>Ga0075349_1000028_pt1 | contig 14906 bp, 7 predicted proteins | sample RushSE_TuleB_D1_FD_120066 | JGI IMG/M metagenome (GOLD analysis project Ga0075349, IMG submission 120066) | Natural and restored wetland microbial communities from the San Francisco Bay, California, USA, that impact long-term carbon... | ecosystem: Environmental > Terrestrial > Soil > Wetlands ... | reverse complement strand
GGTCTCGCCGGTCCCGAACAGGCCCGCCCCCCCGGAAGCCACCGCGACGATGCGAAACGAGGTGATGGCATCGTTGAGCGGCACATCCAGGACGGCTTCCCCGCGCTCGTCCAACGGAAGCCGGGCTTTCCACATGAGCAGTGTGTCGAAAAGCTCACGGGTGGCCTGCCGCCCGCCGCCGCCGCCCTGGGAAAGAGCCTTGACCCCAAAATGGCGCTTTCCGACCACTTGCATCTGGGCCGTCGCCGTCTGCACCTCGCAGCCCCGCCTCCCCATCATGCCGGCAAGCAGGCTCCAGCTCGTGTTGGTCATGAGTTCCAGCAGGCCCTCGTCCACTGCGGCGAGCGCTACCTCGCTGCCGGCAGGGGGCGGCTGCCCATCGGCCGTTGACACCTGCACGGCCACCCTGGCGGATTGCCTTACTTTGTAGACCTTCCGGTCCGCAGTGACCGAAACCTTCAGCTCGTGAGCCCGCCAGCCTACGTCGATTTCCGCCCAGCCGAGTTTAAAGGCCGGCTTGCCGAGATCGGCCATCGCGGTGGGCTGCGCCCCGTTCGTGCGGCCGCGAACCGCCAGCACCGAAACAAACACGTTAGGCGCATAGGCCCCCTTGACCGGGACTGTGACCACCGCCTCCCGACCGGAGATTTTCCGAACCCAGGTCTCCATCACACCTTCCCGTTCGACCGCGACCAGTGCGGTCGCCTCGCGGAAGGGCATGCGCACTTGGAAAACGGCTGTTTCACCCGGCTCGTAGCGCTTGCGTTCGGGCAAGAGATCCATGCGGTCATGGTCCTCGGCCTCGAACCACCAGTCTTCCTTCCCCGACACCCACACGGCACGGTGGGCCAGCGCCCGATGGCCGGCCTCATCCCGCGTTTCGACGACCAGAACGACTTCACCCGAAACCGGCGGCTTTACATCGCAGGGCAAAAGGCCGTGGGCATTGGTTCTCCCCTCTGCCACGGTCGCGACCCGGCGAATCTCGACCGTGTGATCATAGGCGTAAAACCCGCCGGCCAGGCGCTTGCGGTGGGAGAAGACCTTGCGCTCATAGAGGTCGACCCGCACGGCCGCCCCGCCGACCGGCTGTCCGGAAAGCGTCACAACGGCGGCATCGAATTTGAGGGCGTCTTTTGAAATCGTCCATCGGTCCGGCCGGATTCCGGCCAAGACCCGTGAGTTCCAAAGAGGGATTCGGGCGGCGACGGTTTGGACTTCGCCGTTGGGGTCCTGGAACTCCATCTCTGTCATAACTTCCCGAGGGGTGTCGACACGCGTCGGCACACCGGAGAGGAGCGTACGCGCAGCCCCCGTCACATCCATCGTGAGTTGTGTCACCGGCAACGGGGTTCGCCGCTCCTCCCCCGAGGTCTCCTCGGACTCCCCGCGCCGCACCGTGCCTTCGTGCACCCCGCCGTTTCCGAACACAAAGTCTTGGAACCCCTCGAAGACCGGCAGGCGCTTAGGCCCGATCTCAGCCCGCAGCGTGACCGGCAGCATCCCCGCCCCGCCGCCGGCCAGGTACCGGATGCTGAGATCCAGCGGTATCTCGCCGACATTGACCAAGGGTTCCGCCGGCGGCCGGATGACCCCTTTGAGCAGCGGCACCCGGAACTGCTCCACGCGGAAGCGGCCCGAAGCCAGCCGACTGCCGCCGGAATCCCCCGGCGGTTCTTCTTCCGACTCCCCAGTGGCCGAATCAGGCGGAGGCCCGCCGCCGGCCTTGCGGTTCAGACTGACGCCGTACACGCCCAGCTTGGCGTCTTTCGGGATGGGCCAGTTCGTTTCAGCGATGCCGGCCGCATCCCAGGTCACCGGCATTTCGAAGAACTGTCCGCTGCCGGCGTGCCGAATGGAAACGGTGTCAGGCAGCTCGTTGGCGGCGACCGTCGAAAATCCCCCCATGGTGTGGCGCCGGATGAAATGCTTCATGTGGATGGTTTCGCCCGCTCGCAGCAGGCTCCGGTCGAAAACGCTGTGCGCGACGGCGGGTCCGATGTCCGTCTGTTCCGGGATTCGGAAGCGCCAGGCCTCGATTCCCTGGTCCCAGCTCGAGTGCACGAAGCTCATGTCGCCCTCGCTCCGAGCGGTGACGAAAAGGCCCCCGTCCAGGCGGCGCAGCGCCCCCATCTGCGGGTAGTCGAACCCATCCGGTTCGCACGGGCAATTCGGCAGCTCGGTGTCCAACGGCAGGCGGGCCTCGATGCGGGCGACGCCCGACGCGTCCGTCCGTCCCTGCCACAGGACCGCGTCCTCGCAGTTCATCACGGTTACCTCCGCGTTGCTCACCGGCGCGGCCCCGTCCAGGGTCGTCACCCACACCAGCGAGGACTCCCGGCCGCGCATGAAATGCACCGCAAGGTTCGTGACCAGGGCGGCCGCGGGAACGAACATCGGCCGCGACGGATCAAGCAGCGCCTTGCCCAGGATCGCGCTCTCGAGCTCCACGATGTAGAGCCCGGGCTTTTTCAAAGGAATGCCGACCACCTCCATGGCACTCCCCCCCTGGAGTTTGGGGATCGCAACCTCTTGAGCGCCCGGTGTACCGGATAAAATAGATTTGTCGCGCGAGGCCGCCGCCACACGGCGCAACCACCCCTGGACATCCTGGGTCTGATCCGGCGGCAGCGCGAGCACCTTGCCGGCCACGGCCCCAGAAGTTGGGCCACCCTCCCCGTCTGTCTGAAACGTGCGGGCCTTCACCTGGGGCTCGAGGTTGCGCAGCGTCACCGGCAACACCGGGTCCGCCTTGAGCTCGATGATGCCGAAGCGGGCCGAGAACTTGGCGAGCGGCGGGTAACCGGCGGTTCGGACCTTGAGCGGAAACTTGTCGGCGTTCAAGAGCGGCCGGCCTGCGTCGTCCTTTATACTGCCCGGAATTTCCAACCGAAACTCGGCTTTTTCAGGAAATGGCCCCTTGAACGTGACAACGTCGCTGTCGCTTTTCAGGGAAGCATTCCAGGTCCTACCGCCGGGCCCTTTCAGAACCACCTCTCCCTGCAGCTGCGGGTCGATGGGGGCGTTGAACCGCAGGGTCATCGGCCGGACGGGAATGCAGCCTGCGCGCGGGTTTTCGCGCTCGCAGGAAAACTCGGCGAGAAAAGATGCGCGTGTTTCGAAATTCAGGACCTGATCCTGTGTCGTGGCAACTCCGGACAAGGATTTGATCCCTCGGCCCCACACCAAGCTCACCCGGGCCTTTACGGGCAGCCGCTGCCGGGACTGCAGCATAAGATAAATGTTTGAATCGCCGGCGGACAGCCAGCGTTGGGAATCGAGCACCCGCTGCCGCTCCTCGCCTGCGACGATGCGAGCGCCGATGCGCTCCTTGAGGCCCGGGACCACAAAGCCGGCATGGGCCTTAACCGAGGCCTCGTCCGGCAAGGCGTCCAGTTTGAGAACGAAAATCTGGTCTTCGCTGATACCGCGGTTACCTTCATACGGCACGGACATGACGATGGCCGGGCCGCCGGTTGAAAAACTGAACTCCCGCGCGCCCAATGCCTTTCCGGCAAGCGACCGCAGGCCCGGCGTCAGCCGGAAGCCGCAGCGAACCCCGGCCGGAAGGTCAGCCTTGAAATCGTAAACCCAGTTCCGCGGGTCCGTCCAGCGTCCTTGGCCCTCTTCCGAACACTCGATGATGAACGGGTCCACTGCGGCCGAGGGGTCGCCGAAAGGAACCATGGCCTCGCTGAAGGTCGCCCGCGCTTGGCGGACTTTCTTGACTGTGCCCTGCGGGCTGAACTGCGTGATCCGTGCGCCTTCCTGAGCATGCAGCACGGAGGACAGAAAAAAGAACCCCACCACCAAGGCGACTATCATGCGTTTCATGGTTTCGACCTTTCCGGGTTTGGAGATGATGCCGTCGAGGAAAGCGATGTGGCCAAACTTCGCCAGTTTTTTTTCAGGATGTCAACAGATAGTCTTTAAGCAGAAAAGTTCCTTAGGGCGGTGCCTGCGTTACCGGCCTGCTAAACCGGCGCCCGAACGGGATGTTTTGGTTGACAAAAATGCCACATGGTGCTACGCGTTAGACACTTTGGCTCGCGTAGAAAGTGGCCCCCTGATAAAATCCCGATACGTAGATTCGGAAACTGAAGAATATTCAGCTGGACCGACAGAATAGCTTGACTAAACCTGCGTAGCATGGATCTTCCGGACGGAAGAGCCTCTAAAATCCAAATCAACAGGAGGTTACATGATGAAGCGTTTAGTTGTAATGACGGCAATCCTTATGGTGAGCATTTCCCTGATGATCGCACCCGCCGATGCCCAGGTCAAACCCGGCTGGCCGAAGCAGGTGACCATCGGCGCCGCGCCGCTGGGTGGCACGTATTTTGTCTGGGCCGGCGGTTTTGCCAAGCTGTTGAACGATAAGCTGGGAGTCCCGGGTAACGTGGAGTCCACCGGAGGCCCGGTGCACAACACCCAGCTGCTGCAGGCCAAGAAGCTCGACTTCGGAATGGTGACCTCCGGGCCGGTGTACGAGGGCTTTGTGGGCGACCCGGACGGCTGGTCGAAAGGCAAGAAGCACCCTGACCTTCGGGTGATCTTCCCGATGTACGTCACCTACTTCCAGATGTACTCCCTCAAGGATAAAGGGATAAACAGCATCATGGATCTCAAAGACAAAAGCGTGGGCGTGGGGCCTATCGGCGGAACCCCCGCGACCTACTGGCCGAAGATCCTTGCCGAGGCCGGGGTCAAGCCGAAGAGAATCGTCAACGCCGGTTCGTCTGATTTGAACTCGCAGCTCAAGGACGGCATGCTGGATGCCAACGGGCAATCCGTGGGCATCCCCTGGGTGACCATCACGGAAGTCGAAACGACCAACGACGTAACCGCCTATGGCGTACCCGAGGACATCGGCAAGAAAATCATGGCCAAGATCCCTTCCTTCGGCTTCGGTGCCATTCCCAAGGGGACCTACAAGAGCAACCCGGACAAGGACATCCCCACTCTCACCATGTGGAACTTCATGACAGTCCACAAGGACGCTCCGGATGACTTCGTCTACGCGGTTGTCAAGGCCACCTTCGAGAATGTGGACATCCTCATCGCGGCCCACAAGTCCGCCAAGGAGGTCAAGCCCGAAGCGATTGTGAACAGCCCCATTCCGCTGCACCCCGGTGCGGTAAAATACTACAAAGAAAAAGGTATTACGATTCCAGACAAGCTGATCGCCAAGTAAGGCTTTCACGATCAAGATGACTTTTCAAATTTAGATGTTCAATTCATGTGCGGGTGCGCCGTCTGTAAGACGGGCATCCGCACAATCTTACGAAAACGAATAACGTGCAGACGATCGGGAGAGGCATATGGCCGAGGAACAACAGGATACCCCGGAGCTGGTCGTAGACATCAAGGAAGTCGAAAAAAAGCTCGAACAGATGAAGATCAAGGACATCGAGATCTCCGCCGGGCGTGAATTCAAGCCCGGGGGCCCGATGTCGATCGCCATATACCTCATCGGCCTCGCCATGAGCGTCTTCCACATCTACGTCCTCACCATCCGCGCCATCGACCCGTGGTATTTCCGGTCGCTGCATGTCGTTTTTGCCGGTGTTTTGTTGTTTGCCATGGTTCCCGGCTGGAAGACGAAACGCATGGACCGGATTCCGATTGCCGACATCATTTTCATGCTGATGCTGGTGGCTCCGGTGGTCTACATGTTTGTCGAGTTCGACGAATGGATCTACCGGGTCGGTGTGGTGCCTACCACCTGGGACTTCGTTTTCTCGCTGATGTTCGTTGCCGCCGTGTGGGAGATGGCCCGGCGGGCGTCCGGATGGCCGCTTGCCATCCTCGCTGCGCTTTTTATCCTCTACGGCCACTTCGGCGACTACATGCCCGGCCTGTTTTACCACAAAGGCTACGACTGGGACCGGATGATCACCTACCTCTTCAGCCTGGACGGTATTTTTGGGCTGCCCGTCCTGGCATCGGCGCACTACATCTTCCTGTTCGTCCTCTTCGGTGCCTTCGTGGATGCCTCCGGCGCCGGCAAGTTCTTCGTGGATTTCGCCCGCTGCATCGCCGGCCGCGCGCGAGGCGGGCCGGCGAAGGTGTCCATCGTGTCGAGCGCCCTCATCGGCACGGCCTCCGGATCGTCGGTGGCCAACGTGGTGGTGGACGGGGTGTTCAACATCCCCCTCATGAAGGCCAGCGGCTTCCGCGGGGCGGTGGCCGGCGCCATCGAAGCCATGAACTCCACCGGCGGCCAGATCGTGCCGCCGGTCATGGGCGCGGGCGCCTTCCTGATGGCGGAGATCCTGGGCGTCCCCTACCCCAAAGTCGCCCTGGCGGCCGTCATCCCGGCCTTTTTTTATTTCATCGCCGCCTATTTCATGATCGATTTTTATTCCGCCTCGATCGGCCTCAGGGGGCTTAGAAAAGACGAACTGCCGGTTTTCCACAAGATCATGCTGGAAAAGGGCTATCTGCTCATCCCGCTGATCGTCATGATCATCTGCCTCATGGTGCTCATGTACTCGCCCTACCTCTCCGCAATGGTCGGCATCGTCTGCCTGATCTTCGTCAGCTGGTTTCGGAGCGAGACGCGTCTGGGGCCCAAAGCAATCATTGACATTTTGTCCAAAGGCGCTCGAGGGTCGATGGAAATCGCATCCACCTGCGCCGCGGCCGGCATCATCGTCGGCATCCTGACCCAGACCGGCCTGGGGACGAAGTTCGCCATGATCATTTTCAATTACTCGGGCGGCAACCTTTACATCGCCCTGGTGTTCACGATGATCATCGCCATCGTTCTCGGAATGGGCATGCCCACCACTGCGGCCTACGCGATCTGCGCCTCGGTATTGGCGCCGGCCCTGATCCAGTTGAATGTCCCGGAAATCGCCGCCCATCTGTTCATCTTCTATTTTGCGTGCCTCTCGGCCCTCACGCCGCCCGTGGCGCTGGCCTCGTTTGCCGCCGCCGCCATCGCCAACGCCAAGACGATGGAGGTCGGCTGGCAGGGCATGCGGTTTGCCATCGCCGGCTTCATCATTCCCTTCATGTTCGTTCTCGGGCCGGCCATGGTGCTGGAAGGCAGCGCTTTTGAAATCGTGATGGTCGTTATCACCGGTACTTTTGGCGTTATCGCCTTGGCCGCCTCGGTGCAAAACTGGCTGCTGACCCACTGTGCGGCCTGGGAGCGCATCGCATTGGCGATCGCTGCCATCACGTTGATCAAGCCGGGGCTGACGACGGACCTCATCGGCGGTGCCATCATGGCGCTGATCGTTGTCCTTCAACTGGCGCGGCGCAAAAAGGCAGCGGCGGCAGCCGCTTAGTCGATAATTTTAAAGAGGGCACTCAGATCTTAAAGCCATGGTTTTTGAAATTCAAACTTTCAGGGGAAACGGAAAATGAGCCAGCAGATTCCTCAAATCAAAAAAATTCTCTTCACGACGGACCTCTCGAAGCAGACCCAGCATGCCTTTAATTTCGCCGTCGGCCTGGCCAACCAGTACGGCGCCACGCTCACCATTCTCTATGTGATGGAGGATGTCTCCCCGACCCAAAGCGCCAATCTGCAGGGGTTCATCGGCGACGAGCGCTGGGAGGAGCTGCGCCAATCCCACGAGCAGGAGATCCGGCAGGTTCTGATCGGCAAGAAGCGCGAAGGCTCCATGATCCGACAGGCACTGGGGGAGATGTTCACGGCGGCGAAGAGCGACCTGCCCGAGAAAAACCTGCGCTCGGATGAAATCGTGGTCACCCAGGGCGACACCGTGGACTGCATCCTGCAGGAGGCCGAAGCCCGCAAGGTGGACCTGATCGTCATGGGCTACCACCCGCGGGGGCGGCTGGAGGAGGCCATCGTCGGCAGCGTCAGCCGCAGCGTGCTGCGTCGCACCAACGTGCCGGTGCTGCTGGTGCGCCTGCCGGAGATTGCGGCATAGCCCTTTGCGGGCCGGCATGCCCACCAACATTCAAATCAATAAAAGCGAAAGGCCGTGGGGGGTAACCCCTCACGGCCTTTCGCATTGCCGAAAGCATTCACTGCCGCGTCATTTCCCCTGCCACCACCTGAAAATCCGGTAGTCGTCGAGCATCCGCGGCTCCTTCTTGACGAAGGCGAGCGGCGGGATCAGGTTGAGTTCCTTGATGTCCCGAACGGAGGTCGATCGCACCAGGGAGTTGAGGTTGGAGAGCATGGTAGAGGCCATGCGCGCCCGCGTGTCGGCGTCGGCCGTGGCGCTGTGCGGGGTGAAGATGAACCGCAGGTCGGGACGCTCGGCGTTGATCTGGCGGAACCGATCCAGCACCTGGGCCGGAATGGGCTCCTCCTCGTAGACGTCGAAGGCCAGGTGGATTGCAATCTCTTTGTTCTTGAGCAGCCGGATGAGGGCCTCGAAGTCGATGATGGCGCCGCGCGCCGTGTTCACCAGCAGCGCGCGCGGCCGCAGGAGCCGCAGGAGGTGCTCGCCGACGAAATGGCGGGTGGTCTCGTCCAGGGGGATGTGGATCGACAGGATGTCGGCAATCTTGAAGAGCTGCTCGACGTCTTCATAGTAATTGAGGTTGGGGTATTTCTCCTCCATCTCGGCGCTCTGGAAGATGTCGTGGTAGGCGATGTGAATACCCCACGGCGCCAAGCGATTCACGACCTCGCGCCCGATCTCACCCAGGCCCAGGATCCCGTAGGAGAGGTTTTCCGTGTTCTTGGTGATGTGGCGGTCCAGGTCCCACCTCTCGCCCGGTTTCCATTGCCCGCTCCAGACGTACTGGTTCAGGCCCGTGATGTTTCTAAGGTTGGCCAGGATCAGCGAGACGGTGTAATCGGCGATCGTGCCGGCCAGGACCCCGGGCGTGTTGGTGACGATCACCCCCGGGTGCAGGTGGATGTGGTTCCAGCCGACGTTGCTGGTGCTGACGGCCTTGACGCTGGGGATGGAGACGATCTCCTCGCCGATAGTGTGCCCGATGTGACAGCCGATGAAGTCCACCTCTTTCTGGGACACCACCCGCTTGACCTCCTCCTCGCTGGGAAACCGGCTGTCCGCTACGATCACTTCGGCCGCGGTGTTCAAGTTGCCCCACACCTTGTTGATGAGGAACTTGTACTTGACGGAAACCCTCGGGTTGTCGGCGATCTCCCGAAACACAGGCGATGCCAGGTACACTTTGGGGGTTGAACTCACGAGCCGTCCCTCCTTTTATAGTGGTTGTCAAAATAACGTTCCGATTGTCGGGCGTTATTTTGTTACAACCACGTATGCCGCCATCCTCTTTTCCGGAACATTATTATGACAAGCGGTATAATCATATGGACAGGCAAAAAACATGCTGTTTGTGCAAAAAAATCCCCTGCAGAAAGATCTATGGAATCTTTTCCAATTAATCCGGATTCAGAATACCGTGCCCCTAACATATTAAAATCAGTAGCTATCTTCGAGCCGCCTTGATCTCGTGCAGATTAGCCTTGATAATCGGGCTCATTTCCGGGGGATGCCAGTGAGTGTCCTTAGGATCTTCCGGCCATGTGAATGGAAGATGATGCACCTCGCCCGGCTTGCGGGCATTCTCAAACACCGCCAGGGCTGCGAGCAGCACATGTCGCTGTCCCTCACGATCTCCCGCTGCTCCCACCGGCCGCCCATATGGGTACTCGATGGCGGCAGAGCGGGGAATGCCAACCGCCCGGTTGAATTCGGGGGTCGGGGTGAGCACGACCGTGCAAAGACCCTTTGCTTCAAGATAGCGCGCAGCCAGTCCCACGGACTGGCAGCAGAACGGTCAGGCCGGTGTGAGCAGGGCGGCGGCAACCCCCTCGTCATGCATGCGTCGAGCCATAGGCGCAATCGCCTGCTCTATGAACTCGGTGCTCTTCCACTGAAACCCGTAGAAGGAGTATGACGTCGGCGCCAGCCGCCCGATGATTCCCTCCTGCTCGAACTCTGCCATGCGCAAAAGCGGCAGCATCACGTTGATGTCCTCAAGGATGTAACTGGTGTTGATGTGGAGGTGGTTGACGCTGACATCCCCGGCGCTGGTTCCGCGCGGGATCATCCGGAAGGAGCGGTCCCCCCAAGTGGGTTCGCGCTTTTCGCGTTCCATGTCGAAAGGCGGATCCGAATTGAGGCTGATGCCCGCAGTGGTTACCAGCGCCAAGGTGGTCCGGTTCAGCGGCACGGCCATGGGCGTCCAGGGAATGTCGCCTTTGAATTCCTCTTCCGGGATGTGGAAGCGGCGGATCCATGCCCCAAGGCTGGGGGGCAGAAAACGAAAACCGTCGACGGTCTTTCCTGATGAGTCCATGACACGGCTCCTTTTGAATGTTGGGGTGCTTGGTGTCTGGTGTTTGGTGTTTGGCGAAGCTACTTTTCGGTTCTGTTCTTTCTTTTGGAACGGCAAGTCGCCGCCGCGTTCAGGGGATCGTCCGGCCAGTGGTGCTTGGGATAGCGTCCGCGCATCTCTTTTTTCACGTCGTGGTAGCTGCCGGCCCAGAACCCGGCCAGGTCCTGCGTCACCTGAACCGGACGACCGGCCGGTGAAAGCAGCTGCACCAGCAGCGGCTGGCGGCCCCCGGCGACCCGGGGAGTTTCCCTGCACCCGAACATCTCCTGGACGCGGACCGCCAGCACGGGAATCTCACCCGAGTAGTCCACCCGGATGCGCGATCCGGAGGGGACCTCGATGTGGGTAGGCGCCCATTCATCCAACTGCCGGCGCTGCTGCCAGGATAGCAGACCGCTGAGCGCCCCGAAAAGGTCCACAGCCTTCAAACCGGCCAGCCGGGTGATTCCGGCGAGATGGGGGCTCAGCCAGTGCTCCAGCGTGTCGCTCAAGGCCGGGTCGGAAACATCCGGCCAGTCGATTTCACCGCCGACCACCCTTCGGAGAAAGAGCGCACGCTCCTGCCAGCGTCGAACACTTAAACTCCAGGGCAGGCACGCGATGCCGGCCTGGCGGATGCCATCGATCAAGGCCGCGGCGATGCGCTGCGGATCCGCATTCACCAGCGGCCCAAGGTCCAGCGCCAATGCGCCCAGCCGGAGGGCGCGTTCCATCCTCACGGCGCGAGTGCGCTTGTCCCACTCGATGATTTCATGAGCGTTGAGCGCGTGACGAAAATCTTCCAGAATTGTTGGAAGATCGCAGGCCGCTGCCAGAAAAACGCGGGCCTCTCGACGCTCGCCGTCGAGTTCAGCGGCCACGATGTAATCTTCGGCCGCCAGCGGCTCGGGCGAGGGGAAAAAAGCACCGCGGCCGTTGGACAACAGGAAACGGCCGGTGGCGCCGACGCGGCGCTGTCCGATCCGATCCGGGTAGGCCCAGGCCAGCACGCGTCCGATCTCCCGCCGCGGCGCCGGTCGGTTGGAAAGACCCGCCCGCTGCCGAAGCGCTTCGGCCACACGCAGGCAGCGGCGAAGCGCCGGCCGGTCAACCGTGAAACGCACCGCGGCAACGGGCCGGCCAGCCTCCGCGCCCGCCATGGCCTCCAGGCGCAGCCCCAAGTCCGAATCGGCTTCGCCGGCCGGAAATCTCAGGAAGTCCCGCTCGCTCAGGACGGCGGCGAGGTCGCAGGCCGCCGCCCCCCGGCCATGGCACTGCGCCTCGAGCAGCATGTGCGCCAGACGCGGATGCAGCGGCAGTTCGGCCATGCGGCGGCCGTGTTTCGTGGCCTGCCCGCGCTCATCCAGCGCCCCGAGGTCTTTCAAAAGCGCACGCGCCTGGAGGCATGCGGCCTCCGGCGGCGGGTCGAGCCATTTGAGTCGTGACGGGTCCTCGACACCCCACATGGCGAGTTCCAGGACCAGGCCGGCCAGATCCGCCTGGAGGATCTCCGGGCTGTTGCGTTCGGCCAGCATGCCGTGGGATGCTTGGGCCCAGAGCCGGTAGCAGACCCCCGGCTCGGTGCGGCCGGCCCTGCCGCGGCGCTGGTCGGCCGAGGCCCTGGACACCGGCACGGTCGCAAGCCGCGTCATGCCGCTGCGGACGTCAAACCGCGGGACGCGCATAAAACCGCCGTCCACCACCACGCGGATGCCCTCTATGGTCAGGCTGGTCTCGGCGATGTTGGTGGCAAGCACGATCTTGCGCCGGCCGGCCGGCGGCGGGGCGATGGCCTGATCCTGCTCCTCTTTGGACAGGTTGCCGAAGAGCGGCGCCAGCAGCCATTCGCCGGACAGGTTTGCGGAACTCAACCGCGCAAGCACCCGGCGGATCTCAGCCGCACCGGGCAAAAAAACAAGAATGCTCCCCGGCTCGGTGCGGGCCGCGTTAACGACGGCTTCGACCACCGCCGCCTCGAGCGGACGATCCCGGTTCCGGCCTACATAACGGGTCCCGACCGGGTACTGCCGCCCAACGCACTCGATCACCGGCGCTGCGCCCAACAGGTCGGCCACCGGTGCCGGTTCCAGGGTCGCGGACATCACCAGCAGCCGGAGGTCGGTGTTCAGGATGCCCTGCAGGTCCAGGCACAGCGCCAGGCCGAGATCGGACTCGAGGTGCCGTTCGTGGAATTCATCGAAGATCACCAAGCCGATCCCGCTCAGGCCGGGGTCGCTCTGCAGCATGCGCGTCAGGACCCCCTCGGTGACCACCTCGATGCGCGTCGCCGGCCCGATCCGCGTGTCCATGCGCACCCGGTAACCCACCGTCCGGCCGACCGGCTCGCCCATCAGCTCCGCCATGCGCAGGGCGGCGGCGCGAGCTGCCAGACGTCGCGGCTGGAGCATCACGATCTTTCGGCCTTTCAGCCAAGGTTCGCCCACCAGGGCCAGCGGCACCCGCGTGGTCTTGCCGGCGCCTGCAGGCGCCTGCAGCACCGCGGAGGCCCCATTGCTCAAGGCTGTTTTCAATTCGCCCAGAACGGCGTCGATGGGAAGCTGCATCAGTGTGGCAACCGATGTCGTGTTGAGGTTCGTCGGATGTTCGACTTCTAGCACAGATCCCTCGGGCGGCCAAGCGCAGATGTCTATGGTCGGCACTCGTTACCCGATCTTCGACGACGAAAGGGTCGATGGCGGTCGGGATGCCGGAAGAGCACCGCAAAAGAGGCCAGGCAAGGGCATTTTCACCCTTGATTTTAAGTTTAACTTAATTTAGCAAGAGCCTTCCGACTGATTTGATGTTCCACCGTGCGCCACTGCAGGCGATTGAACCCGAAGGAGGGAGTATGCCCAAGCGTAGGGACATCCGCAAGGTGTTGATCATCGGCTCCGGACCCATTGTGATCGGCCAGGCCTGCGAATTCGACTACTCGGGGACCCAGGCCTGCAAGGCCTTGCGCCTGCTGGGCTACGAGATCGTGCTCGTCAACTCCAACCCGGCCACCATCATGACCGATCCCGGCATGGCCGACGCCACCTACATCGAACCTCTGAACCTTGCGGTTTTGACCGAAATCATCGCCGCCGAGCGCCCCGACGCCATTCTGCCCAACTTGGGCGGCCAGACCGGTCTGAACCTGTCCTCGGAGCTGCACCGCACCGGCGTGCTCGACCGCTTCGGCGTCAAGGTGATTGGGGTCAACGTGGACGCCATTCACCGCGGGGAGGACCGCATCGCGTTCAAGGAGACCATGAACCGGCTCGGCATCGACATGCCGGCCAGCCAGGCCGTCACCAGCGTCGAAGACGCCGAACGCGTGGCAACGGAGCTGGGCTACCCCGTGGTGATTCGGCCGGCCTACACCATGGGCGGCACCGGCGGCGGCCTGGTCTACAACGCCGAAGAGCTCAGAATCGTCGCCGGCCGTGGGATTGCCGCCAGCCTGATCCACCAGATACTGGTCGAAGAATCGGTGCTGGGTTGGGAGGAGCTTGAGCTGGAGGTCGTCCGCGATGCCAAGAACCAAATGATCACCGTGTGCTTCATCGAGAACGTGGACGCCATGGGGGTCCACACCGGAGACAGTTACTGCACTGCGCCGATGCTGACCATCGACCCGGACCTCCAGAAACGCCTCCAGGACTACTCCTACCGTATCGTCGAAGCCATCGAGGTCATCGGCGGCACCAACATCCAGTTCGCGCACGACCCGAAGACCGGCCGGGTGGTAGTGATCGAGATCAATCCGCGCACCTCGCGCTCGTCGGCCCTGGCCTCCAAGGCGACGGGATTCCCCATCGCGCGGGTCTCGGCGCTGCTGGCCGGCGGTCTGACCATGGACGAGATTCCCTACTGGCGGGACGGGACACTCGAAAAATACACCCCGTCCGGGGAGTATGTGGTGGTCAAGTTCGCGCGCTGGGCGTTCGAGAAGTTCAAGGGCATCGAAGACCGCCTCGGCACCCAGATGCGCGCGGTGGGCGAGGTGATGAGCATCGGCAAGAATTACAAGGAAGCCCTGCAGAAGGCCATCCGCAGCCTGGAGACCGGCCGCTACGGCCTGGGGTTTGCCCGGAACTTCCACGAGCTGCCGCTCGAGACCCTCATAACCCTGCTGGCCGCGCCCACCAGCGAACGCCAGTTCATCATGTACGAGGCGCTGCGCAAGGGAGCCGCCGTCCAGAAGCTCCACGAACTCACCCACATCAAAACCTGGTTCATCCGGCAGATGCAAGAGTTGGTTGAGCTGGAGGAGGCGATCATCGCCTGCCGCGGCAGGGAGCTGCCCGACGAGCTGCTGGTCCGCGCCAAGCAGGATGGGTTTTCAGACCGGTACCTCGCACAGCTGCTGGGCCTGCCGGAATCGGGCATCCGCGAACACCGCGAGCGCTTGGGCGTGGTGCAGGCTTGGGAGCCGGTTCCGGTCAGCGGCGTGGAGAACGCGGCCTACTACTACTCCACCTACAACGCACCGGACCGGGTGCCCGTCAGCGACCGCAGGAAGATAATGGTCCTGGGCGGTGGCCCGAACCGGATCGGCCAGGGCATCGAGTTCGATTACTGCTGCGTGCACGCCGCCTTGGCGATCCGCGAGGCCGGCTTTGAATCCATCATGG
>Ga0075349_1000024_pt1 | contig 15659 bp, 19 predicted proteins | sample RushSE_TuleB_D1_FD_120066 | JGI IMG/M metagenome (GOLD analysis project Ga0075349, IMG submission 120066) | Natural and restored wetland microbial communities from the San Francisco Bay, California, USA, that impact long-term carbon... | ecosystem: Environmental > Terrestrial > Soil > Wetlands ... | reverse complement strand
TGTCGCAGAGGTGCCGTTCAATCGCTATCCGGACGGCGGCGCGGATTCCGTCAAGTCGGCCCTGCGCCGGGCGTTCGGCATCCCCGAGACCGCGGGGCTCATCCTCGGCAACGGATCGGACGAACTGATCCAGATCATCACCGTGGCGGTGGCGAAGCCCGGCGCCGTCATCGTGGCGCCCGAGCCGTCGTTCGTGATGTACCGCTTGAACGCGCTCTATGCCGGCGCGCGCTTCGTCGGCGTGCCGCTCGCGACGGATTTCGCGCTCGACGCCGGGGCCATGATCAAGGCGATCGAGCGGGAGCGGCCCGCGCTGATCTTTCTCGCCTATCCCAACAACCCGACCGGAAACCTCTTCGCGACCGCCGGCATGGAGGCGATCCTGCGGGCGGCGCCAGGCCTGGTCGTCGTCGACGAGGCTTACCATGCGTTCGCCGCGGCGAGTTTCCTGCCTCGTCTCGCCGAGTTTCCGAACCTCGTCGTGCTGCGGACGGTCTCGAAGATCGGGATGGCCGGGCTGCGGCTGGGCTATGCCGCCGCGGCTCCCGAATGGACGACGGAATTGAACAAGGCGCGCCCGCCGTATAATCTCAACGCGCTGACGCAGGCGGTGGCGCCGTTGCTGCTGGCCGAGGATGCGCTGCTCGCGGAGCAGGCGGCCCGGATCAAGGCCGAGCGCGTGCGCCTGCATGCGGTACTCTCCACCTTGCCCGACGTGGTTGCCTTCCCGACGCAAACGAACTTCGTGCTTGCCCGCGTTCCCGACGCGCCGCGCTGGTTCGATCGCCTGCGGGACGCGGGAATACTGGTGAAGAACCTGCATGGCTGGCACCCTTCGCTCGACCACTGCCTGCGCATCACGGTCGGCACGCCGGCCGAAAACGATGCGCTGCTCGCGGTCCTGCAAAACCTTCGATAGGTGCTCCGATGCCGAACTCACGCCGCGCCAAGGTCGAGCGCAACACGAACGAGACCCGGATCGCCGTCGAGCTCGACCTCGACGGCGCCGGTCACGCCGAGCTCGCGACGGGCGTGCCGTTCCTTGATCACATGCTGGACCAGGTGGCGCGGCACGGAATGATCGACCTCGTCGTGCGCGCCGCGGGCGATCTGCACATCGACGCGCACCACACGGTCGAGGACATCGGCATCACGCTGGGACAGGCGGTGGCGCAGGCGCTGGGCGACAAGCGGGGGCTCACCCGGTACGGACATGCGTACGTGCCGCTCGACGAGGCGCTGTCCCGCGTCGTCATCGATCTTTCGGGGCGGCCCGGGCTCGAATTCCACGTTCCCTTTACCCGCGCGATGATCGGCACGTTCGACGTCGACCTTGCGCACGAATTCTTCCAGGGCTTCGTCAATCATGCGCAGGTCACGCTGCACGTGGACAACCTCCGCGGGCAGAACGCCCATCATCAGGCCGAAACCGTGTTCAAGGCATTCGCCCGCGCGCTCAGGATGGCCGCCGGCCGCGATACCCGCGCCGCGGGCGCCGTGCCGTCGACGAAAGGGGCGCTCTAGCCCATCGCAGCCATCGGCTGTGCGCGAGCCGCTGATGACCGACATCGCCGTCGTCGACTACGGGATGGGCAATCTGCGCTCGGTGGCGAAGGCGCTCGCCCATGTCGCGCCGAAATGCAGCATCGTCGTTTCCGCCGATCCTGCCGTGATACGCGGCGCCGCCCGGGTGGTGCTGCCCGGCCAGAGCGCGATGCCCGACTGCATGCGCGGTCTCGACGCGAGCGGATTGCGCGACGTCGTCCTGGAGGCGGCGGCGACGCGCCCGTTTCTGGGCATCTGCCTCGGGCTGCAGATGCTGTTCGAGGCGAGCGAGGAGGGCCCGACCCAGGGTCTCGCGCTCCTTGCGGGACGCGTCGTCCGGTTTCGCGACGAGGCGATGGCGCTGGGGGGAGGGCAGCGGCTGAAGGTTCCGCACATGGGCTGGAGCCCCGTGTGCCAGAGCCGGCCGCATCCGCTGTGGGCCGGCATCCCCGACCACTCGCGCTTCTATTTCGCGCACAGCTTCTACCCGGTGCCGGCCGACCCCGGGCTGACCGTCGGGACGGTCGACTACCCGGCGCCGTTTACTTGCGCCATCGCACGGGCTAATATCTTCGCGACGCAGTTCCATCCGGAAAAGAGCCAAAGCGCAGGGTTGCAGCTGCTCGCCAATTTCGCCGTGTGGGACGGACAGAGCTGAACCGTCCTCATGTTTGCCGCCGGCCCCGCTGGCTTGCCATTTCTCCCCTCCTCCCGCCGTTTCCCGCCGCCATGCAGATCATTCCCGCGATCGATGTCAAGGACGGTCATTGCGTTCGCCTGAAGCAGGGCGAGATGCACTCGGCCACGGTATTCTCGGAGGATCCGGCGGCCATGGCGCAGCATTGGCTCGAGCTGGGCGCCGAGCGCCTGCACATCGTCGATCTCAACGGTGCCGTTGCCGGCGTGCCGAAGAACGAGCTCGCCATCCGCGAAATCGTCAGCGTGATCGGCGAGGAGATACCGGTTCAGCTCGGCGGCGGCATCCGTGACCTCGATACGATCGAGCGCTACCTCGACGACGGCATCACCTACGTGATCATCGGGACGGCCGCGGTCAAGAATCCGGGCTTCCTGCACGACGCCTGTTACGCATTTCCCGGCCACATCATCGTCGGCCTCGATGCGCGCGAGGGCAAGGTGGCGACCGACGGCTGGTCGAAAATGACCGGCCATGACGTGGTCGACCTCGCAAAGAAGTTCGAGGACTACGGCGTGGAGGCGATCATCTACACGGACATCGGCCGCGACGGCATGCTGACGGGCGTCAACGTCGAAGCCACGGTCAAGCTCGCGCGCGAGCTCAGGATTCCCGTGATCGCGTCGGGCGGGATCGCCTCGATCCAGGATATCCTGCACCTCGTGCCCTACGAGAAGGAAGGCATCATCGGCGCCATCGCCGGACGTGCGCTGTACGAGGGCAAGCTCGACTTCAGGGCCGCGCTGAAGGCGGCCAAGGCCAGCTGATCGGGTGCCGTCCCGCGGATAACGGGGTCAGACACCTGACATTCGTCAGGCAGACGCCTCGCGGACCACGAATTTCCAGGTATCTGCCACTCGTCCCATTCAGCGCATGGGTCTCGCCAAACGCATCATCCCGTGTCTCGACGTGGCAGCCGGCCGCGTGGTCAAGGGGGTGAACTTCGTCAACCTCCGCGATGCCGGCGACCCGGTCGAGGTTGCACGCCGGTATGACGGCGAGGGCGCAGACGAGCTCGCGTTCCTGGACATCCGTGCGAGCGTCGAGACGCGGGATCTGCTGTACCACATGATCGAGGCGGTCGCGAACGTCGTGTTCATTCCGCTCACCGTCGGCGGCGGCGTCAATTCGATCGACGACATCCGGGCGCTGCTCAATTCCGGTGCGGACAAGGTCAGCATCAACACGGCCGGCGTCGCCAACCCCGCACTGTTCGAGGCGGCTGCCGGGCGGTACGGTACGCAGTGCATCGTGGCGGCGATCGACGCCAAGCAATCCGGCACCGGTGCGTGGCAGGGCTACGCCCACGGCGGCCGCAGGCCCACCGGAATCGATGCCGTGGCATGGGCGCGCGAAGTCGTCGCCCGCGGCGCCGGCGAGATCCTCCTCACCAGCATGGATCGCGATGGCGTTCGCACCGGTTTCGACCTGGCGTTGACGCGCGCGGTGGTGGAAACCGTCGAAGTCCCGGTCATCGCGTCGGGGGGCGTCGGTTCGCTCTCCGACCTGGTCGACGGCATCGTCACCGGCGGCGCCGACGCGGTTCTCGCGGCATCGATCTTCCACTACAACGAGTTCACGATCGGGCAGGCGAAAGCCGCGATGGCCGCGGCGGGCATCGAAGTGCGCACGTGAGGCCTCGTATCCGACTGCGGTCGCGGGTAGCTGCCAAGCCACGGCCTTGGGCGCGCCGGCGCGCATCCGGCAGCGCCTCCTTGACTATCCCGCGAATCGGCAGAACACTCGGCGCCTGACACGCAGAACGGACCTCGCGAATCTCGCCATGGATTGGCTCGAACAGGTGAAATGGGCGACCGACGGCCTCGTCGCGGCGATCGCGCAGGACGCGGCGTCGGGCCGCGTGCTCACACTGGCGTGGATGAACCGGGAGGCGTTGGCGCGCACGGCCGAGACCGGTGAGGCGCATTACTGGTCGCGCTCGCGCCGCAGGCTGTGGCGCAAGGGCGAGGCGTCCGGACATGTGCAGCGGGTGCAGGAGATCCGGCTCGATTGCGACAGCGACGCGATCCTCCTTCGGGTCGAGCAGGTCGGCGGCATCGCCTGCCACACCGGACGCGAGCACTGCTTTTTCCAGCGCCTGGAAGGCGACCGCTGGGTCGGCGTCGAGGCGGTGATCAAGGATCCGCGGGCCATCTATGGGCACCGCTGAGCGTAAGCCGCCCCGGCCGGACATCCTCGACCGGCTGGCGGCGACGATTGCCTCGCGCGTTTCCGCGGACCCGGCGACGTCCTACGTCGCCGCGCTGGTTGCCAAGGGCGACGACGCCATTCTGAAGAAGATAGGCGAGGAGGCGACCGAGACGGTCATGGCGGCGAAAGACGGTGATAAACTGCGGATCACTGCGGAGGTTGCGGACCTCTGGTTCCACTGCCTCGTGCTGCTCGCCCGGCACGGGCTCGGCCCCGCCGACGTGCGCGCCGAACTCGCGCGGCGCGAAGGGATTCCGGGGCTTGCCGAAAAGGCCGCGCGGAGGACGTGACCGCGGTGTGGGGTGTGAGCTACGGGGCGGCAGGTTGCTGGTAGACGGAGGCGGAACGGTGCAGGACTGCATTTTCTGCAAGATCGTGCGCGGCGAGATTCCGGCGCGGAAGGTCTACGAGGACGACGAGATCCTCGCGTTTCACGACATCCAGCCGCTGGTGCCCGTGCATTTCATGCTGATACCGAAGCGGCACATCGCTTCACTGGCCGACGCCACGGCCGACGACGCCGGCGTGCTGGGGCGGATCATGGCGCTGACGGGCCGGCTCGCGCGCGAGCAGGGCTCGACGGAGGGTTATCGCACGATCGTCAACACGGGCCGGATCGGCCGACAGGACGTCATGCACCTGCACGTGCACGTGCTCGGCGGAGCCGACCCCCTGGGCGCCATGATCGCGCGAAAACCGAAATGAACACGCTGGCAAGGAGAATCGCATGGGCTCATTGAGCATTTGGCACTGGCTGATCGTACTGGTGGTCGTCCTGCTGATCTTCGGCACCAAGAAATTGCGCAACATCGGCCAGGACCTGGGCGGCGCCGTAAAGGGATTCAAGGAAGGCGTCAAGGGCGCCGATGACGCCGCCAGCGCGGCGAAGGAGTCCGAGCCGCCCGCCGCGAAGCTCGGCGGCGCGACGATCGAGGGCGAGGTCAAGAAGGAGACGGCGTCCCAGGGTTGAACCTCCGGTGTCGGGCGCATCCCGATACCTGCGTTGAACGCCCGCCGCTCGACGCCTGACTTCCATGTTCGACATCGGCATCAGCGAGATCATGGTCATCGCGGTCGTCGCGCTGATCGTCCTCGGCCCCGAAAAGCTGCCGAAGACCGCGCGTACGCTCGGCCACCTGTTCGGCCGTCTGCAGCGCTACGTCGCCGATGTGAAGGCGGATATCAATCGCGAGTTCGAGCTCGAGGAATTGAAGAAGTTGCAGGCGCAGGTGCGGACCGCGGCGACCGACTTCCAGTCGTCGATGTCCGCAGCCGCGACCGAGATCCAGTCGAACGTCCGGGCCGTCGAGACCGAACTGGATGCGGCGGCCGCGGGGAGCAGCGCGCAGGCGCCGGCCGCGGCACCCACTGCGGCGCCCGAGGGGCAGTCGCAATCGTCGCCCGCCGCCCCCGCCGCCCCCGCGGCCCAGGATCCGCCGCGACAGGCGTCACTGCCGGGCTTTGACCGTGGTTGACGGACGCAGGAAGACCCCCCGCCGGAGAGGTCTTCGCGCCTTTCGGCGCGAGCACGCGCGTTGCCGCCGATGAGCGATCCGCATCCGCCGCCGGACGCTCCGCAGGAGACCTTCCTCTCGCATCTGTTCGAACTGCGCACGAGGCTCGTGCGCGCGCTCCTCGCCGTCGTCATCGTGCTGCTCTGCCTGTTTCCCTGGGCGAAGGACATCTACGCGGCACTGGCAGCTCCGCTGCTGCGTGCGCTGCCCAAGGGCGCGACGATGATCGCGACCGACGTCACAGGCACGTTCTTCGTGCCGCTCAAGGTCACGATGATGACGGCCTTCCTGCTGGCATTGCCGTATGTCCTGTGGCAGGTGTGGGCGTTCGTCGCGCCCGGCCTCTACCAGCACGAGAAGCGGCTGGCGACGCCGGTGATCGTGTCGAGCTTCGTATTCTTCCTGTTCGGCATGGCGTTTGCATACTTCGTCGCCTTCCCGATCGCGTTCGGCTTCTTCGCCTCGTACGCGCCGGAGGGCGTCACGATGATGACCGACATCGACAAGTATCTGTCGTTCGTGCTGACGATGTTCATCGCGTTCGGGGTCACGTTCGAGGTGCCGGTGATCGTGATCGTGCTCGTGCGCCTGCGCATGGTGACGCTCGAAAAGCTGCGGTCGCTCCGCTCGTATGTGATCGTCGGGGCGTTTGTCATCGCTGCGATCTTCACGCCGCCCGACGTCGTGTCGCAGCTGCTGCTCGCGGTGCCGATGTGGCTGCTCTACGAGCTCGGGCTTCTGCTGGCGCGCCTTTTCGCGGCGCCGGCCGGAGAGAAAGCCCCGGCGGAGCCCGCTACCGGGCCTGCGGACGACGCCCGACGGTGATGTCCATGCCCTGCAGCTTGCGGTCGCGCCAGACCTTCAGCGTGACCGTGCTGCCCGGAGGGAGCTCGGCGATCCGCGCCAGCAGCGCCGGAGTGTCGCGCGTCGGTTTGCCATCGATCTCGAGCACGACGTCTCGCACCTGAATCCCGGCGCGTTCCGCCGGGCCGTCTTTCACGATGCCGCGGATCAGCACGCCGCCGACGTTCTCGAGCGCGAGCGCGCGGGCGATCTCCGCGTTGACATCCTGCGGCTCGAGTCCCAGCCAGCCGCGCGTCACGACCCCGTCCCGGATGATCTGCTCGAGCACGGTGCGCGCAAGCGATACCGGGATCGCGAAACCGATGCCGAGCGAGCCCCCCGACTGGGAAAAGATGGTGCTGTTGATGCCGATCAGGTTGCCGGCGGTGTCCACCAGGGCCCCGCCGGAGTTGCCGGGATTGATCGCCGCGTCGGTCTGGATGAAGTCCTCGAAGCGGTTGATGCCGAGATGATTGCGGCCCAGCGCACTGACGATGCCGAGCGTCACGGTGCTGCCGAAACCGAAGGGGTTGCCGATTGCGAGCACGAAATCGCCCACCTGCACGCGGTCGAGCGTGCCGAACGTGATGGCGGGGAAGTTCTCGCCGTCCGCCTTGAGCACGGCAAGGTCGGACTCGGGGTCCGTTCCCCGCACGCGCGCCGCGAACCGTCGGCCGTCGGCGAGCACGAGCTGTATATCGTCGGCGCCCTCGATCACGTGATTATTGGTCAGCACGTAACCTTCCGGCGAGACGATGACACCCGAGCCCAGGCTGGTCGCGCGCTGCCGCGGCAACCGCTCGGCAAGTTCGGGAAAGTAACGGCGCAGCAGCGGGTCGTCCTGGAACGATCCGCGCTGACGCATTTCCTTGCTCGTGTAGATGCCCACGACCGCGGGCATCGATTTCTTCGCCGCGTCCGAGAAGCTCGCGACCGTCGGCGTGCTCACCGGCGTCGACGTTTCCTGCAGCAGCACGACCTGCCCCGACTTCTCGCTCAAGCGGGGAACGAGGTCCGGTCGCAGCGTCGTGACGACGAACAGCGCGGCGAGACACAGCGTGCAGGCCTGCGCGAAGACGAGCCAGAAACGGCGGAGCAAGGGAACCTCGCGAGTGGAAACCAGGACAATTATAGACAGTTGCCGCGCCGTGAAACCGCGCCGGCGCGCCGATGCGGGAGCAGCTGCGGATGGCGGGGAATCGTCTCACCTCCAACCGCGCGATTCCCGGTCAACTCATTGATATATCGCAGGAGTTCTCTGCCGCGCCGGCGCCGGGCTTCCGGGCCGGGCGGCAAATCCTCTATAATCGTCCGGTTTGCCATTCTGTGCGGGTTCTGGCGGCGCGGATGGGCCAAACAGCGACGGGGGACGGGTTGTCATGGCGGAAGGCACAGTGGATCAAGGGAAGCGCCGCTTCCTGATCGGCGCGACGAGCGCCGTGGGCGGAGTCGGCGTAGTGACGGCCGCGACGCCATTCGTGATGTCGTTCTTTCCGAGCGAGCGGGCCAAGGCGGCCGGAGCGCCCGTCGAGGTCGACATCGGCAAGCTCGAGCCGGGGCAGAAGATCGACGTCGAATGGCGCGGCAAGGTCGTGTGGATCATCAACCGGACGCCGCCGATGCTGGCCTCGCTCCCCAGGCTCGACCCGAAGCTCTCGGATCCGAATTCCGACAAGTCGCAGCAACCGGAATACGCGAAGAACGAGCATCGTTCGATCAAGGACAACGTGCTCGTCCTGGTCGGCATCTGCACGCACCTCGGCTGCTCCCCCACCTACCGGCCCGAGATCGCGCCAGCCGATCTTGGCCCGGACTGGCTCGGCGGCTTCTTCTGTCCTTGCCACCAGAGCAAGTTCGATCTCGCGGGCCGCGTCTATTCCGGCGTGCCGGCGCCCACGAATCTGCCGGTGCCGCCGCATCGGTACCTGACCGATAGCCGGATCATCATCGGCGACAGCGGCAAGGCGGCGTAAGGGAACCCCGGCCATGCAAAAAATTCTGACCTGGATCGACGACCGCTTCCCGCTGACCGCGCTATGGGAATCGCAGTGGGGCAAGTACGTCGCGCCGAAGAACTTCAACTTCTGGTACTACTTCGGCTCGCTGGCCGCGTTCGTGCTGGTGCTCCAGCTCGTCACCGGGATCTTTCTGGCGATGAGCTACAAGCCCGACGCGGCCAAGGCGTTCGAGTCCGTCGAGTACATCATGCGCGATCTGCCGTGGGGCTGGCTCATTCGTTACATGCACTCGACCGGCGCGTCGATGTTCTTCGTTGTCGTGTACCTGCACATGTTCCGCGGGTTGATGTACGGCAGTTACCGCAAGCCGCGCGAGCTCACATGGATCTTCGGCTGCCTCATCTACCTCTGCCTGATGGCCGAGGCGTTCTTCGGCTACCTGCTGCCGTGGGGACAGATGTCCTACTGGGGCGCCCAGGTGATCGTCAACCTGTTCTCGGCGGTCCCGATCATCGGCGAGGATCTCGGCATCTGGATCCGCGGCGATTACACGATTTCCGACATCACGCTCAACCGGTTCTTCGCGTTCCACGTGGTCGCGGTGCCGCTGGTGCTGATCGGGCTCGTTGCCGCGCACCTGACGGCGCTGCACGAGACCGGCTCGAACAATCCGGACGGCATCGAGATCAAGAAGCAGCCGCATGATCCCGCCACCGGGCTTCCGCTCGACGGCATCTATTCGCATCCGTACTACACGGTCAAGGACATCGTCGGGGTGATCGTCTTCCTCGCCGTGTTCTCGATCATCATGTTCTTCATGCCGGACATGGGCGGGTATTTCCTCGAGGCCAACAACTTCATCCCCGCGGATCCGCTGAAGACCCCCGAGCACATCGCGCCGGTGTGGTACTTCACGCCGTACTACGCGATGCTCCGCGCAGTGCCCTCCTTCCTCGGCAGCCAGTTCTGGGGCGTGATCGTGATGGGCGTCGCGGTGATGATCTTCTTCACGCTACCCTGGCTCGATCGCGGCGCGGTCAAGTCCATCCGGTATCGTGGCATCGGCTACAAGCTCTGGCTCGCGCTGTTCGTCGTGAGCTTCCTGGTCCTGGGGTACCTCGGCGGCGTCCCGGTGACCGTCTGGGGGCAGTTTCCCGAAGGCTGGCCGCTGCTCGGCACGGCCGATCGCGCGACGGTTGTCGCGCGCGTCCTCACCGTCACGTACTTCCTGTTCTTCTTGCTGATGCCCTGGTATACCGCGCGCGACAAGACGAAGCCGGTGCCGGAAAGGGTGACCGGATGATGAATACGAGCAAGTTCGCCATTCTGTTCGCCGCGCTGATCGTCGCGGCCCCCGGCACGGCACCGGCCTCGGGTGGTCCCGACATCCGCATGGAGCCAGCCCCGATCAGCCGGCTCGACCGTGCGTCGCAGCAGCGCGGCGCGCGCATCTTCGTCAACTACTGCCTCAACTGCCACACTGCGAAGTACATGCGCTACAACCGCCTGACGGACCTCGGCCTGACCGAGGCGCAGATCCGCGACAACCTGATGTTCGCCACCGACAAGATCGGGGACACGATGACCATCGCGATGCGCCCGGCCGACGGCAAGGCATGGTTCGGCGTGGCGCCGCCGGATCTGACCGTCGAGGCGCGGGTGCGCGGTGCAGACTGGCTCTACAACTATTTCCTGGGCTTCTATCGCGACGAGGGCACGCCCAGCGGCTGGAACAACATCGTCTTTCCCAACGTCGCGATGCCGCACGTGCTCGCGGAACTGTCCGGTACGAACCGTCTGGTCACCGCGCAGTTCGAGGACCACGAGCAAGCGCAGGCCGCGGCACTGGCGGCAAGCGGCATCTCGGTGCTCGCCCCGGGCAAGGACCATACCTACGTGGTGAAGACGCTCGCTGTCGAGGCGCCGGGTGTGCTGTCGCCGGTCGAGTATCAACGCACGATCGCCGACCTCGTCAACTTTCTCGATTACATGAGCGAGCCCGCGAAGAACCAGCGGCTCGCCCTGGGGCTGGTCGTGCTCCTGTACCTGGGCGTGCTGTTCGTGTTTGCGTACTGGCTGAAACGCGAGTACTGGAAGGACGTTCACTGAGGCGGCGCCGTCCGGGCGGCTGCGTCGCGTCGCTTCGGCGGCACATCCGCCTACCCATTGTCTTCCGGACCCGACACCTCCAAGTCGCGTGTCCAATCCGCCGCGTGCCAGGAGATTCCACCTATGATGACGCTCTATTCAGGGACCACTGATCCATTCAGTCAGCGCTGCCGCATCGTGCTGCACGAGAAGGGCATGGATTTTCAGATCATCGACGTCGACCGCGACCACAAGCCCGAGGACCTCGCGGTGATGAATCCGTACAACCAGGTACCCGTGCTGGTCGAGCGGGACCTCGTCCTGCACGAGGCGAACATCATCAACGAGTATATCGACGAGCGCTTCCCGCATCCGCAGCTGATGCCGGCCGACCCCGTGATGCGCGCGCGCGCCCGGCTGTTCCTGCATCGCTTCGAGAAGGAGCTCTTCTGCCATATCGACGTGCTGGAGGGCAACAACCAGAAGCAGCTCGAGAAGGCGCGCGGACACGTCCGCGACAGCCTCATGCAGATTGCCCCGGTCTTCGCGAAGCACAAGCACATGCTGGGCGAGGAATACTCGATGCTCGACGTCGCCATCACGCCGCTGCTGTGGCGGCTCGACTATTACGGCATCCAGATGCCGAAGCAAGCGACGGCGCTCCTGAAGTACGCGGAGCGGCTGTTCGCGCGGCCGGCGTTTTCCGAGGCGATGACCTCGGCCGAGCGCGGCATGAGGAAGTGAGGCGCCGGTCACGACGGGGACCGGCGCGATCCTGTGCGCATCCGGACGGTCGCGCCTCTTGACCGGCGCGACGCGGCGCGTAGTATCCTGACCGCATGTCCGAGCAGTCCGCCAAGCCGTATCTGGTCCGCGCCATCTGCGAATGGTGCGCGGACAACGGCCTCACGCCCTATCTCAACGTCAGGGTGAACGGCCAGACGCGCGTGCCTGCCGCCTACGTCAAGAACGGCGAGATCGTGCTCAACATCAGCGCATCGGCGACGCGCCACCTGACCATCGACGGCAACGGTGTGCGCTTCTCGGCGCGGTTTTCCGGATCCTCGCAGGAGGTCGCGGTGCCCCTCGACGCGATCGCCGGCGTTTTCGCCAAGGAGACGGGGTACGGTTTCGCGTTCACGCTCGCGCGCGATCCGACCACGACGCTTGCTGCCGCGACCGCTCCGTCGGAGCCGGACACCGGTCCCGCGCCGGGGCCCGACCCGCGGGCGGCCGAGGCGCCGCGACGCGGCGGCAAGCCGAAGCCGCGACCGCCGCATCTGCAGATCATCAAGTAGTCGGCGGAATCCGGCGCGCGCGGGTGCCCCGCGCGAGGCGAGGCGGGCATGCCCGGTCCACGTCCGGGTCCGGCGCGCCGACGCGCGCACCGCGAGTTGTCGTCTACGAATTGAACACGGCAGAAGTTTCGCGCCAAGCCGACGCGCGCACACCGCGCGATGCCGCCAATTGTCACTTCAGCGGCTTAGGCGCGAGTAAAATCAATCCCGGCGCCGGCATAGCTCAGTTGGCAGAGCAGCGGTTTTGTAAACCGTTGGTCGTGGGTTCGATTCCTACTGCCGGCACCCGTTTTCGCGCCGGCGGGCGCGCGGCGATTTTCGGTGCGGGACGAAGGCGAAGAATGGCGTGCGAACGAACAGGCTCCGTCATGACAGTTTTGCACCCGGCGACTCGTGCCGATTCCTGCCCATGCCGTACCGTGATCCCGGGATGACGCGCTAGCCATGCCCCTCGTCGCGTTCAAGCCCACAAAGGCGCGGCTCGTCATCGAGCAGGGGCGCGACAGCATCCTGGTCATGCGCGTTGTCGTTGCCCAAAACGAAACCGTCGCGCTCGCGGTGGGTGGGCGACTGGAGTCGACGACTGGTTTCCTGCGTATTCGCGAACGCAAGGACGAGCGCGGACGTAACGAGAACAAGGCGGTCGGATCGATCGTCTTCGTTCCGGCGGTCGGCGATGGCAATGAGCGCAGCCCCGCCAATTTCCAGATCAACATCTCGATGTCCGCGGCGAAATTCGAGGCGCTGCTCAAGGTCGCCATCTCGGGGCGGCTGCCGTCGAAATTCTTCGTCAACGCCGGCGAGCGTGCTTCCGCGCGCGAGACCCGCGGGATGGGCTACGTTATACGCGCCGGGGTCAGGACAAAATTCTGGGACAACAAACGGTACCGGACGCTGCCGGTGACGAATTTCTCCGTCATTCTGCCGATCACCGTGCCGGAAACGCCGGAAAGCCCGGCCTTCGAGGAGGACCGCGCCATCGCGGAATCGATTGCCAGCAACGACCAGGTCGCGGAGCTCGCGGACGAATTCGCGGTTTTTCAGGGCGAGACGAAGAACGCGCTGACGGCCGTTGTGTCGGTCGTGGCGGTGATCGGCGTTCTGCTTCTCTTCATCAATCTCGTGCTTATCATCAAGTGAGCAGGCCCTTCATGAACCAACTCGATTTTCGCAACCGGACAGCTGTGATCACGGGCGGCGGCGCCGGCATCGGCTTCGCGATCGCGAAGCGTCTCGCGGCGAGCGGCGCGACGCTGGCGCTCTGGGACCGCGACGCGACGGCGCTCGCTGCGGCGAGTACGGCCCTGCCGGGTGGCGCGCTGACGCATGCGCTCGACGTCTCGGATCCCGGCGCGGTCGTGCGCGCGGCGACCGCGACGGCGGACGCGCTGGGAAGAATCGACGTCCTCGTCTGCTCGGCCGGGATCACCGGACCGAACGCCCCGACGTGGGAGTATCCGGTCGAAGCGTGGCGGCAGGTGATCGATGTCAACCTCAACGGGCTCTTCTACTGCAACCGCGCGGTCGTGCCCGTCATGCTGAGGGGTGATTACGGCCGGATCGTCAACATCGCGTCGGTGGCGGGCAAAGAGGGCAATCCGAACGCTTCGGCTTACAGCACGTCGAAAGCGGGCGTGATCGGACTGACGAAATCGCTCGGCAAGGAACTTGCAAGGACCGGAATCCGCGTCAACTGCGTGACGCCAGCGGCGGTGCGCACGGCGATCTTCGATCAGATGTCGCAGCAGCACATCGACTTCATGCTGTCGAAGATCCCGCTGGCGCGCTTCGGCACGGTGGACGAGATCGCGTCGCTCGTCTGCTGGCTCGCGAGCGAGGAGTGCTCGTTCTCGACCGGCGCGGTGTTCGACCTCTCGGGCGGGCGGGCGACGTATTGACAGGGGACGTCGTTGACCGGGGACAGGCCACGCCTTTCGGGCCGCCCCGGGAGGCGTGGCCTGTCCCCGGCGTCTCGCTGCCTGTCAGCGCACGGCCAGCATGATCTTGCCGACGTGCTGCGAGGATTCCATCAGCGCGTGCGCCCCGGCGGCCTCGGCCAGCGGAAACACGCGGTGAACGACGGGTTTGACCTCGCGGCTTTCGAGGAGCGGCCAGACGTTCTCCCGCAACGCCGCGGCGAGTGCGGCCTTGCGCTCGGTCGGGCTGGCGCGCAGCGTGGAGCCGGTGACGGTCAGGCGCTTCATCATGATCGGTCGCCAGTCGACCTCGACGCGCCCGCCGTGCAGGAAGGCGATGATGACGAGTCTTCCTTCCAGCGCGAGGCACTTCAGGTTCTTCTCGATGTAGTCGCCGCCGACCATGTCGAGCACGACGTCGACGCCGCGCTTGCCGGTGATCCGGGCGACCTCCTCGACAAAGTCCTGCGTCCGGTAGTTGAACGCGTGGTCGGCGCCGAGCGAGCGGCAATACGCCGCCTTGTCGTCGCTGCCGACCGTCGTGAACACCGTCGCGTCGATCTGCTTCGCGAACTGGATGGCGGTCAAGCCGATTCCGCTCGAGCCGCCGTGAATGAGCACCTTCTCGCCGCACTTCAGGCGACCGCGGTCGAAAAGGTTGTTCCAGACCGTGAAGAAATTCTCGGGCAGGCTCGCGGCTTCCAGCGGCGACAGGCCCTTCGGGATGGGCAGGCAGAACGCCGCGGGCGTCGCGCAATATTCGGCGTAGCCGCCGCCCGGCGTCAGCGCGCATACGGCGTCGCCCACGTGCCATGACGTGACGTTGCTCCCGCAGCGGACAACCACCCCCGCGACTTCGAGGCCGATGATCGGCGACGCGTCCGGCGGCGGCGGGTAGGTGCCGGCACGCTGCGCGCAGTCGGGCCTGTTCACGCCGGCATGGCTCACTTCGATCAGCACCTCATCGGGCTTCGGCGACGGCACCGGGCCTTCGGCGAGCGCGAGCACGTCCGGTGGGCCCGGTTCGCGGGCGGCGATGTAACGCATGGTGGCGGGAAGAGGGAGGGAGGTCGACATGGAGGCTCCGGCGGCGGGTCTGCCGCCGATTCTAGCCGATGCGCCGCCCGCAGCCCCGATGTCGTTGCGCTAGACTGCCGCCTCCGCCATCCAGACACCGGCACCCCGCTCACCGTGACGCCCGCCATGCCGTCGTTGTCGAACGCGAACGTGGCGGCGCTGCTCGAGCGAAGCGCCCGCGCATGGCCGCGGTTGCCGGCAGTGGCGCTCGGGGGCGGCGCGCTTTGCGACTACGCGACGCTGGCGGCGCGGGCTGCGCGACTGGCCCGCACGTTCGCAGCGGCAGGGCTCGCGCGCGGCGAGCGTGTCGCGCTCGTCTCGCGCAATGTCCCCGCGTATATCGAGACGTTGTTCGGCTGCTGGTGGGCAGGCCTCGTCGCGGTCCCGGTCAACGCGAAGCTCCATCCGAAGGAGCTCGGCTACGTGCTGGAGAACAGCGGCACGCGCTGGGCATTTGTCGATGCCGCGTGGCACGCGGCGATCGGCGGTGCCGATGGCGGGATCGCCCTCGA
>Ga0075349_1000023_pt1 | contig 15828 bp, 10 predicted proteins | sample RushSE_TuleB_D1_FD_120066 | JGI IMG/M metagenome (GOLD analysis project Ga0075349, IMG submission 120066) | Natural and restored wetland microbial communities from the San Francisco Bay, California, USA, that impact long-term carbon... | ecosystem: Environmental > Terrestrial > Soil > Wetlands ... | reverse complement strand
TGCATGGAGCTCGTCATGAAGGGCCGGCCAGCCTTCTGCCCGCGGTGGGACCGGAAGGCGCGGGAAGAGCACAAAACGTTGTTCGCGTGATTGCTGCCGGCATGAATCCTCGCGCGCCTTCGATACCTCAGGACGCCCCGCCGACAGGGGGCCCTGCCAAGGGCATCTACTTCATCGCCGTCTCCCAGTTCGGGATTGCCTTCTCCTTCAACTGCATCATGTCCTTCATGCCGTTCTACATCCTGGAGGTCAGTCCGTATGATACGAAGGAGACGATGCTCTGGATCGGCATGATCATGGGGGCCACGTCCCTGGTCGCCGCGCTGGCGGCCCCCTTCTGGGGGAGCCTGACCGCGCGCATCCGCCCGAAGCTGCTCTTTGAGGCCGGAATCTTCTGCAACGGCGTCATCTTTTTCATCATGGGGTTTGTCGAAAGCCTGCCCCTGCTGCTCACCCTCCGGCTGATTCAGGGCGCGCTGGGCGCGGTCTCCACCATCGGGCTCGTGCTGATCGCCGGCTCCGCACCCAGGGAGAGGCTTCCCAGCTACATGAGCCTCTTCCAGAACTCCATGACGGCGGGGCAGCTGATCGGGCCCCCCCTGGGTGCTTATGCCGTGACGCTTTTCGGCTACCGCGCACCCTTTGTGATTGCCCTGGTCGTGGTCTTTTTCTCCTTGATCTTCTGCCACAAACACGTCCGGGATGTCCCTGTTCAGCCCCAGAGCTCACGGCGAGGCATATCTCTCTCCGGAGGAATCCTGTGGGGGTGGGGGCTTATTATCGTCGGGACAATCCATCTCATGTTTTTGCCCAGCATCCTACCGCATATCCTGGAGGATTTTCAGCTTACGGATGAGGTTGCCATCAGTGCGGCCGGGACCATCATGATGGCGTATACGGCCACGGCGATTATCGGCAACTACCTGTTGGTCAGTCTCACGCCCCGATTTGGACTGGCCCGTTTGGTGGCCACCGCCTGCCTGTCGGCTGCGGCGCTGCAGGTCCTGCTTTACTTCAGCGCCGGTGTCTGGAGCTTCACCCTGATCCGCGTGCTGCAGACGGGCATGATCGCGGCCGTCTTCCCGCTGGTCATATCCACCTTTGTCGGCGAGGCAGGTGGGGCCACGCTAGGCTTTCTCAATTCCGCGCGCTTCGTGGGAAACGCCTTAGGCCCCATGATGGCGACCACCATCCTTGCTTATTTCAACCTGCTGACGCTTTACCTGACGATCGCAGGGCTCACCGTGGCCCTGCTCGGGGCTTTTCTGGCATCGAGACGAATATAGGCGTGCCGGGCGCAGCAGCCTATCCGGAATTGTGCGCATCTCCCGCATCGATGCGAGTCACAGAACCCCGCGGCCGCAACAGGTCGCTTTGCATCTTGAGAAATGATCACAGGCCGGGTAGAATCATAAAAACAAAGGTGCTCGTTCGGTTTGAGGTTCACACCTCGATCACCTTGTTATGGGGCTGGAACCCCGCTGAGAGAACTGATTCGAAAAAAGGAGGCTGCCATGGGATTCGAGCTCGGACCGCGAAGAGGCCTTTATATAGACATTTCAAGCGAGAGGACCGAGAAGCAGCTTCCCGCTGAAGAGCTGAAGCATTTCGAACAGCTCGACCTGATGTACCGCTCGCTGTGCGCCATGCTGTACAACTACGTCCCTATGTCCGGCCATCCAGGGGGGTCGATTTCCTCCGGCCGCTTCGTGGCCGGGATCGTTTTCGACAGCCTTGACCACGACGTCGCGAACCCCGACCGCGAGGAGGCCGACATCGTGTCCTATGCGGCGGGCCACAAGACCCTCGGCCTTTACGCCATGTGGGCCCTGCGCAACGAGGTGGCGCGCATCGGCTGCCCGGAGCTTCTTCCCAAGGACGAAAAACACCGGCTGCGCCTGGAGGACCTGCTCGGTTTTCGGCGCAACCCGCTCACCAAGACGCCTCTCTTCCTGAAATTCGGAGTGAAGCCGCTCGACGGCCACCCGACCCCGGCCACCCCGTTTCTGCGCCTGTCCACGGGTGCGTCGGGGGTCGGGGTCGCGGCCTCGCTGGGCCTGGCTTTCGGCGCCATGGACTTTTACGGCGCGGGCGCGCCGCGCGTTCACATCGTCGAGGGGGAGGGCGGGATGACCCCCGGCCGGGTCGGCGAGGCCATGGCCGCGGCCGGCACGGCCTGCCTGAAAAACGCGATTATGCACGTGGACTGGAACCAGGCGTCGATCGACTCCAACCGGGTCTGCCGCGACGGTGATACCCCCGGCGAATACGTCCAGTGGAACCCGGTGGAATTCGCCCTGCTGCACGACTGGAATGCCATCCTGGTGCCGGACGGGATGGATTTCGAACAGGTCTTCGCCGCTCAGCGCCGGGCCCTGGCCATCCGGAACGATCAGCCGACGGCGATCGTCTACCGCACCCGGAAGGGCTGGCAGTACGGGGTGGAGGGCAGGGCCTCCCACGGCGCCGGCCACGGCCTGTGCGCGAACGGGTTTTTCAAGGCCGTTGAGCCTTTCATCGCGCAAACGGCAAGCCGGCTCCCGCGTTGCGAGAGCGCCAACCAGCGCTGCCGAGCGGGCGGCGAGCCGGGGGTTCTCGAGGAATGTTTCTGGGAAGCGCTGACGGTGATCCGCGGCGCCCTGGAAGGAAACAAGCCCCTGGTGGCGGCGCTGGCGCAGAAACTGCGCGAAGCGCGGGGCCGCCTGGGCAGCCGGGCCCGCACGCCCCGGCCGCAGGCGCCGGCGGTTCAGGCCGTGTTCGAGCTGGCCGCCAAAACCGCGGGCCGCATCCCGGCCGAGCTGACGTTGAAGCCCGGTCAGGCGGCCACGCTGCGGGGCGAGCTGGGACGAGCCCTGCGCCATTACAACCAGGCGAGCAAGGGCGCCTTGCTGACGGCCTCCGCCGACCTGTACGGCTCCACGAGCGTCAACGCCATCGGGCAGGGGTTCCCGGAGGGCTGGTACAACGCCGCCACGAACCCCGGTGCGCGCATGCTGGCGACCGGCGGGATCTGCGAGGACGCCATGTGCGGCATCCTGGCCGGCATCTCCACTTTTGGGCGCCACATCGGAGTCGGCTCCTCCTATGGGGCCTTCATCGCCGCGCTCGGGCACGTCGCCGCCCGCCTGCACGCCATCGGCAACCAGGCCCGCCGGGCCGTTTTTCAGGAACCCTACAAACCCTTCATCCTGGTGTGCGCGCACGCGGGGGTCAAGACCGGCGAGGACGGGCCGACGCATGCCGACCCCCAGGCCCTGCAGCTGCTCCAGGGCAATTTCCCGCTCGGCACGATGATCACGCTCACGCCCTGGGACCCCCAGGAAATCTGGACCCTCGTGTCCGCGGCGCTGGCGCGGCGGCCGGCGGTGATCGCACCGTTCGTCACGCGACCTTCGGAAAAAGTGATCGATCGGCAGCAGCTGGGGCTGGCGCCGGCCACGGCGGCTGCGGCGGGGGTGTATCTACTGCGGCGGGCGCAGGGCAAGCGGGACGGCACGCTGGTGCTCCAGGGCAGCGACGTCGGCTACGCCTTCGTCGAGCAGGCCCTGCCGCTGTTGGAGAAGAAGGGCATCGACCTGGATGTCTACTATGTGGCCAGCGCCGAGCTCTTTGATCTGCTGCCCGCCGCGGAGAAGGAAAAGGTGTACCCGGAGGCCGCCGCGCAAGAGGCGATGGGGATCACGGGGTTCACGCTTCCCACCATGGAGCGCTGGGTGTGCTCCGGCCGCGGCCGCAGGCTGACGCTGCACCCGTTCCGGGAAGGCCATTTCCTCGGCAGCGGGCCGGCCGAAAAGGTTCTGGAAGAGGCCGGCCTGGACGGGGAAAGCCAGTTCCGGGCCATTCTGCGGTACCTGGGCAAGTAACCGCCGGGGGTTCGGGCTTTGAATTTATAGCGCCGGAAGATTCCTGTCACCGTTTCCTGCAGCCGTCAGTCTTCCCGGCCCAAGCGCTCTTGCAGGGCTTCCAGCTCCGCCCAGCGGTCGTACAACCGCCGCACCTTCTCCTCGGCTTCCGTGAGCTCCGCATACAGCTCCCCCAGCCGGAGGGCGTCGCTCGCGATCAGCGGGTCGTCGAGGCGGCCCCGCATCGCCGCCGCCGCCGCCTCGGCTTTTTCGATGGCCGGCTGCATTCGGTTCAACTCGCACTGCTCCGGGTAAGGCAGCTTGCGGGGGGCGGCCCGTCTGTGCTTGGGCGGCGTTCGCGCAAGGGTTTTCTGCGCCGCCTCGGCCGCCTGGGCCGTGAGCCATTGATCATAGTCCGCGAAGAATTCCGCCTGTCCGCGCCCGTTCAGAAACAGCAGTCGATCGCTCATGTTGTCCAGCAGCAGCCGGTCGTGGGTGATGAGCACGATGGCCCCCTGGAATCCCATCAAACCTTCCTCGAGCGTGTCCAGCGTGGGGATGTCGATGTCGTTGGTGGGCTCGTCGAGCAGCAGGATGTCCGCCGGCTTCAGCATGAGGCGCGCGATGAGCAGCCGGGACCGCTCCCCGCCCGACAGCCGGGACACCGGCAGCGGCAGCTGGTCGGGTGGAAACAGAAACCGCTTGGCCCAGGCCACGACGTGCAGCTGCCGGCCCTGGAACACGACCATGTCCCCGGAGGGGCAGAGGGCCTCTTTCAATGTCAGGCTCGCGTCGAGCTGTTCCCGCTTCTGATCGAAGACCACGATCGAGACACCCTCCGCGCGTTCGATGGACCCGGCGTCGGGGGGGAGGTCCCCGTTGAGCAGGTGCAGGAGGCTGCTTTTGCCCGATCCGTTCCGGCCCATGATTCCTAAACAGGACCCGGGGGAAAGCGTGAGATCCAGCCCCGAAAACAGGGGCCTCCCGCCGCGCGCCAGCGCGAGCCCGGTGGTTTTCAGGAGCTTCTTGGTCTTGCGGCCGGTGGCGTCGAACTCGATGCGTGCGCTGCGGTTTACGGCGTTGCGCTCCCGGACCGCGCCCAACTCGTCCTGGAGTTGGCGGGCGCCGGCGATGCGGTATTTGGCCTTGGTCCTGCGGGCCTTGGGGCCGCGGCGCAGCCACTCGATTTCGCGGCGGGCCTTGTTGGAAAGCACCGCCTCCTGCTGGGTCTGGGCCCGGGTGAAAGCTTCCCGTTTCTCGATGAAGACCGAGTAATTGCCTTCCACCCGCAGATAGCCGTCGGGGTAGAGCCGGTTCAGCTCCACCGTCCGGTTGGTCACGCTCTCCAGGAAGGTGCGGTCGTGGCTGACCAGGACGAAGGCAAACGGCGCCTGTTTCAGCATCGCCTCCAGCCACAGGATGCCCTCCAGGTCCAGGTGGTTGGTGGGTTCGTCCAGGAGCAGGAGGTCGGGTTCCTGAATCAGGGCCCGGGCGATGGCCAGCCGCTTGCGCCAACCGCCCGAGAGGGTGCCGACCAGCCGGTCCGTCCGCTCGAACTCCATCTGCCGGATCGTCTCGCGGATGAGCGCCGACGCCTCCGCCGGGTTGCCGATGGCGTCAAGCAGGCTCTGCTCGAGGGTCTTGTCCGGGTCGAGCTGGTCCGCCTGGGGCAGATAGACCAGCCGGGTGTCCCGCTTGCGGGTGATCTCGCCGGCATCCGGCGTCTCGAGCCCGGCCAGGATTTTGAGCAGGGTGGATTTTCCGGTGCCGTTGGGGCCGATCAGCCCCATGCGTTCACCCTCGAAAAACCCCAGGGTGATCGCTGTGAACAGGGGGTGCAGGGTGTAGGACTTGCTGAGAGACTTGCACTGGATGAGAAGGGTGGATGCCATGGCGTCGGTGGGTTCCTCAGGCGCCGCGAACGGCGAGCCAGATAGTGCGTCTGCCCCCGCGGCCGGCCGCCCGCGCGTGCGAGCAAACCTCCTCCAGCTCAAAGCCGGCCCGGCGCAGGCGCTTGGAAAAAGCCCGATCGGAAGCTGCCGACCATATGGCCAGCACCCCGGCCGGCCGCAGGGCCGCATGCGCGGCCTTGAGCCCGGCCATGGAATAGAGCCGGTCGTTGGCTTTGCAGGCAAGTCCCCCGGGGCCGTTGTCCACGTCCAGCAGGATGGCGTCGTATGCCTGCGGCGCCTCCCGGATAACCCGGCCGACGTCGATCTCGCGTACACGGAGCCGGGCATCCTGCAAGGGGCGGCCGGCCAGCTCCGCCAATGGCCCGCGGTTCCATTCCACCACCGCCGGGGCCAGCTCGGCGACCACCACTCGCCCGGCGGCGCCGAGGTGTTTCAGCACCGCCGCCGCGGTGAACCCCATGCCCAGTCCGCCGACCAGGATCCGGGGCTTGGGGCGGTCGGCGATTTTGGCACACGCCAGATCGGCCAGCGCATCCTCCGATTCATGGGCGCGGCTGTTCATGAGTTCGCCGGCGTCAAACCGGATCGAGAACTCGCCGCCCCGCCTGTACAAACGCAGTTCTTCCCTGCTTTCAGGCAGCCGGGCGCTGCCGATGAACTCCCATGGAATCATGACCGCCTCAGGGGGAAGTTTAATCGTCTCGGAACAGCATGGACCGCAAGCGGTCCTCTCCCCCCGACCCTTTTCCCCGATCCTCGGGGAGAGGGCAGCGCGAGGGGGCTTTCGCTGCCGGGAGGCAGGATAGCACGTCCGCGGGCATTTGAACATTGACGACTTCGCAGTCGGCGTTGCGCCTCATGCCGCAGGCGCTGCGGCGCAATGCACGTAGGCCTCACTCCGCGGGATTCGCGCGCCTTGAACGCGGGCGTTTTACAAAGTCATCGCTTCTGATAATTTTTCCCGAGTGCATGAACATCGGTTCGGAGGTTGCCCGGGCGTGGACGCCAGGTCGCTGCGCATGATTTTGAAACCAGGCATAACCTGTTATAATGGTCACAGCAAGAAACCCCGGGAGGTATGAATGGATCTTCGTTTTACCGCCAGCAACGGCGCAGTGGACACTGCCATCAAGGACCTGCTCGATCGGGTCGGGCCCATACGCCACCGCGCGATCGTTCGCGAAATGATCATTGCCGCACTGAAGGCCGGCCAGGAAAACCCGGAAAAGGCCGATCTGAAAATCATGTGCGGGACCCTGAAGGAGATGCGGTACACGTCCAAGGTTTTCGGCGACTACCGCAGCGCCCGCAAAATCACCGTGTTCGGCTCGGCGCGGACGACACCGGAGCACCCGCTTTACCGGATGGCAATGGAGTTCGGCCGGAAACTGGCCGCCGCCGGCTTCATGGTGATCACCGGCGGCGGGCCGGGGATCATGCAGGCGGCCAACGAGGGCGCCGGCCTCGAGAAGTCCTTCGGGGTCGGCATCCGCCTGCCCTTCGAACAGAAGTCGAACCCCGTGATGAACGGAAGCCCGCGCGACATCATGTTCAAGTATTTCTTCAACCGCAAGCTGGCCTTCATCAAGGAAGCCTGCGCGGTGGCGCTTTTCCCCGGCGGGTTCGGCACGCTCGATGAGGCCATGGAGGCCCTGACCCTGCTCCAGACCGGCAAGCGCTACCCCCTGCCCGTCGTCCTGATGGATCGCCCCGGGGACGGCTACTGGACGGGATGGATGGACTTTATGAAGGACCACCTCGCGTCGGGCGGCTACATCGGGCCGAACGATTTCGCCTTTTTCCATCACACCCACGATGTCGACGAGGCCGTTGCCGTCATTAACGGTTTTTACCGCCGCTACCACAGCCTGCGCTTCGCAGGCGGCAAGGCCGTGATCCGCATGGTCTCGGAGCTGCCGGCTGGCTGCATCGGGGGGCTCAAGCGGGAGTTCATGGATCTCATCGTCGACGGCGGCGACATGCTGGCATCCGGCGCGCTGGCCAAGGAAAGCGATGAGCCGGAGCTCGCGCATCTGCCGAGGCTGGTCGTGGACTTCAACAAGAAGGATTTCGCGAGGCTGCGGCAGCTGATCGACGCCGTCAACTCCATCTGAGCAGCAACGATGCGGGGCAACTGCCCAAGCCTGCTACCTCAACTTGGGGTCGAGCGCCGCCCGCAGGCCGTCGCCGAAGAGGTTGAAAAACAACACGGTCAGGAAGATGGCGATGCCGGGGAAAATGGTCATGTGGTCGGCCACCCCGATGTAATCCCGGCTTTCGGCCAGCATGGCGCCCCATTCGGGCGTGGGCGGTTGGGCCCCCAGCCCCAGGAAGCTCAGGCTGGCGGCCGTGATGATGGAAGTGCCGATGCGCATCGTGAAGTAGACGATGACGCCGCTCAAGGTCCCGGGCATGATGTGCACGAACATGATCCGTTTCCTGGAAGCGCCGATGCTGCGCGCCGCCCGGACGTAGAGGCTCTCCTTCAGCGCCAGCGTGCTGCCGCGCACGATCCGCGCGAAGGTCGGCAGGCTGAAGACGGACACCGCGACCACCACGTTGACGAGCCCCGGGCCCAGGATGGCCACGATGGCGATGGCCAGCAGAATCCCGGGAAAGGCGAAAAGAACGTCCGACGTGCGCATGATCAGGCCGTCCAGGAACCCGCCGAAGAACCCGCTGATCAGCCCCAGCGCCACCCCGGCCAGCGCCCCCGCCAGCACCGATGTCAGCCCGACCGCGAGGGAGATCCGGGCGCCGTAAAGGATCCGGCTGAGGATGTCCCGGCCGTAGAGGTCTGTCCCGGCCCAGTGTTCGGCGCTGGGGGGCAGCATGGAGAGGCCGTAGTTGGTCGCATACGGGTCGTACGGGGCGATCACGGGCGCAAAAACGGCGGCCATCACCAGCAGCACGATGAAGACCCCGGCCACCAGGGCGGTTTTGCGCTGCTTGAACTTGTACCAGGCGATTCTGAAAGGGGTCGCTTTGGCGTCGGTCATACGGCGTTTCACTCGAACCGGATTTCAGGGTTGATCAGGGCGTACACCATGTCCACCAGCAGGTTGATGAAAACGAAGTGAAAGGAGTAAAGCAGGAGCAGCGCCTGCAAAACGGGGTAGTCGCGAACGGCGACCGCCTCGATCATGAACCGCCCCAGGCCCGGCCAGGCGAACACCGTCTCGACCACCACGGAGCCGCCCAGCAGAAAACCGAACTGCAGGCCCGCCATGGTCACCACAGGGATCAGCGCGTTGCGGAAGGCGTGCTTCCACATGACCCGGCGTTCGGGCACGCCCTTGGCCCGGGCGGTGCTGATGTACTCCTCGTTCAGCACGTCCAGGAAGGCCGACAAAGTGAAACGGGCCATGATGGCCGCCACCGTGGCGCCCAGAGTGAAAGACGGCAGGACCAGCTCCGACCACTTCCCCGTGAACCCGGCGACGGGCAGCCACCCCAGGTAAACCGCGAAAAGCTGGATCGCCAGCAGCCCCAGCCAGAACTGCGGCAGGGAGATGCCGGAAACCGAGATCAGCATGGCGGTGTGGTCCTGCCATTTGCCGTTGTAGATGGCAGCCACCGCCCCGAAAAAGACACCGAACAGAACCGACCAGGCCATTCCCGCAAGGGCCAGGTACATGGTCGGAAGATAGCGCAGGGAAATTTCCTGGAAGACCGGCAGTTTGGTTTTAAGGCTCAGGCCGAGGTCGCCCCGCAGCACATTGCCCATGTAGGTGACATACTGCACCGGCAGGGCCCGGTCCAGCCCGAGCTGCGCGCGCAGCATTTCGATGGTCGCTGCGTCCGCGTCCGGGCCGGCCATCATGCGGGCGGGGTCTCCAGGCAGCAGGCGCACAAAACCGCATGCCAGAATGGAGACCACCACCAGCACGGGGACGATGGCCGCGCAGCGCTTGAAGAAATACGTCAGCATCCCTAATCGGCCAGCTCCGCATTCTCCACGGAAAACCCGCCGTCGGGCAGGGGGTAGATGCCTTTGAGGGTCTTGGACTTGGCCGCTATCAGCTTGTCGACGAAGAGATAGCCCCACGGCGCCATCGGCCACGCGGCGTCCTGGCACTTGGCGTAGGCCTCCCGGCGCACCGCGGGGTCGGCCGAGACCAGGCCGGCCTGAATCAGCTCATCCACCTTCTTGTCGGAGAAAAACCCGAAGTTGGAAAGGCTGGGCGGGAAGGCCTGGGTCGCCAGCAGGGGGCGGATGCCCCAGTCCGCGTCGCCCGTGGAGGAGGACCACCCGCCGAAAGCGATGAAGGGCATCAGGTTGGGATCGTCCGCACGGTTGGCTTCAAGTTTGTTGTAGAAGCTCGCGACGTCCATCGACTGGAGATCGCCGGTGATGTTGATCTCCTTGAGCTGCTGCTGAACCATTTCCGTGGCCCGCAGCCGGTTGGAGGGGTTGGGGGTCAGGAACACGACGGTGAACCCCTTTTCATACCCGGCCTCCTTCATCAGGGCCTTGGCTTTGGCGAGGTCGTAGGGCCAGGCGCTCTGCTTCTTGTAGTACTGGAGATTGGGGGGGATGATGGAATCGGCTTCCGTGGCGGCGCCGCCCCAGGCGATGCGGATGATGGCCTGCTTGTCCAGGGCGTAGTTGATGGCTTGGCGCACGCGCTGATCGGCAAGCGGCGCAAAGCGGGTGTTCAGGACCAGGTAGCGTTCGACGATGGAAGGTCGCTCGATGATCTCGATCTTGGGGTCGGCCTGGACCACCTTGAGCATCTCGGCCGGCATGGGGTAGATGTAGTGGGCCTGGCCGGCGCGCAGCATGGCCACCCGGGACCCGCTTTCGGGGATCGGCCGGAAGGTGATGGAGTCGACCTTCGGCGCACCCCTCCAGTACCCGGGGTTCTTCTTGATCTTGACCGTGTCGGAAACCCATTCCACGAAAATGAAGGGGCCCGTCCCGACGGGGTTCTTGCTCACCTGATCCCCGTGCTTGGCGATGGCGGCGGGGCTCAGCATCAGGGCCCCCGGGTGGGCGACGGTGTTGATGAAGGCGCCGAAGGGCTCGTTCAGGACGAACTTGACGGTGGCATCGTCGACGACGACCAGCTCCTTGACCGGCTTCATCAGGCTGCTGCGTTTCAGCTTCCCGCCCATCAGCCGGGCGATGTTCACGCGCACGGCCTCGGCGTTGAACGGCGTGCCGTCATGAAATTTGATGCCTTTGCGCAGCTTGAAGGTGAACTCGGTGGCGGCGCTGTTGAAAGTGTAGCTCTCGGCCAGCAGGGGAATCACCTTCAAATCCTTGTCAAACCCCATGAGTCCTTCCAGCATGGCCTTCTCGATGGCGCCGGAATAGGTGTCCGTGGTGTCATGAGGGTCCAGGGACTTCGGCGTGGATTCGGATGCGTAGATGACGTCCTTCGCAGCGCCGAAGGCCGGCGCGGCCGCCGTTGCCAGGCACAGCAGAACCAGAAACAATCGCTTCGCGAACATGGCTTCCTCCTGTTTGTTTTGGGTTGATGCGTGTTGGAGCGTCTTCCATTGCATGAGGTTGTTGCTTTTATTGTGGGGGCGGCTTCCAGCCGCGATCGAAATGTGCTGTTCGACGGCGCTCAGTCGTCGTGGCTGGAAGCCGCCCCCACAGTCTCTTTCCTTCACTGCCGCAGCAGGGCGCACAGCGCTGCGCTCCGCCCCTTCGCGCGGGGTGTCACACCGCCACCATGTGTCCCGGCGCCGCCTCTTCATACCGCAGCCGCGGCGGCGGGTCACCCACTTTCCGGACCGGGCTCGGGATCTCCCCGGTCAGCATGCTGAACGAGGTTCGGAGGGCGGGGTCGGCCACGGGGACCGCCGCCAGCAGCTTCCGGGTGTAGGGGTGCTGCGGGTTTTCAAATATGTCGCTGCGGCTGCCCATCTCGACGATCTGCCCCAGGAACATGACCGCCACGCGGTGGCTCACCCGCTCCACCACCGCCATGTCGTGGGAGATGAAGATGTAGGACAGGTTCATTTCCTTTTGAAGCTCCATCATCAGGTTGAGCACCGTGGCCCGGATGGACACGTCCAGGGAGGAGACGGCCTCGTCGGCAACGATCACCCGCGGCTCGGTGGCGAGCGCCCGCGCGATGGCAATGCGCTGACGCTGGCCGCCGGAGAACTCGTGCGGGTAGCGTGAAGCGTGTTGGGCCGGGATGCCCACGCGCTCGAGCAGATCCCCCACCTTTTTCTCCAGCCGGTTCTTGGCGCCCGTGTGGTGGATGACCAAGGGCTCGGCAATGGAAGCGCCGATGGTCCGGCGGGGGTTGAGCGAGGCAAAGGGGTCCTGGAAGACGAACTGGATGTGCTGCCTCAGTTTCTGCATCTCATCTTCCCGAACTTTCATCACATTCTTGCCGTCGAAAAGCACCTCGCCCTCGGCGGGGACCAGTTTGAGCGCCGAGTAGCCGGCCGTGGTCTTGCCGCAGCCGGACTCGCCCACGATCCCAAGGGTCTCCCCAGGGTAGAGCCGGAAGCTCACGTTTTCCACGGCGTAGACCAGGTGCGTGGGCCGGCCGAAAAAAGTTTTGCGCGACACGAAGCGGGTGGTCAGGTTGCGCACTTCCAGGACCGGCTGCTTGCGGTAGTCGGCCGTGTCGATCTCTTTTTCCCGGGGGGGTGCCTCGCCCGCTGCGCGCTTCAACTCGCTTTCCATGTCCAGCACGGGCAGGGTCGCGGGGTTCTTGCGGCCCCGCATGCTGCCGAGCCGGGGCACGGCCTTCAGCAGCGCACGGGTGTAGGGGTGGGATGGGTTTGCGAAAAGGGTGCGGACGTCGTTGGTTTCTACGATGCGCCCCTGGTACATGACGATGACGCGCTCCGCCAGCTCGGCCACCACCCCCATGTCGTGCGTGATGAAAACCACCGCCATGTCGAACTGCTGCTGCAGGGAGCGGATCAGAGCCAGGATCTGCGCCTGGATGGTCACGTCGAGCGCGGTGGTGGGCTCGTCGGCAATGAGGACCTGGGGCCTGCAGGCGAGCGCCATGGCGATCATGACACGTTGGCGCATGCCCCCGGACATCTGGTGGGGGTACTCCGAGGACCGCTTTTTCGCATCCGGGATGCGCGCGGTCTCGAGCAGCTCGAGCGCCTTGGCCGCCGCCTCGGCGCGCGGGAGGTCCTGGTGGGAGAGGACGGCCTCCTCGAGCTGGTTGCCGATGGTGAAAAGCGGGTTCAACGAGGTCATGGGCTCCTGGAAGACCATGGACAGGTCGACCCCGCGGATGCCCCGGGCCTCGGCGTTGGAGAGGCGGGTGATGTCCAGGACGCCGCCGTCTTTCTTGCGCAGCGTGATCAGGCCGGCATCGGTGCGCACGTTGTGCAGAAGGTGCATGACCCGGCGCATGGTGACGGTTTTCCCGGACCCGGATTCGCCCACGATGGCGAGCGATTCGCCTTTTTTCACGGAAAAGGAAACATCGTGCAGCACAGGGGTGAACCCGCCGTACGTGGGAAAGCTCAGGGAAAGGCCCCGGACGGCCAGGATCTCATCCGGCGGCATCGCCGCAGCGTGAGTGAGCCCGCTATTCAAAATACCCTTTTTTCTCGACCACGCGGTTGCGGATCATCACCGCGCCCCCGGCCAGCACGTCCCGGACGGCCATCGCGGCGGGGTCGAGCACCAGGATGTCGGCATCCGCACCCGCTTTCAGCTCACCCTTGACCCCGGCCAACCCGTACACCCGGGCCGGCGTGGTCGTCAGCGGGCCGAGCGCCTTTTCAAGCGGCATGCCCTTTTGGTTGACCAGCGACGAAAGCTCGAACAGGAGCGAGGCCGGCGTGCCGATGCCCATCCCGACGATGCGGCTGCGGTCCTCGTTCCACACCGGCAGGGAGCCGCCGGCGTCCGAGCTGAAGGCGACCCGGTCGAACAGGCCGTTCTCGTCCGCCAGGCAGGCAAAGTCCGCGGCGGGCATGTGGACCGAGTCTTCGGCGGGCAGGCTGTTCATGCAGGTGGCGTCGACCACCGCCCCCAGGCGCGCCAGCTCCAGCACCTGTTCGGTCAGGCGCGGGGTTCTGCGGTTGATGTGGGTGGGGATGAACATGTCCGGCCGGGTGCCATGTTTCCGGACGATCTCGAAAATCAGGTCAAGGCCGGAAGGCTTGACCCCGGTGTGGACGGTGATGATGCCCGGCTTGTCGGCCACCAGGGCCGCCACGCGGATGCCCGCGGCCAGGGCCGCCAGGTCGGCCGCCTCCAGGTGGGGGCCGCGGATGTCGGAAAGCGCCAGCTTGCAGCCGATGACCGGCTGGAGATACACCAGGTCGCGGGCGACGCTGCCGGTGATGGTCGGGGAAGGGTGCCAGTAGGAGCCGGTGAGCATGAAGGCCGTCAGGCCCTCGGCGTTGAAGGCCTGGGTCTTGGCGTAGAGGCTCTCGACGGAGCGGGTGAGGGCGTCGGTGCCGAGCAGCCCCACAGCCGTGGTCACGCCGTTTGTCGTGTTCATGCTGAGCTGCATCTCCGGGGTGCGGGTGTGAAAGCCCCCCTCGCCGCCGCCGCCGGTGAAATGCTGATGCCCGTCGACGAAGCCCGGCACCACGGCCAGCCCCTGGGCGTCGATGACATCCACCTCGCCGGGCAGCCCCCCGGCATGGACGCTTTTTTCAATGGCCAGGATCTTGCCGCCGCCGGCCAGGATGTCGCGGCGGCCCATGGCGCGGGGCCCGAAAACCTCTCCGTTCCGTATCAGTATCATGCGTGTAGGCCTCCCCAAACACTTCCGAAATTGACCGCCTGCCGCTGACGAGGCTTAGCACTCCCCTCAACACGGGTCAACAGGTCGGGGCCTCTTTCGCACCCGGGCGGGGCGAGCAGGCCGGCCGAATGCTCACTGCATCGATAATGGAGCTCTTATCCGGCGACGGCTTCTTTGTTCTTTTTGGGGCTTCTTCCGAGTCGTTGGTTGGGGCAAAGGCAGCTGATCCAGTTGCGAACCGTGCTTTGCGAGAACTGCAGGCCGTTCAGTTTTCTGGAGTTTGCGATGATCTCGGGCTGTTTGATCATTTCCGCTATCGTCAGCATGGGGTCTTGTTCCCATATTCGTTTTGCGATTTTTCGACATTTCTGCTTGCACGCTTGACTGTGCGTTGACCTTGGTGTTTTGGCTTGAATCACGGTCGCTTGAGGCGCTGCGGACGATTTGACGGGCCAGGGCAGAAAGCGGGTGACCTCTTCTTTCGAATAGTGGGAGTTCGCCAATGTTTCGATAAAGCCGGCGGCGAGTTCATAATCGTGGGGAAGCCCGAATTCGGCCCAGGTGTAATCCTGGATGCAGTCGAGGTAGTTGCGGTAATTCCGGATCCGGTCTTGAAGCGGCTCGATGTGGGCTGCAATGTATTCTTCACGTTCCGGCCCGGTTAGGCTCCAGGCGAGCTCGTCTTGGCGCGCAAGCTCTTGTTCCAATCTCGTTATGAAATCATACACGACTTCAGCGGGTCGATACGGATTTCCCTGATCCGAACGCGGGGTGAGTCCTTTAAGCACGAACTCGCGCACGAATTCGAAGCCGACAATTTTCAAAGAGGCCATCAGGTCTTTGCCGAAAACGTAAGCAGACATTTTTTCTCCATAACCATTGAAATTCCTACACGTTGATTTCGGCACTTGCAGCGTATTCTTTAAAAGGACAAGGCGAACGCCGCCGGATTTGCCCGGTAGGCAGGCGTCTTGCAAACGTGACTGCAAGCCGGAATGAAGAGCGCGAGTTCCAGCAGCAGACCGGCAGCGACGACTCGCATCGCGGGCTGTCCAAAGATTTTCACGAAGGTGTCAAGGATCTCTCCGTTGCTGTCGGGTGGCTGCGGCCGAAAGGGGCCTGCGAAAAATTCCCCGCGCTCGAGGGTTCTCTCGACGCCAAGCAGCGAAGCGGTATCCTGAACGATATATTGCTGCGGCGCGTCAGCGCTTGTACTTGCCCATCAACTGCCCCTCGGCCAGGATGTGGCCCTTCATGGCGGCGACGACCTGGGCCTTGGTGCTGCCGCTTTCCAAACTGAGCACGGTGTCGAGGGCGTAGAGCTTGAAAAAGTAGCGGTGCGTCCCGCCGGGAGGGCAGGGGCCGCCGTAGCCG
>Ga0075349_1000021_pt1 | contig 16557 bp, 16 predicted proteins | sample RushSE_TuleB_D1_FD_120066 | JGI IMG/M metagenome (GOLD analysis project Ga0075349, IMG submission 120066) | Natural and restored wetland microbial communities from the San Francisco Bay, California, USA, that impact long-term carbon... | ecosystem: Environmental > Terrestrial > Soil > Wetlands ... | reverse complement strand
TCATGCCACTGTGCGCTGCGCAGTGGCCGCCTCACCCTTCCATCTATACGGACTGCCAACGCCCGGCAGTGGGAGTAGGTTGACCGTGTGAGGTTGTCATGCGCGGCCTGATCCGCGGAACGCCGCTGCTGAGATACGTTGAGTCTGGTTGCTGGGCGGTAGGCGCCCTGCTGGTGTCCGTTGCCCTCGCCTCCAGCGTCGCGACACAGGTCGGGCACGAGGCGGCACTGAAAAGCTTCGCGCAGGCGCGCGAGAGCGCGGCGTCGCGCACGTCGAACGAGGGAACTGCAGGGCTGGGCTACTCCGAGCCGGACCAGTCGCTCTGGGCGCCGGAGCGCGTCCGCCGTTACCGGGAGTCACGCTGGACCTTCGTCGGACGGCCCGAGGCCGTGCTGCGCATTCCGCGGCTCGGACTCGAGGTCCCGGTGTTCTCCGGCGCGACCGAGGAGCACATGACCCGCGGCGCGGGGCGGATCGCGGGCTCACCCGGATTCGGGGAAGCGGGCAATGTCGGGGTGAGCTCGCACCGCGACGGCCACTTCCGCCGCCTGAAGGACATCCGCGTCGGCGACGAGATCCTGGTCGATACGCTCACGCGCCGCTACAGGTATGTCGTCGAGGAAGTTCGGATCACCGACCCTGACGACACCATGGTGCTGTGGCCAGGCTCGGTGCCCGAGGTGACACTCGTCACCTGCTACCCCTTCTACTACTTCGGCAACGCGCCGCAGCGATTCGTGGTGCGCGCGGAGCTGCGCGAGGAGACACGATGAGCAAGATCATCCACGCAATCGGTGCTGCCCTGCTGCTCGCCTGCACGACCGTAGCTTTCGCGCTCGGGAGCCGGATCGAGGACTGCACCCGGCCAAACGCAGGATTCGACCTGATCGACCTGCACCCGGAGCTGACCGAGGCGTGCGAGGCGATCATCCAGGTCGATGGTCGGCGCTACCTGCAGATGGGCGCACGGTTGCGCCAGCGCAGTGATGAACTGCTGGTGCTGAGGCTCAACGGCTCGACGCATGAACTGGCGTTGAGCGCGGGCGCTGCTGGGCAGTCCTCCGCTTCGGCTCGAGGCTTGTCGCAGACGCTGCCGATCGGCAGCGCGCTGAGCTTATATTTGCCCGAAGACCGCGTCCTGGAAGTATTTTCCGACGCGAGCAGCCTCGCTGACGCGGAGGTTCCTGTGGTCGTCGAATCGCCCGAGCCCACGGATTCGCGGATCGCCAATTACACGTGCTGCCCGCGCCGCCGGCCCTGGTATCCAATCGTCGACGTCCTGCCGACGACGGCCGGTCCGTTGCCGTTCATGGGGCTGGCGGGAGCCGGCCTACTCCTGGTTGCGGCGGTCCTTCGCCGCCATCGCCTCAAGCGGCGCTGATCGGGCGACTCCAGCGCCGCCCGGTCCGGTCGCCGGGGACGCCGGGTATCCGTGACGACCAGGTCCATGTCGGGTTCTTTTACAGGATCCGACCCGCCGCGTCCTCTGGCTCCCACGAAAATACTTCTCGCTCAATCCGTTGCTGGCCGAGGCACGAACCTTGCTTCTCGAATGCGCTCAATTCCAACAAACCGTCAGGGGATTCCATGTTGACTCGCAAACTGCTTGCCCCCGCGCTGGTCGCCCTCGTTGCGACTGCCGCCATCGCGCCGGCTCACGCCGCCAAGGTCGGTGACATCGTGTTCTTCGGGGACAGCCTCTCCGACACCGGCAACATCTGGTACGCCGCGGGCGGCTTCCCGCCGCCGCCATACAACCAGGGCACGGCGGGCGCCGGACCCGACCGGACCGGCGGCCAGTGGTCCGACATGCTCGGCCCGTCGTGGCCCACGGTGCTCGCTGGCATGTACGGGCAGTACGCCACCCCGTCGCTGGTCGGCGGCAACAACTACGCCTGGGGCGGTGCACGCACCGGCGTGAATCCGGATGCGGCCTCGGCGCCCTGGCTCAACCAGCAGGTGGGCCAGTACCTGCTCGGCGGTTCGCCCGACGCGCGGGCCATGAACGACGCGCAGACGCTGTTCTCGGTGGTGATCGGCGGCAACGACGTGGCCAACAACCTGGGCAATGCCGCGGCGATCCAGGCCGGCATTGCCAACATCACGGCTTCCATCAACGCGCTCTACGGCGCCGGAGGCCGCCAGTTCCTCGTAGCCAACGTGCCGGACGTCGGCGCGACCCCGCGGTTCCAGGAACTGGACCAGCTGCAACCGGGTATCGCAGCGCTGGCCACCATGATGACGATGCAGTGGAACATGGCACTGGACGCGGCCCTTGCGGCGCTGAACCTGGCCGACGCAAGGATCTACTTCCTCGATCTCTACGGCCTCGGCAAGGACCCGGAGCTGCTCGCAGGATATGCCAACACCACGGATGCCTGCCTGACGGAGCAGGGCATGTGCGCGGACCCGAGCAGCTACTTCTACTGGGACTCGTTCCACCCGAGTTCCACCACCCACGCGGCGATCGCAAGGTTCGCTTCACTGTCCATCGGCGTACCCGAGCCCGCCGCGCTCGCGCTGATGCTGTTCGGCCTCGCAGGCATCGCGCTCGCGAGCCGGCGTCGCGCACGGGCCTGAACGACACCCGGGGAATTCGGGCGGCCGGCGCCGCGCCGCGACCGGCCGTCCGATACCCGTCATAATTGCGCGCGACGCCGCCATGGCGCCGCATCGCCGATTCCAATCATGACTAGCACCAGCATGCGGCTGGCCATTGGCCTCACCGCCGTCGCCCTCGCCGCCTGCACGACTCTCGAACCCCGTCCGCAGCTCCCGGATGCGACGGCCGTACCTGTCAGCACCGGCTCTGAACTCGACCGCGTGATCGCGGCAGCCGAGGAACGCCACCCCGGCCAGTCCGGCTTCCGCCTGGTGCGCGAGGGCCCGGAGGCCTTCGCGATTCGATCGCGCACGGCGCTGGCCGCGGGACGCAGCCTCGACGTGCAGACCTATATCTGGCACAACGATGCGACTGGCAGCTTCCTGGGCGTCCGGCTTCTCGAGGCCGCAGACCGCGGCGTGAAGGTGCGCCTGCTCGTGGACGACTTGGACGCACGCTCGAAGAACTACGGCTTCGCGGCGCTGGACGCGCATCCGAATATCGAGGTTCGCATGTTCAACCCGCTCGAGACGCGCTCGGGCGCACTTCGCACCATGTTCGAGGCTGTCGGCAGCGCCAATCGCATCAACCGGCGCATGCACAACAAGACCTGGATCGCCGACAACCGCATCGCGATCGTCGGCGGACGCAACCTCGGCGACGAGTACTTCGGCGCCAGCGAAGAAGTGAACTTCGTAGACCTCGACTTTGCGATGGTGGGTCCCATCGTGCGCGACGCGTCGGCGTCCTTCGACCGCTACTGGAACTCGCCGGCCGCGTACCCGATGGAGATCCTCGCGCCGAAGGAGGTGAACCCGCAGGCGCTGCAGACGCTTCGGGACCGGATCGCCGCGCAGCTCGGGGAGGCGGGAAGATCGCGTTTCGCCGAGGAACTGCGTGAAAGCGACGCCGTGCAGCGGCTCATCGCCGGTGACTGGCCGATGCACTGGTCCGCCAATTACCGATTCGTATCCGACGACCCGATGAAGGCTCTCGGCGAGGACGTCGGGCTGGCCGGTTCGAACGTGCTGGCGTTCCTGGCTCCCGTCCTCAAGGAATCCCGCGAGAGCGTCACGGTGATCTCGCCCTACTTCGTGCCCGGCGAGGCCGGCACCAGGAACCTGGTCGAGATCGACCAATCAGGCAGCACCGTGCGCGTGCTGACGAATTCGCTCGCCGCCAATGACGTGGCCATGGTCTACGGCGGCTACTCCGAATCGCGCGAGGATCTGCTCGAGGGCGGCGTGGAGTTGTGGGAACTCAAGCCCACGATGGGCAGTAATGTGAAGACCAGCCTGTTCGGCTCCTCCGGCGCGAGCCTGCATACCAAAGCGCTCGCGGTGGACGGCCGCATCGCGTTCGTGGGCAGCTACAACCTCGACCCACGCTCTACTTCGCTGAATTGCGAGCAGGGGATCTTCGTCGAGAGCGCACCGATCGCCGGGCAGCTCGGCGAGATCTTCAGCACTGACTCCTCGGGAAGTAGTGCCTGGTCCGTGACGCTGGTCGACGGCAAGCTGCAGTGGAGCGACGGTACCCAGACCTGGGACAAGACCCCGGAAGCGTCGGGCTGGAAGAAATTCCAGGCGTGGCTGGCTCGGGTGCTGCCCGTCGAGTCGCAGCTATAGAGCGATTGCGCGAAGCTCACGGAGACGCTGGATGCACCGCCGCGAGTTCCTTGCTTCCTCCATCGCACTCACGGTCGGGTCGGCACTGACCGTAGCAGCGCGCGCCACCTTCGCCGGCAGTGCACCGGCGGCATCCGCCGACTCTTCGGGCGAGGCCCGGCGCGCCGTCGATCTCTACGACGCGATCTTCGACGACCTGCTCGTGACCTCGCCCCAGTCGGCGACCACGCTGGGTCTCGATACCGGCCCGCGCGCCGGGCTGCGCTCGCGGCTGGATGATCGCTCGACGGCTGGCCGCATGGGCATCCTGGCACCGCTGGCGCGCGCCTGGCCGGGGCTGCAGGCCATCGACGCCTCGCGACTGGAGGGGCGCGATCGCGCCTGTCTCGAGACGGTCGCATGGACTTCGTCGATCAGCCGCGAGATCGAGGCGCAGCAACTCGGCGGCGTGGATTCCTACGGCTATCCCGTGCCGTACGTCGTCACGCAGCTCACCGGCGCCTACCAGTCCACGCCGGACTTCCTGGCGAGCCAGCATCCGGTGGAGAACGGAGCTGATGCGGAAGCCTACCTAGCCCGCCTCGAAGCGCTCGCTGTCGAGTTGCGCCACGAGACGGCGCGAGCTCGGGAAGACCTCGCGCACGGACTCGTGCCGCCGGACTTTGTCTGTGACAAGACGCTCACGCAGTTGAAGCTGCTGCGGGCCCAGTCCGGAACAACGTCGGGACTGGTGCGATCGATTGCGCAGCGCACGACCGCCAAGGGCATCGCCGGCGACTGGAGTACTCGCGCGACGCGCATCGTGGACGGCCCGCTGGCCGCGGCACTCGATGAGCAGATTGCAGCGGTGACTGCGCAGCGCGGGCGGGCGACTCACGAGGCAGGCATCCGCCGTCGGCCGGGCGGCGAGCCCTACTACGAACTCTGCCTGCGCCAGCAGACCTCTACGCGTCGTGGCCCGGACGAGACGCATGCGCTCGGGTTGGCCCAGGTGGCAGAGATCACGGCCGAGGCGGATTCGCTGCTCAGGAAACAGGGAGTCGCTGGAGGCTCCGTTGGCGAACGCCTCGCGACCCTCGGCAGGGATCCGCGCTGGCTGTATCCGAATACGGACGCGGGCCGTGAGCAGCTGCTTGCGGATCTCAATGCGCAGGTCGAAGGCATTCGACAGCGGTTGCCGGAAGCCTTCTCGGTGCTGCCGCACACGCCGGTGGAGGTGCGGCGCGTGCCGGCGGCGATCGAGCTCGGCGCGCCGCGCGGATACGCGGTGTCTGGCAGCCTCGACGGCAGCCGGCCCGGCGCCTACTACATCAACCTGGCGGATACGGGCATCTGGCCGAAGTGGGCCCTGCCCACCCTCACCTACCACGAGAGCCTGCCGGGCCATCATCTGCAGGGTACGATCGCGCTCGAGTCGCAACAGACTCCATTGCTGCACCGGACGCTGTTCATGAACGCCTACATCGAGGGCTGGGCGCTGTACGCCGAGCAACTCGCCGACGAGATGGGCATGTACCGCGACTTTGCGCTCGGCCGGCTCGGGCTGCTGCAGTCCTTCCTGTACCGCGCGGTGCGCATCGAGGTAGACACCGGCATGCACTGGAAGGGCTGGAGCCGCGAGCAGGCGGTGGAGTACATGGCGAGCACCGTGGGCCTCGCTCGCGGCGCTGTCGAGAGCGAGATCGACCGCTACTGCGTGTGGCCCGGCCAGGCCTGCGGCTACAAGATCGGCCACGTCGAGATTGTGCGCCTGCGCGAACAGGCGCGCGGCCGGCTCGGGGCGCGCTTCGACCTGCGCGGATTCCACGAGGTCGTGCTAGCGGGCGGCGCCATGCCACTCGAGGTACTCGAGCGGGTCGTTGACGACTGGATCGAGGGCCGGGCGCGGGACCTCTGAGTGCAGCGCCGCCCCCGGCGACCACGCGCTCAGCTCATGTGCAGGCCGCCGTTCAGCGAGAAGTCCGCGCCAGTCGCGAAGCCCGATTCATCCGAGGCGATCCACGCCACGATCGAGGCGATTTCCTCGGGCGTGCCCAGTCGCCGCACCGGGATCGTCGCCACGATCTTGTCCAGCACCTCTGGCTTCACCGCCATGACCATGTCCGTGCCGATGTAGCCCGGCGACACCGTATTCACCGTGATGCCCTTCGCGGCGAGTTCCTGTGCCAGTGCCATGGTGAAACCGTGGATGCCGGCCTTCGCCGTGGAGTAGTTGGTCTGGCCGAACTGGCCTTTCTGGCCGTTCACCGACGAGATGTTGATGATTCGTCCCCAGCCCTTCTCGAGCATGTCGTCTATCACCTGCTTGGTGACGTGGAACAGGCTGTTGAGGTTGGTCTCGATGACCTCGTGCCACTGCTCGTTGGTCATCTTGCGGAACACGCAGTCGCGAGTGATGCCGGCGTTGTTGACCAGGACGTCAGCCGGGCCGTGCTCGGCGCGCACGCGCTCGAACGCGGCACGGGTCGAGTCCCAGTTCGACACGTTGCCCTCGGAAGCCCAGACCTCGTAGCCCTGTGCGTGCATTTCGCCGAGCCAGCGATCCCTGCGCGGCGATCCCGGGCCGCAGCCGGCGATAACCTTGAAGCCCGAACTGCAGAGACGCTTACAGATCGCTGTGCCGATTCCGCCCATCCCGCCCGTGACGTATGCAATCTTCCTGGGGTCGCTCATGCTCTCCCCCTGGTTGTCGCCGACTGCATCGACATGCGGTCTTCTCCGGTCGCGCGACGGTAGGGCGCAGGACTCAGGGCTACAATTCGACATTGGTACCGTGATTGAACTCCGTCGCCCGTCGCCGCGGCTCTGCAGGAGGACACCATGGACTTTCGAAAGGCAATCGAGCACGGCTTTCGCGACGCGCCGTTTGTCGCGCATCTCGGCATCGAACTCGACGGGATCGGGCCGGGTTGGTGCGAGGCGCATCTCGATGTGCAGGCATGGCAACTTCAGCAGACCGGAGTCGTGCACGCAGGCGTGATTGCCACGCTCGCAGATCACTGCGCGGGCGCCGCCGCCTTCACCCAGCTCGCGCCCGGCGAGTTCGTAGTGACCGCCGAGTTCAAGATCAACCTGCTGCGCGGCGCCAGAGGTCCGCGACTGCACTGCCGCGCCGAGGTGCTCAAGCCCGGGCAGGCGCTGATCGTCGTCGAGGCCATGGTCTACGCGGAGCGCGACGGAAAGCGCGAGCCGGTGGCGAAGCTCAACGCGACGATGGCCGTCGTCCGCCCTTCACGGGAGCCGACCGGGACTGCGTCTCCCGGCGCGCTGACGGGATAGCCGGCCACCCGCGACAAGGGACGGCAGATTTTACATCGCGCTTTCTGTTAACCACGCCCAAGTCGCTGTTCCGATGGGACTTTGCGCCAGACGACACGACTGGCACAGGTCTTGCTGCGCGTCTGGCAGCATGAGAACCACGCAACTTCGTACCCTGCTGGCGTGCCTTGCGTTGGTCGCAGGGCAGGACACGGCGGCCGAGCCGCTGGTCGGCGAGTACGGCGGCGATCGCACCAACGCCAGCTTCGGTGCCGATGGCGCCATGCTCGATCTGGACTGCGCGACAGCCGAGATCCGTCGTGGCGTGCGGGTGGGCCCCGATGGTCGATTCGAGGCAAGGGGCCTGTATGTCGACGAGCACGTCGGCCCGATAGACGACGACGTGGCCATGCGGGCTGTCGAGGCCACGTTCGAGGGCGTCCTCCGCGGCGACCGCATCGACCTGACCATCAACATCGCGAGTCGCCAGCACGCACAACAGCTGACGCTCAAGCGCGGACATCGGGTGAACCGGGTGCGCTGTCTCTCGAGCGAGCAGGAAGTGCGCGGCAAGCCCAGGTTTGCGCGGCGGGCGCTTGCCGCAGCGCGCAGGCAACCAACCTGATCCAGGGACTTTGAACGCTGGCTGCCAGCCGCCGCGTCGCCGCGACGGCCGGCAGCCGCGAGCTCAGTCGGCGCTCGGTGCGCAGCCGGGCAGCTTGAAGCTGGCGATGCGCGTCTGCCACGGCGCCGTGGTGCCTGGGAACGGCAGCGGCGGCGGCGGCAGCGGCAGCGGCAGTCCGCTCACCTCGTAGTACTCGTTCACATACCAGAACGTGCAGTCGTCGGTCGGGTCGACGTTGAGGGACGTGTAGTCCCCCCAGCGCGAATTGGTCGTCGTCTGCACGCCCGTGCCGTCGATGATGACGCCTTCAGGCAGCGTCATTTCGCCGAGCGGATCGCCCGCCAGGCGTCCGGCGTAGCGGATGCCCGGATAGACGCTCACGCCGTCGACTACGCTGTAGCCGATCGCGATGTTGCCGTCGCGGTCCATCGCGGCACTGCCCATCCAGCGATTCACGCTGTCCGGCGAGTAGGTGCCCTGCTGGTAGACGCTATAGACGCCGTTCACGCGGCGCACCTCGTACCAGCGCACGCCGGCGATTCCAGGCTTCGCTTCGACGGACTGGTTCGTGACCATCGTCTCGTAGGTGCCGAAGTTCCGGTACGCGAGTCGATGCGTTACACGCTGCCGATAGGAGAGAACGTCGATCCACTGGTCGGGGTTGGCGATACCCGGCTGCGGCAGGCAACCGCGCGACGGCCCGCAGGGGAAGTTCGAGTCGAACTCCGCCACCGGAAGCTGGGCCGCGAGCGTCAGCGAGGCCTCGGGCGTCGCGTTCCAGTGCACGCTGAGTTCGAACACGTTGAGCGCGTCGAAGGTCGCACCGTAGACGTAGTCGTCGTCCTGGCTGCCGAGGATCGGGGCAGGAACATCGGCCTGCGGACGTCGACGACCGTCCATGTCGGCGGGCAGCAGCCCATCACCGATCAGCTCGAGCGGCACGACGTTCGAGTCGAGGAAGAACTGCACCGCGCGCGCCTTCGGGTTGCCCGAGATCATCTTGGCCTTCTCGAGCGCGTAGACGCTGATGCCGTACTCGTCGACTTCCCCGAAATCGCGCGTGGTCATCAGATAAGAGTCTGTCCAGACGCCGTACTTCGGATAGTCGGGGAAGAACGTTCCGCCGGGGAGGTCCGGGTCGGGCTGCGTGACGAAGGCATAGCGGTAGTACTTGCCCGTGGGATCCGGGGTCTGCGACACCGCTACACAGTCGTAGTACACGGGCCCGCGCGTCGTGAACTGGCTGAGGATCCAGCGATTCACGTGCTGGTCATACAGGACGATCGGGTCACCCGACGGGTCCGTGCAGTCCTCGACCGGGAAGCCGGCCCACAGGTCGCCGATTGCGAATGGCCCGGCCACGAGGTTGCCGGTCTTGTCGTACACCGCGTACGCGAGGTTCACCATCTCCACGTAGTGCCTCGGCCCGACGTCTCCAACCGGGTCGGGCGGGTTCACGCGGAAGCCGAACAGGTTGAAATTGTCGACGTTGCTCAGGCCCTCGAAGTTGGCGAACACGTCCATCTTTTTCGCGGCCGGACCTGCCGCGCTCATCTTGCTGAGCGCGCCGTCACCACGGTAACCCGCGTCGGGGGCAATGTGGCCACGATCCGGACGGACATCGAGCAACCCGCTCTCGGGCAGCGCGAACCTGCCGCCGCCCGACATCGGTGCAATGTCGCGTGCGGCCCTGGAGACGTCGAAGGCGACAGCCTCGGAGAACTGCGGTTTCGCCAGCGACGCACGTTGCGCCTGCGCCGCGCCGGGCGCGAGCTGCAGCGCAAGTGCCGCAGTTGCGACGAAAAGCAACGCGGGACGCGGAACGATCTTGTTCACGTTCATGGTTTCATCCCCTAGCTTTGCAACCTTGATTCGCAGGAGGGGTTGCCTCCCGACGGGGTCGCCGCGGACGGGCGAAGGCGCCGCGAGAGTAGCGGCCCCGTGGGCGAAGGATAGCACCGCTGCGTCCACAAATGCCCGGGCGCGCGAAGTCCCGCCATGCGGGCTCATTGCCACTCAGCAGTCGCGCACCGGAGATTCGCTGCACGCCGCGGACGGTGCGTCGCGACGATGCTCACCCGCGAAGCGTCGGGGACCGTGTTCTCGCGCTTCAGCACCCACTTGCTGCCGATGGCCTGCCCGGAAGGATCACCGTCACACCCGAGCCGCCCCGCCGGCCCCGCCACGATCTCAGTGGCGCGCACCACCGGCAGTGTGGCAAGCATCGATCGGAGGCCGCTGATCGTCTGAGCGAAAATTCCGCGCCATAGAAAAAGCGGCGGCCTCACGGCCGCCGCTTCATCTCAGGGACTTCTCCTGGTACCGCTATTTCACCGAGCGCGACGCCGTGCAGCCGCACCAATGCCAAGCAGGCCGAGGCTGAGCAGAGCCAGCGTGCCCGGCTCCGGGACCGGCGCGAAGGACAACTGGCCGGAATAAGCGCTCGGGCTGCGTGTGTTGTTGGTCGTGCCGAGCACCTCGAGAATGTACCGGCCGGCGGCAAGGCCGGACGAGACGATCTCCCATCGATCACTGCCCATGTCGGCAGCGGAAGCGATGATCATGCCGGGATCGATCGTGCAGGTGCCCGGCAGGGGGCCAGCGCCACATGAAGTGCCACCGGCATCCGTCCAGAGGTTCGCACGGAAGTTCACGATTTGCGTGAACGTGGTGAAGTCGGCCGAAATGGATCCTCGGGCGTCGGGATTGACGTCGAATACCCAGTAGTCAGCGAAAGGAGCATTTGCCCCCTCGTGATCCTCGATGTCCGCGTGATTGAAGTTGCCGTTATCGAACGTCTCGGGGTTGTAGAGACCGAGATAGGTCGGCTGCTCCTGATACTCGCAGCCCGAGCAGATCACGGCGGCGTTGGCGGACTGGACGTACAGCCCGATGCCCGCGATGGCTGTCATCCCAACGATCAGTTTCTTGATGGTCATGTTTATTTGTCTCCGAAGTACTGAGAAGTCCCCGCAGGTCCGTCACCTGGACTGCGCGATCTGAACCAAAGCAAAGGGCGTGCCAGCTCAAAAAACCCTCATTAATACAATCACATGCGTTCTATTGCGCAACGAGCGCAATCGGCTTTGTAAGGTATTTCGACAGAAGACGCGGTCGACACGAGATGATCCTGGCGCCCGCGGTGAGCCAGGAGGCCACCGGCAACCGCTCGCTGCATCCGCCGGCCGAAGTCTGCGGGCACGCAGACCGCCAATCCGGGTTCGCACCCAGGCCCAGGGGGTGATCGTGTCGGCATTCCTGGTCTCGGCGCCGAAACCGTCGAAATTGAACGGACCACTGGACCGGTCCGCCTCAGGACGGTTACCGGAGGCGGTGCCAGTCAGCAGCGCGCCCTGCGCAAACGCCATCGGCTGCCGACGTACTGCCCGCCGAAGTAGGCAAGGACGAATGCCGGCAGAGCCGCCCAGCGAAACGGCAGCCCGAGCGCGACGCGCAGCCCGATCACGACCGGTACGGCTGCATGCACGGCGACAAACCACGCGGCGGAGAACTTGTGGAGGCCCGCGCGCCACCAGCCGAACGGCAGGTTGACGAGGAAAGTGGCGAGGACCGCAACGGCGTAAAGGGCGAACAGGGACATGGTGGGATGCTAGCGCGCTGCGTGCTAGCTTGCCCGCCGTGAATGCGAAGAGCAAAAGCGATGATCTCGAGTTCGACACGCCGCGCTATCGCCTGCTCGTCCTGGCGATGCTCGTGCTTGTCTACACGTTCAATTTCATCGACAGGCAGATCGTCGGGATCCTCGCAATTCCAATCAAGGCGGATCTGGGCCTGACTGACACACAGCTCGGCCTGATGGGAGGACTCGCGTTTGCCCTGTTCTATACGGCGCTCGGCATTCCGATCGCGATGCTGGCCGACCGCAGAAGCCGCACGACGATCATGACCGTTGCGCTGGTCATGTGGAGCGCCATGACCGCGGTTTGCGGATTCGCGCAGAACTTCTGGCAGCTGTTCCTCGCGCGACTCGGCGTCGGCGTCGGCGAGGCCGGCGGAGTGGCGCCGGCGTATTCGCTGGTCGCGGACTATTTCCCGCCACGTCAGCGCGCGCGCGCGCTCGGCGTCTATTCGTTCGGCGTTCCCATCGGCAGCGCTCTCGGCATCTACTTCGGCGGCTTCATCGCTCACCACGTGGACTGGCGCACGGCTTTCATGGCCGTCGGCATCGCGGGAGTGGTCGTCGCGCCATTCTTCAAGATGCTCGTCCGGGAGCCCCGACGCGGCCGATACGATGTGCAGCCGGCCGGCGGCGGCAGGCCGGCGAGCTTCCGCGAAGTGATGCGGGTGCTCGCATCGAAGCCTGCGTTCTGGGGCATATCCTTCGGTGCGGCCGCGTCCTCGATGATGGGCTACGGGCTGTTCTTCTGGCTGCCCTCGTTCTTCGTGCGCAGCCACGGCATGACGCTGCTCGACGCCTCCGCGTACTTCGGCGTGATCGTGCTGTTCGGCGGGATCGCGGGGATCTGGCTCGGCGGCTGGCTGGCAGATCGCTTCGGAACTGCGCGCAGGCGCATGTACGCAATCATTCCAGCCATTGCCTTCGTGCTGACCGTTCCTTTCTACGTCGGCGCGGTGATGTCGCCGTCGCTCGCGGTCGCGTTCGTCCTGTTCCTGATGCCGACCGCGCTCGGGCTCATGTGGCTCGGCCCGGTGCTCTCAGCCATCCAGCACGTGGTGCCACCACAGATGCGCGCGACGGCTTCGGCGGTCTTCCTGTTCGTGAACAACCTGATCGGGATCGGGCTGGGCTCGGTGGCGCTGGGTGCGCTCTCCGACCTGCTGTCGGCGCGCTACGGCGAGGACTCGCTCCGTTATGCAATTCTCGCCGGGACGGTGTTCTACGTAGTCGCAGCGATATTCTTCTTGCTCTCCGCCAGGCGACTGGAGCACGACTGGGAGTAGCGTCGGCTCAGTGACGGTTCGAGGAATGGTGCCCGCGGTGGCGATGCTGCCGGCTGTTGCGCAGGCCGTTCATCACCAGCTTGACGCCTGCAACCACCAGCACCAGCAGCGCGATGCCCGCAAGCAGCAGCACCCAGGGGCTGTATGTCGGTGGCGGCGCCTGGATCGGCAGGGGAACCACCGGCGGCAGGTCCGCGCCGGGCGTCGCCGCCTGTGCCAGTGCGAGCCGGTTCGAAAGCAGGAGTCCCGCGGTGGCCAGGGATCGCAAGTCTAAGCGCGCCATGTCGTACCCCTTCTTCCTGTCGAGCCTGAGCAGTGCCGAGCCTCACGATGTCCTGGGCCGGTGCCGGTGGCTCGATGATGACACAAGCGAGTCCGCATCCTTCACGGCAAGCCTAAGGGGCCCCGGAAGCAAAAAGGCCCTCGCATTGCTGCGAGGGCCTCGAGTTCACGTCGGACTGACTGCCTTCGGCTTCAGGCCTTGCGACGTCGGGCTGCACCGACGCCGAGCAAGCCGAGGCCCAGGAGCGCCAGAGTGCCCGGCTCAGGGACCGAGTTGTTCTGGAAGTCCGCGTTGTTGACGTTGCAGGTGAAGCCGTTCGCGTCGTTGGCACGGGCCGCGGGGGCGCCGCAGCCGTTGATGGCGAGCTGGCTCATCGTGAACTGGAAGTTCGGGCCGAGACCGAACCACTCGATGAGGGCCTCATCCTTGATGTCGATGCCCAGGCCGGCCGCGACTCCGGAATTACCCGCCAGCGTGACCGTGTAGGAACGGAAGCTTCCCTCGATGACCAGCGGGCTGCCACCGATCAAGTCACCCGTGGCGCCCGGTGCGGCGGTCGACAGGAAGCCCGTCATGGTGACGGTGCCGCCAGGCCCGAAGATGAAGGTTCCGTTGACGGTCTGCTGAAGCGCGCCCGTAGTGAACGACAGCAGGCAGCGCGAGCCACCGACCGGCGAGGGGACGCTACCGTCCGCACCGGAGCAGTGATACACGCCGTCCGCGGACGTGCCGGTGGCATTCATCAGGTCGAAGCCGATATTGGTGCCGGTGACCCGCGTGCCGTCGAATACCAGCGTGCCGCCCGGGCTGAGTCCCTGGCCCTGGTCCCAGTTGAGCCCGGCGGCACTGGCCGTACCGGCACCGAGCACGGTGGCGACGACTGCGCCGATGAGGATGTTTCTGACTTTCATTTCTCGATCTCCTGTTTTGCGTTGGCATCGTCCGACGTGATGCTTGGCAAGTACCAAAGCAAGGCGCGTGCCAACGGCTCAACTTGCTGTCTCACAGGGGTTTTTCTAGCTTTTTACGTCTGCAGCCCGGCCGCGCCGTAAATGCGGCCGACGATTCCGCCGCGATATGTTGAGTCGCGGACGGCACACGCGCGCGGCCGAAGGGACGCCCCTGCAGCGAGGTTGCTGCCGCCCGCCGGTCGATCTCGGCACCCCGGCTCAGGTGAAACCGATGTAGACACGCCGGTTCCGGCGTCCCTTGCTTTCGACCTTGGTCACGACGACGGGACCGATCTCGCCCGTCGTGGCGACGTGCGTCCCGCCACAAGGCTGGAGATCCACTCCCGGGATCTCGAGCAGGCGTATGCGGCCGGCGCCACGGGGCGGCTGGACGGACAGCGTACGAACGAGATCGGGACGACGGTCGAGGTCCTCGTCCGTGATCCACATGGAGCGCACAGGATGGTTGGCCATCACAAGTGCGTTCACGGCCGCCGTGACGACGTCGCGATCGATCTCGTCCTGGGTGTCGAAGTCGAGGCGGCCCTTGTCGGCCGCGATCTGTCCCCCGGTCACGCCGTAGCGCAGTACCGATCCCAGCAGGTGCAGGCAGGTGTGCATGCGCATGTGCGCGTGGCGGCGTTTCCAGTCGATTTCGGCTTCGACGACGGTGCCAGGCGCCGGCGACTCGGGCGCCGACCTGTCGAACTCCTGCCCGGCAGGCGATTCGGCTTTGGCCGCGGAGCCACCCAGCACGTGGACGATGCGACCACCCTCGCCTTTTCGCGTGTCCGCGACTCGCCATTCGCGCCCGTCCGCCGTACGCAGCGTACCCGTGTCGCCGGGCTGCCCGCCGCCTGTCGGGTAGAAGACCGTACGGTCCAGCACTACGCCGGCGTCGCTGGTCTCGACGATCGTGGCACGGCAGGAACGCTGGTAAGCGTCGCCCTGGAAGATCGCTTCGGTTGGACCCGGATTCACTGGTCGCCCGCCGCGGCGACGGCTGCCACGCCAACCCGTATCCCCTGCGAAGTCTCCGGTCCGTCCGCGGCCGGGACACCACCGGTGACAGGCTTCAGCGTTTCGAGAAAGTCGAGAACGACCTGACGATCCGCGGCGCTGCGCACGCCACCGAGTTCCATCCGCGTGCCGGGCGCGAATTCCTGTGGCGCAGCGAGGAAACGGTCGAGTCGTGCGCGAGTCCACGTGCCACCGAGTGCCTTGATCGCTGCCGAGTACTCGAAGCCGGGAATGCTCGCGACCGGGCGCCCGACGACCTGCCACAGGGTCGGCCCTTCGAGTGGCGGTTCGCTGGGCGTCATTGCGTGGCAGGACAGGCAACGCTCGGCGGGCTCGGGTGCTTCGACCTCCAAAATTTCACCGGCCGATGCGACAGCCAGAAGGTCGAAAACAATGGCAGCGCCGACAGCGAGCAGCGCGCCTGCAAACCGGCGCTGCGATCCACGGGCCGATTGCGCTGTCATGACGCGACCACCTCTTGGCTGGGCGTGATGCCCTGGCCACGATTCTAGTCGCGATGGCCGTGAAAGCGGCGCTATGGTTGCAGGTACTCGAGGATGGTCGCACCGTGTCACTTGGCGACAAGGATTGCGCGAGTCCGACGCAAACGCGTCCGCCGCGATCCGGGGCACTGAGACATATGTCAAGGAAAAAAGCCATCAACTGAGGCGTCCGCCACAGTTCGAAGAACCAGCGTTTACGCGGCCCCACAGCCTGCCAGACTCCTCCGCGTTCTAGTTCAAAGGCAAACCCGTCGCAAGGCGGGGACGCAAAGCCTCCGGTCCTCGGCTCAGGCCAAGGATAGCGGGGTTGCCAGGAACCATCGGGAAGCGCGGCCCGCCGCCGCGCTTCCTGCCGAGTCCAGCAACCCGTCGCGCCATCCCCTGCGTCCGAGGCCCAAAGGCCACGGAGAGAGGGTCGATTGATGAAGGCGCAGCTGAGACTCGGTCAACGAATCGGGATCATTGGACTCCTCCTGCTCGGCGGGCTGCTGCTGGGCGCCCCCGCCCGCGCGCAGAACGTCGCGCCCACGATCTCCGGCGTGCCGTCGCCCCTGGCGGTGCCGGACGTCAAGTATTACTTCAAGCCGACGGCCGGCGACGCCAACGGCGACCGACTCAAGTTCTATGCCTCGGGCGTGCCGAACTGGGCGAGCTTCGACAGGCGCACCGGCAGGCTCGGCGGGACACCCTCCAAGCGTCACATCGGCAAGTCCTACAGCATCCTGATCTCGGTTTCTGACGGCCGGTCCTCGGCCTCGTTGCCGC
>Ga0075349_1000019_pt1 | contig 16729 bp, 9 predicted proteins | sample RushSE_TuleB_D1_FD_120066 | JGI IMG/M metagenome (GOLD analysis project Ga0075349, IMG submission 120066) | Natural and restored wetland microbial communities from the San Francisco Bay, California, USA, that impact long-term carbon... | ecosystem: Environmental > Terrestrial > Soil > Wetlands ... | reverse complement strand
GCACTGTTTCGGCGTTCGCAGACGGCCTGACTGCGGGGCCCTGGTCTTTTATCGCAGCAGCGCTCGGCGATGCGGTTTTTTCGCCCCAGAGGGCGGCCCGCCCGGTGTCCGGTTCATATTCCCCCACGTCTGCGCCGGCCGTGAGGCCCTGTGACCGGATGACCACTCGGCCGCGAGCGACCATTCGCGCGATGTCCTTGGCGGAGACGGCGCCCGCCAAGCGGCTCTGTCCTTCCGTCTGGGGTTTGAAGTGAACCGTCAAACTGTCCGCGGTGATCGTATGGATGTTGTCGACCGCGCGCACCTGACCGCTGAATTCCGCCGTATTAGCGTTCATGTCGGTCGTCAGGAGTTCGGACTGGATGTGCAGCGGGCCCCGGGGTGAGGTGTCCGCCTCGCCGGGCGAGACCAGAGTTCCATGGACATTGCCCCTCATCACCAGCCGATTGGTGTTCAGATCCATGGCGAGGGAGTCTGCCATGATCTCCCCGGCCTGCCCGGTGATCTTCACCGGGGTGTCGGACGTGATCAGCCGGGTGTCCTGAGCATAATTCATGCGCTCGGTTTCCAGGCGGTAGAGGTCGTTGTAAACGACAACGTCATCGTGGGCTTCCATGTCGTGAGAATCGGTCTTCACGGTGCCGTTGCGGGCCGTGAGATACACCTTCTGTTCGTCTTGGGTGAAGAAGGTCACGAACAAATCCTTCAAAAGCACCTTTTTTTCCGGCAGAAAATATTGCGCCGATGCCGCATCCAGGCTCCATTCCGTTCGGCCGTCGCGGGTGGCGGACTGGTGAATGTGTTCGGCGACCATTGCCTCGGAGTCTGTTTTCGGGGCGGGCTCCGGCTCCACCATGGAGACTATGCGCTGGCGGACGAAGTAAACCACCCCCGCGGTCGCGGCGGCGATGATCATCACCGCCATCAGCGTCCGAGTCAACCGGCGTCGGTTGGTACGCTGCGGTTTGGACATTTTTTGACAGCCTTAACGCTTCGAAAAGTATGGTCGCACCGCCAAAGGCGTGGAATGAGGGCCTTACGCTTCGGCTTTCTTCCTCAAATCTAAAAAAATACCGTTCAGGCGCGTAAAAGTCAAGTTGACTATCCTGGGGTGAATTGATAATAATTTTGATTCGATTCATTGACGGAAATGAAAGGATCGGGTTGCGTGGAAAAAGCTTGGAAAATGCGATCGGGCTGGCCGCTCGGGATACTGGCCATATTGTTTGCAGGCGGTCTGGCAGTGTTGATCTGGTTTGCCGTCCTCCGACTGGAAGGCGAGGGGCCTTCGGTCGTCCTTGACGGTCCTTCACCCACCTTCATCGGCAAATCGACGGAGCTGACCCTGGATCTATCGGATCCAAAGAGCGGCCTGCGCCGACTCCAAGCCGAACTCAGCAAGGACGGCAAGGACATTGTGCTCGTCGATGTCGCCTTTCCCGCCTCCGGTTTTCTCGGGCTGGAAAAAGCCCGCAGCGCGACGCAGAAGCTCAAGATCGACCCGGCGGCACTGGGCCTTTCCGACGGCAAGGGCCTTCTGCGGATCACGGTCGCCGATGGCTCCTGGCGCAACTGGTGGCACGGCAACCGCACCGACCTTCAGCGCGAGATCGTCATCGACACCAAGCCCCCCGTCATCGAGAACCTGAGCCAGCAGAACTATGTCAACCAGGGGGGGGCCGGAGTGGCAGTCTACCGCTTGTCGGAGCCCTGTCCGACCAGCGGCGTGCGCGTGGGCAGCACGTTTTACCCCGGCACCAGCGGGTACTTTGCCGACACGGCCATTTGCATCGCCTTCTTCGCGTTGAGCTACCAACAGGGGTCCGGCACGGAGATCGCGCTCGAGGCGACCGATGCGGCCGGGAACAGCGCCCGCGGCCGTTATCCCTACCATTTCCGGAAAAAAGCGTTCAAAAAGGACGCGCTCAATATCAGCGATGGGTTCATCAACCAGATCCTGCCGGAATTTAGTGCGCTCCTGCCGGCGAAGTCCAACCCCACGTTGAAAGAGCGCTTTCTCTTCATCAACCGGAACCTGCGCGAGGCGAACTACAAGTCCATCGTCGAGGCCACCCGCAAGAGCGAGCCGGCCATGCTCTGGAAAGGGCCGTTCCTGCGGCTTCCGAATTCGGCGCCGCGCGCGGGTTTCGCCGACCATCGCACCTATCTGTATGAGGGCAAGCAGATCGATGAACAGGATCACCTGGGAGTCGACCTGGCGTCCCTCGCGCACTCCCCGGTTCCGGCGGCCAACAGCGGGGTCGTTGTCTACACGGGAGTTCTCGGCATTTACGGCCAGACCGTCATTCTGGACCACGGCTTCGGCGTGTTCAGCATGTACGCGCATTTGAGCCGGATCGCCGTGCGGCCGGGGGAGCGGGTGGCGAAAGAGGGCACTTTGGGAAACACCGGCAGCACAGGGCTTGCCGGCGGCGACCACCTGCATTTCAGCATCATGATCCATGCGACATTCGTGGACCCGGTCGAATGGTGGGACCCCCATTGGATTCAGGACAATGTCATGCTGAAGCTCGAATCGGCCAAGGGCGGCTCCGGCAAGGGGTGATGGCATGAAAAAGCACAAGGTCACGAAGACCATCCAGGAGATCAATGCGCGGATCCGTTCCGGTGATGTCGTGGTGGTGACGGCGGAGGAGATCATCGACATCGTCAGGACGGAGGGGCCGGTGGAGGCGGCGCGGCGCGTGGACGTGGTCACCACCGGGACCTTCGCGCCGATGTGCTCCTCGGGGGCGTTCATCAATTTCGGCCACTCCACCCCGCCCATCAAGGCGTCGCGGGTGTGGTTCAACCGGGTGCCGGCTTACGGAGGGCTTGCTGCGGTCGACTGCTACCTCGGCGCAACCGAGCCGGCCGAGGATGATCCCCTCAACAAAGTCTACCCCGGTGAATTCCGTTACGGGGGCGGGCATGTGATCCAGGACCTGATCGACGGCAGGCCGATTCACCTCGTCGCCGAGGCCTATGGCACCGACTGCTATCCCAACCGCCGGATGGAAAAAGAACTGACCCTGCGCACGCTGCCCCAGGCGACCCTGTGCAACCCCCGCAACGGGTATCAGAATTACAACTGCGCGGTGAACCTCTCGGGCCGGACCATTTACACCTACATGGGAACCCTCAAGCCCGGGGCCGGCAACGCCAACTACTGCTCGGCCGGAGCGCTCAGCCCTCTGTTCAACGACCCCTACTACCAGACGATCGGCCTCGGGACGCGCATTTTTCTGGGCGGCGGGATCGGGTACGTGGTCTGGCACGGCACTCAGCACAACCCGGCCGTCGCGCGCACCGCCAAGGGGGTGCCGGAGCGTGGGGCCGGGACCTTGTGGGTCATGGGCGACTTGAAGCAGATGAGCTCCACCTACCTGACCGGGGTCAGCCTGCAGGGCTATGGGTGTTCACTGGCGGTGGGGCTCGGCATCCCCATCCCGCTGCTCAACGAGGCCATCGCGGCGTTCACGGGGATCTCGGACGATGAAATCTTCACCCAGGTCGTCGACTACGGCCGCGACTACCCCAGCGGCGAGGTGAAAAGCCTGGGGCAGGTGAGCTACGCCGAGCTCAAGAGCGGCTTCATCACCTTTCAGGGGAAGCAGGTTCCGACGGTGCCGTTGTCAAGCGTCGTCAAAGCCCGGGAGATTGCCGCAGCTTTGAAAGAGTGGATCCGGCAGGGTCGGTTGCTCCTGGGCGAGCCCCAGTTCACCCTGCCCAGCGCTTGAAGTTGGGATATCCCCATGCCCGCCCTGCTGCGTACCTTCGTGGCCGTGGAGACCTCGGAGGAGGTGCGAGCGGCGCTCGAAGCCGTCCAGGCGCAACTGAGGCAGCGGCGGGTGCGGGCCCGCTGGGTCCGGCCGCAGGGCATGCACCTGACGCTGAAATTTCTGGGGGACATCCCCGCCGATCAGGTGCCGAGATTGGCCGATGCCCTGCAGACCGCCGCCGGTGGGCACGCCGGTTTCAACCTCACGGCTGCCGGCATCGGCGTTTTTCCGGGTCTCCGGCGACCGCGGGTGATCTGGGCCGGGCTTTCCGGAGAGACCGGGCTGCTTGCGGGCCTGCAGGCCCGCGTCGAGGAAGGGCTGGCCGCCGTGGGGTTCCCGCGGGGGGATCGGACGTTTCGGGCGCATCTGACCATCGGCCGTTGTTCAGCGCCGGTCGCACCCGCCGAGATGGTCGAAGCGGTAAATTCCTTCGCCGGGAGGTGCTTCGGAGAGTTCGCCGTGAGGGAGCTCGTCCTGTTCCAGAGCGATCTCAAACCCGGCGGCCCGGTGTACACGGCCTTGGCAAGGGTGAAGCTGAATGCGCCGTAATCGGTGTTCCGTGCTCGGTGTTGAGTGTTATGTCAAAAAAACACTGTGGCTTTTTGAGTTTTTTGTTCAACACGTAACACTGGAAACTTAAAACTGATTCCATATCAACTTTCAGAGGAGACACATCTTGCGCGAGACAAAGGCATCGAAAAAGGAGGAGGGGATGAGCATATCTTCGGACAAACAGAAGGCCCTTGAAAACGCCATGGGCCAGGTGGAGCGGCAGTTCGGGAAGGGCTCCATCATGAAGCTCGGCAGCCGGCCGATCGTGAGCGTTCCGATCATTTCCACGAGCTCGCTCGCGTTGGACAAGGCGCTCGGCATCGGCGGTCTGCCCCGGGGACGGGTCGTCGAAATCTTCGGCCCGGAAGCCTCCGGCAAGACGACGCTCGCGCTGCACGCGGTCGCCGAAGCCCAGAAGCAAAACGGCATTGCGGCTTTCATCGACGCCGAGCACGCGCTCGACACCGTCTACGCCAAGAAGCTCGGCGTCAACTGCGACGAGCTGCTCGTCTCCCAGCCGGACACCGGCGAGCAGGCGCTTGAGATTGTCGACATGCTGGTGCGCAGCGGCGCCATCGACATCCTGGTCATCGACTCGGTGGCGGCCTTGGTGCCGCGGGCCGAGATCGAAGGCGAGATGGGCGATGCGCACATGGGGCTGCAGGCGCGGCTGATGTCCCAGGCGTTGCGCAAGCTCACCGGCACTATCAGCAAGACGAACACCTGCGTGATCTTCATCAACCAGATGCGCATGAAGATCGGGGTCGTCTTCGGCAACCCCGAGACCACCACCGGCGGCAACGCGCTCAAGTTCTATTCGTCGGTGCGGCTGGACATCCGCCGAGTCAACGCCCTCAAGGAAGGCCAGGATGTCGTCGGCAACCGTACGCGCGTGCGGGTCGTCAAAAACAAGCTCGCGCCGCCCTTCATGGAGGCGGAGTTCGACGTGATCTACGGCGAGGGCATCTCCCGGATCGGGGACCTCATCGACGCCGCGGTCGAGCAGGGCATTATCGAGAAAAGCGGCGCCTGGTATGCCTTCGGCGGGGAGCGGATCGGCCAGGGCCGGGAAAACGTCAAGCGCTTCCTGACCGACCATCCGGATGTGTCCGATGTCATCTACGCCAAGGCCCGTGAGGCGCTCGGGTTGACGGGCAAGGGCAAGGAATCCCAAGAGGAGGAATAAATCGTATGACGGGCAACGAGGCGCGCAGCCGGTTTTTAGACTATTTCAAGGGACACGGGCACCAGGTAGTGCGGAGCTCGTCGCTCGTCCCGCACGACGACCCCACGCTGCTTTTCATCAACGCCGGCATGGTGCAGTTCAAACGGGTGTTCCTGGGGGAGGACAAGCGGGAGTACCTCCGGGCTGTCACCTCCCAGAAATGCGTTCGGGCCGGCGGCAAGCACAACGACCTCGAGAACGTCGGTTACACCGCCCGCCACCACACATTTTTCGAGATGCTGGGAAATTTTTCCTTCGGCGACTACTTCAAGGAGCGCGCCATCGAGTTTGCCTGGGACTTGCTCACCAACGGCTACCGGCTGCCGGCGGACAAGCTCTGGGCCTCGATCTACCTCGACGACGACGAAGCCTACGAGCTGTGGCGGAAGGTGGTCGGTCTGCCCGACCAGCGCATCGTGCGCTTCGGGGAAAAGGACAATTTCTGGTCCATGGGCGACACCGGCCCCTGCGGGCCGTGCTCGGAGATCATCATCGACCGAGGGGAGCCCTACGGCTGCGGCCGGCCGGAGTGCACCGTCGGCTGCGAGTGCGACCGGTACCTCGAGATCTGGAACCTCGTTTTCATGCAGTTCAACCGCGATGCCGGCGGCGCCATGACGCGGCTGCCCAAGCCGAGCATCGACACCGGAATGGGGCTCGAGCGCATCGTCTCCGTCGTGCAGAACGCCGACACCAATTTCGACACCGACCTCATCCGGCCGATCATCGGCAAGACCGAGGAGATGACCGGGATCCGCTTCGGGGCGGGCCAGGCCTCGGACGTGGCCATGAAGGTGATCGCCGACCACAGCCGAGCCGCGGTCTTCCTGATCGGCGACGGTATCCTGCCGTCGAACGAAGGCCGGGGCTACGTTCTGCGGCGCATCATGCGCCGCGCCATCCGCTACGGCCGCAACATCGGCCTGACGCGCCCGTTCCTGCACGACACCGCCCGCGTCGTGTTCGACATCATGAGACCGGCCTATCCGGAGCTGGGCGAGGCCGCGGCGTTCATCACCAACGTTATCCGCAACGAGGAGGAACGCTTTCTCCACACGCTGGACACCGGGCTGAAGCTGCTGAACGAAACCCTCGGCGATCTCAAGGCCCGCGGGCAGACCGTCGTGCCGGGGGCCGTGATCTTCAAGCTCTACGACACGTTCGGCTTTCCGGCGGACATCGTCCGGGACGTGGTCCGCGACGAGCGCATGACCCTCGACATGGAGGGCTTCGACCGCGAGATGGATGGCCAGCGCGCCAAATCGCGGACCGTGACGACCTTCACCCGCATCAGCGATGCCTACCGCAGCCTGTCGGCCGCCGGGTTCAGGCCGGACTTCGTGGGTTACGACCTGCTGACGGCCGAGTCGCAGGTCGTCCTGCTGGTGATGAACGATCAGGAGGCCGCCGCCGCTGCGGCCGGCAGCGAGGTGGATGTCGTCACCGGACGCACCCCCTTCTACGCGGAGTCGGGCGGCCAGGCCGGCGACATCGGCCGCATCATCGGCCCGCAGGGCGAGATGGACGTGACCGCCACGCTGAAAGACCCGACCGGCATCATCATTCACAAGGGCCGGGTCCGTTCCGGCCGTCTTTCCAAGGGCGACACGGTGACCCTCGTGGTCGATGCGGCGGCGCGGGAGGCGACCGCGCTCAACCACACCGCCACCCACATCCTGCATGCGGCGCTGCGCAGCGTGCTGGGCGATCACGTCAAACAGGCCGGCTCGCTGGTGGCCCCCGACCGGCTGCGCTTCGACTTCACCCACTTCTCCCAGGTGGACCCCGAGACCCTCGAGCGGATCGAGGCCTTGGTCAACCGTCGCATTCGTGCCAACGTGCCCACCCGCATCGAAGAGATGTCGGCGGAAGCGGCCTTCAAAACCGGTGCCATGGCGCTCTTCGAGGAAAAATACGGGGACCGGGTCCGCGTGATTTCGCTCGAGGAGTTCAGCAAAGAGCTTTGCGGCGGAACCCACACCGCGCGGACGGGCAACATCGGGCTTTTCAAGATCGTCGCCGAATCCAGTGTCGCCGCCGGGGTCAGACGGATCGAGGCCGTGACGGGTTCGTCCGCCTTGGAGACGGTGCAGGCCGCGGTCCGCACGGTCCAGGAGGCCGCACAGCTGCTGAAGGAAAAGCCGGAGGCTCTGCCCCAGCGCATCGCCAGGGTGCTCTCGGAGACGAAGGGCCTCGAGCGCGAAATCGAGCAACTCAAGGGGCGGCTGTCCGCCGCCTCGGTGGCGGATGCCGGCGGCGACGTGCAGACCATCGGCGGGGTCAGCGTGCTCGTGAAGAAGGTTGAGGCGGATTCCCCTGCAGCTCTGCGCGAGTTGCTTGACCGCTTCAAGGACAAGCTCCGATCCGGAGTGATGGTCCTGGGCAGCGTCAGCGACGGCAAGGTGATGCTGATCGCGGGGGTCACCAAGGACTTGACCAAACGCTTCCACGCCGGCAACCTGATCAAGCAGGTGTCGGCCGTCGTGGGCGGCAGCGGCGGCGGCCGGCCGGACATGGCCCAGGCCGGCGGCTCGCAGCCGGAGAACCTGGACGCGGCGCTCGCCAAGGCGCTGGAGGTGATCCGGGGGGCATGACCGTGCGTCGCGCCTGCCTATTCGAACTGGCTTCGAGCTGTGATAGTCGCATTTCTGATTTTCGTTGCAGCGTTTCAGAAGGCTGCGCTATAGCCAGAGCATTAACCGTTTTATCTGAAAATGGCGCAGGAGCGATATGCGCTGGGACGAAAATCAGAGGTCGATGGTGTTGGTGCTGGACAAATTTATCGGCGTGTTGTCGGAGGGGCCTGACCCGGGGGGGCCGCCCTTGAGGCGGAATTCGATCTCTTTTTTCGTGGGCTCCACCCAGCTGAATACGCGGCGGACCAGGGAGATGTGGCGGGGGTCCGCGCTCATCTTTAAAAATTCCTTTTCCCGCTGCCGGACCTGATCGAGCAGGATCAGATCGATCTCGGTGCCGGTGCGGCCGATTCCGCGGATCAGAACGGAGAGGTGCTGGACCAGTGCGTACAGGTGCGATCGGCCCGCCTCCGTTCCGTAGAAGGTTGAACCGGGGTTGCCGTAGACGCCGAGCGCGCTGTGCAGAATCGAGGCCGCCGTGCTGCCGCCGACCAGCGCGAGGAAGATGTGAACCTCCCGCTCAAGGGCGAGCAGGAAGCGCGCCGGCATCGGGGACATTCCCGACAGCGCCGGATCGAAGGCCGCGTTCAGCCGCTTGCGGATGCTCACGACTTTGGTCAGAAAGCGCTTGGGCTCGCCGTTCACCTTCCAGTTCGCGTAGTTCACCACCTTGCCGTCCAGCCCCGTCCTGACCCGCAGGATCTCCTCCGGGGTGAGCTCGATGTCGACGTTGATCTCCTTATTGTACATCCGCAGAAACTGAGTGGAAAGCATGACCGCGTTGCGGTCGGGGTAGTCCACCTGGGCGGGGTCGCCGACAAAGTCGGAGAGCAGCGTTCGTACGGCCTGGAGCGGCTGCCGGGTCTCCTTGATCATGAGCTGCAAAGAATTGAGAAACGGCAGGCGGTCGCTGCGCCGCGGCATGTCCTTCAAAAACTCCCAGAGCACCTGGAAAATCTTTTTGTGGAAAGGGGCGAAGTCCCGGACGCGTTTCTCGAACAGCGCTTTTTGGAAGTTGCCCCGGCCGTCGAAGCAGGCGCGGAAAAGCTTCAGGATGGCCTCCATCTCCTCCGAGGACAGGTCGAAATACGTGCACAGGGCCGAGGTCTCACGGGCCAGGTAAATGGGCTCATCGCCGGAGGTCGCCCGAAGCTTGCGCCGGCCGGCGGCGTGGTCCTTGGCCGTGTCGATGGCCTGGGCGATTTTGTCTTCCACCGTGCCGACGACCCGCTCCCTGTCTCCCTCCCAGAACTTGACTTCCTTGCCGTCGACGACGATGTCGTTCAACAGGTCGGCCGGCAGCTTGTCCATTCCGGACTGGACGCGCTGCAACACGGCTTCCATCAGTTGGGACGCCGCAGGACTGGCCTGCATGGAATCAAGCAGCCGGGTCATCACCGCCAGGCGCTCGCCGAGGCCGTCCGCGTTCAGGTTGCCGTAGTCTTGGGCAAAGAGACCGCGCATGGTGCCGACCGCCTCTGCGGGGGAGGTCTTGTAAGCTTCCTTGACGAATTGCGCCACCCCGGCTTTGAGGGCGGCATCGCCCATCACGACGGCCTGGCCTGCCGGCAACGCTGCTCCGCCGGGCTCGACAGTTCCGCCGGAACCTCCGCCGCCGCCGGGTTCCGAGGGACCCCGGCCGCCATCAGCCGCGGCGGAAGCGGGGGCCGGCCCGCCGGCGGCTGTCGGGCCGAAGTGCCCTCCGCCTGCCCCGCCGGTGTAAGCCGCCGCGGCAGGTGCGGCATTATCCGCGTCGCGCCGGTCGCTGTTGATTTCAAGCGGAGGTCTCTGAAATTTTTCGCGCAGGCTTTTGATCGCGAAAAGCGCCTGGTAGACATTGGGGGCCTGGCGGCGCAGCGCGAGGCCTTCCGGCCGCTGCATGAGCGCGGCAACCTTGCCGATCACATTCTGCAGCGTTTCCGCGGGCAGGTCATTGACGGCGGCAAGCAGGGTCAGGTTCGGGTCCGGCAGACTGCGTTCGTCGTGAACCGGCGGCAGCTGCATCGCATTGCCGCCGCGGGTGAAGGTGATGGGGGTGGATTTTTCAGCGGCCTGCCGGTAGCAGGAGAGCACGCGGATCGCCACTTTCAGCGTTTCCAGGGACTCCGGGGAGTCCTCCGGCAGGCGCAGCAGAATCGAGTCGATCCCCTCGGACGCCAGGGTTTCAGAGGCTTTCTGGACGCGACCCTCCAAGTGTTTAAAACGGATGCCCGCGCGCTTGATGACGGCGGACACGATGGCGGTATCGATGCTGAGGTCTCCCAGCCGAATTTGATAGTCCGGCTTGTCGCTGCTCTTGCCGTGGGATGATCCGCGGCGATGGATGCGGATGAGGCCGTCATGGCCCGGCAGCTGGGAGAGTTGGAGCAGAACGGCCGCGAACTGCTTGAAGGTGTCTTTTTCGGACCGGACCCCCTCCCAGTACTGGACATCTCGAAAGCAGGCGTTCAACAGATAGACCATTTCCACGAGAAGGATCCGCTGGCGATCCAGTTCTTCCGGCCGGGAGGCGTCGGTTGCAGGGGCGGGAGACGCTTCGGTCCTTTGAAGGCCGCTGCCGAGTTCTTGCAGGAGTTTGGCGGCGATTTCATCCATCTTTAAATTTTACCGGGTTCAGGCTTTAAAGTCAACGCGCGCAGGCGGCAAGGTCATAGAAATAAGTTAAAAATTCATATGGTTGGATGGATGTTTGAGGTACGGGCAGAAAAGGTCGACGGCTGCCTGACGGGTAGTCCCCTTAGACCCATTGTTACTACCCATGCATGGAAGGTCCAGGGTTCGGGGTTCAGGAGCGAAGCAGCGGCACGAATCTGATAACCGCCGGCCAGGGTCGTCCTTGCGGAAGCATGGCGAGAACAATTGAGCCAGACTTCTTGGACTTTCCGAACCCTGACCCCCGAGCGCAGACGCCTGATTAGCTACGACCCTTTCAGCACGTCGATCATGGTGTACATCCGGCCGCGGTCGCCGGCGGCAACTCGGGCGTGAAGGTAAAGCAACGCGTCCAGGGTGCCGAGAGCGTAAATCTCACGGCCGTTGACATTGTGGGTGAACTCGAAACGCACGGTGCCGTCGGCGGAGACCAGGGTATAGGTGTGCCACCCGTGGCCTGCGAGATGCCCTTCCGGGACCCCCCAGCGGGTTTTTTGTGTCTGCGGGTCGCGTTCCATGGCGATCTGGTCTTCCGTGAACGGGATGCCGAGCCGGTTGAAGGAACGCACCATGGCTCTGGCCGTGCCGCTGGTGTCGGCCTTGCCCTTCTGATGGCTTTCCCGGATGGCGAGGCTGTAGCCTTTGAAAAGGCCGGGGAAGGTTTGCGCAGCGTATTCCATCATGGCCTGGAATCCGACGATCTGTTTGGCCATATTCGGCGCTACCACGGCGACGATGGCGGAGGAGCGGACGGTGGCCTCCAGCTGCTGCCGGTCTCCGCCGGTCGTGCCCATGACAAACGGCAGGCCGCGGCGGCAGTAGAATTCGGCATTGGCGTTGACGGCGCTGGGGTGGGTGTAGTCGACGCTCAGGAAATCCCCATGTGCCCCCTGGAGTTCCCGCACGGCGGCTTCGCGCGCCTCGGGTCGAATGAGGCGGATCGTTCTACCCTCCAGCGGGTGCCCATGTTCCTGGATCTCCGGGCCGGTGAAGGAGCAGGGGATCAGCTGGAAACGCCGGTCGCCCTGAACATGCCGGGCCACCGTGCAAGCGACTTTTCCGGGGATGCCGTTGACCATGACGGTAATGGGCTGCATGGGAAATCCTCCTTTGCTGAGCCGTTTTGCTCCGGCAATTGATGTGTGAACTCTTGGCTGGGCCCCGGCGGAGCGGGGTGTCCGCCGCGGCGAACCGCAACCAGTTTTTCAACGAACCAACGTACGGAAGCCGGCCCGCTGCAAACAGATCGTATCGCGCATCCGGTGCCTCTCAGCGCAATCCTAATTTCTTCATTGCTTGGGCGGACACCCGTTGCAGTTTCGGGAAGCCGCCTGGCCCAAACGTTTCCAGCCGGCCCGCCAGGCCCAGCAGCGCCGCAGGGATGTAGCGGGTGAACTGCTTTTTCCCCTTGACGGTGGTCAGGAATCCAAACGCCCCTAAAACCTGCAGGTTGCGGGAAAGCGCGCAACCGGCGAATCCGCGACGGAAACCTGCGGCCTCGACCGGGCGCCGTGCGGCCAATTGCTGCAGCGCATAGTCGAGCAGATGGTCCTGTTCTTCAGGCGTGAGCCCGGTGTAGGGGTCGATCAGCAGAGAGGCCAGGTCGTACTGAACCGGGCCGAGCCTTCCGCCCTGGAAGTCGATGAAATAACAGCGGTCGCCCTTGAGCATGATGTTGCGCGACTGCATGTCGCGGTGCATGAACCCATGGAGGGCGTCCGTCAGGGCCTGGTCCGCAATGCGGCCGAACTCATTCTGGAAATCTTCGAAGCCGGCGTCCAGGCCGGCATACCCCCTGAGGAACGCATCGCAAAAATAGCGGCACTCGCGTTCCATGACGACATCCCGGTCGTAGGCGGGGGTCTGGTATGTCCAAGCGGGGTCAAACCCCTCGACCCCCTCCACGGACAGCTCGATGATGCTGTCTATGACCTTGCTGTAGACCGCCATCGTTCTCTGACGGTCCGGCTCTCCTATGACGGCGGATTGGAGGCTGGTGTCTCCCAGGTCCTCCAGGAACACCAGCCCCGCGAAAGCGTCGGCAAAATGGATGGTCGGCACGGGCAGACCCTTGCTTTTCAAGTGCCGCCCGATGTGAATGAATGCATCCACCTCGGCGACTGCGGTTGTCGAGCGTAGGCCGTGATCCGCGAGCACGAGCGAATCCCTCACGGCTTTCACCCGGGACCATTGCCGGTCGGAACCGTCGCCCTCCAGCCGTTCCCAGGAGAGCGCGGCCGGCGCCGGTTCCGAAAAGGCCCGCTCCCACGCCTCACGGGCCGAGGCCTCGCGGGCGGCTCGACGATACCGCTCCGGGGTCCCCAGGTCCATCCACCCCTCATGCGCCGTGATGAACCCACGCACGTTCCGACCGTCGGCGATCATGGCCCGAAAGGCCTCGATGCTGTTGAAAAAGCCTTCGGCCGGGATGTACTCGAGGACGGCCGGGTCCAGCACCTGGATGCCGGTGAAGGTGAGGGCGCCGGCGGGCGCTGCCGATGGGGATGGGGCAAACTCTTGAATGCGTCCCGCCGGGTCCACCGTCACGCTGTTGAATTCCGCATCATCTGCCAGCACCAGGGTTGCCGCAGGGGCCTCGCGGAGGTGGCACACGTAGACCTGACGGAGGTCGATGGCGTGGCAAATGTCCGCGTTGATCACGAAAAAAGGACGCTCATCCCAAAAATCTCTGACATTTCGGATCGCCCCGCCGGTGCCGAGGATGTCGGACTCTCGCCGGGTGCTGACCGGGATGCCCCAGCCGCGGGAGGCGATAAAAGTCTCGATCTGATCGTACAGATGGTAGGTATTGACGATGACGGCCTCGCAGCCGGCCTCTCGCAGCTGTAGGATGTGGCGCTCGAGCAGCGGGCGGCCGGCCAGCGGGAAAAGGGGCTTGGGCCGCATCCGGGTGTAGGGCAGCAGCCGCGTTCCCAGGCCCGCGGCCAGGATCAGAGCTTTCATCATCAGGGTTTCAGGAAGCGCAGCGCGCGCTCGATCGCCGCAGCGAAGGCGTCGATGGCCTCGCGGTCGTCCGTCCCCTTGACCCCTCGGCTCGTGAAGAAATCCACGGCATTTTCATAGGTCACCTTGGAGAGCGCTTCGCGGTGCTCGATTTCCTTGTTTTTGAACATGCGGCTGCCGAGGGAGGCGATTTTTCGGATGCGGTCCTTGCCGTCGCCGGCGTCGCGCGAGGTGCTTCGAAAATAGCTGAGGACCACCCAATAGGATTCCAGAAACGTCTTCAGAAACATGGCGAACAGCTTGAGCTTGCGGAAGCCGGCCGAGGTGACGTTATAGGTGTCTGTCAGGCTGGGATGGGGAACCAGCATGGCGTCCTCGAGGAATCGGTTGAGGGAGTCGCGCAGCACTTGTTCCGGCGGCACATCGCCGTCGTAGACGAACTCAAACTGAAACAGCTCCTGCAGGAATTCGACGTCGGTGTGCAGACCGGTTGCTGAAAACTGGAAGGCGTCTTTTTGAAGGATGGCCAGCGCCGTAAAGGCGGCCGGGACAAAAAAGGCCACGCACGTGTTCTTGTAGTACTCCAGAAACGGCTCCTTGGTCTCCCTCAGGATGAAACCGACCGAGCCGTCCGCCCCCGCGGGTTCGTTCGCCGGGGAGTCGAGGATTTTGCGCTGGACATAGGACTGAAGGGCGTGGGCGATCGCCCGGCGGTGATCGAGGATGAGCGTGTCGGCCAGCTTCGCCCCCACCGCATCCAGGTGATTCGTGTAGACGTCGATCACCGCCATCAACTCTTCGAGGTCGAAACGGTCGCGGCCGCCGTTGAGAATGGCCGCGGCGGCGAGGGCCTGGGGGGTGACGACGCTCACCTGGTTGATGGCGTGGGCGATCCGGTGGCCCACGCTGCGGCAGAAACCGCTGAGCTCCTTGGGTTTCATGGCCTTCAGCGGCGTGCCGCTGCGGTCGGCCAGGTCATTGACGGACAGCGGCGCATTGAACTGGAGATACACTTTCCCGTAGCGGCGCTTGAGGAATTTTCTGGCTCTGACGACCTGCCAGACGTTTTCCGGCTGCTTCTGCCCGCCCTCGATTTCCTGCAGATACGATTTCTCCTCGAGGACCCGGTCATACCCGATGAATACCGGAACGAAGATCAGGTCCTCGCAGGCGCCGTTTTTCTGGGCGTTCAGCAGGATGGAGAGCAGCCCCAGTTTGGGCATAAGCAGTTTGCCCGTGCGGCTGCGCCCCCCTTCGATGAATTGCTCGACGGAGTAGCCTTCCTCGAGAATCGTGTGCACGTACTCCGCGAACGCCCGCGAGTAGAGCACGGCGCCGCGAAAGCTCCTGCGGATGAAAAAGGCGCCTCCGCGGCGGAAAAGCGGCCCCATCGGCCAGAAGGCAAGGTTCTTGCCGGCGGCGACGAGAGGGCACGGCAGGTCATGGTTGTAGAGCATGTAGGACAGGATCAAGTAGTCGACATGGCTCTTGTGGCATGGAATATAAACGACCGACCCCCGCAGCGCCATGCGCTTGACGGCGGCGAGGCCGTCCAGGTTCATGGTCACCCCGTCGAAGAGCGTTCGCAGGATCCACCCGACAACGGCCGAATAAAAACGGAGCCAGTTGGGGCTGGGGTCTGCGGAGATCTCGTTGATGCAGCCTTCGGCCGCGGCGCGCACCTCGGTGAGAGATATCCGGTGGGTTTCGGCATGGGATTGCATGAAATTCTGGAACCGCTCGCCGTCGAGGATGCGTTGCTTCAATTCGAAGCGGGACTTGAGCACCGGCCCGGTGATGCTCTGGCGGTGCCGTCCGATCTGGGCCAGGACCTCGCTGCGCAGAATGGCCGCCTGGTACGCGACGCTGTGGTCCGCCATGTCCGGGCGTGCGAGAAAGCGGCGCAGGTCGATGGGCGCAGAGATTTCGACGAAGACATTGCCCGGGTTCTTGAAGAGGGCGGCGAGCAGGCGCAGCCGACCGGGTTCGTCCTCGGGTCCGAAGAGCATGTCGACCAGGCTCGGCTGCGCCCGGCGCGGTCTTTTGCTGAAGAACATGATCTGCGGCACGATCAGAACCGGTCGGTCGATGGACTTTTGAAGCGCGACGAGGAATTCGACCGGGTCCCTGGCGGAGCGGCAGAGCCTTCGCAGGAGAGACGGAGCCTCGATCAGTGTCAGAAAACCGGCCTGACCCTGCAAGAGCCGGTTTCGGGTAAACCCGCTGGCGAAGGGGTCGGGATAGCGGCGCCGGCGAATGAAGCTGTCGGCGCGGGCCAGCAGAACCCGGGCCATTTGGGACAGCGGCAGCCAGAGGAACAGTCGGCATCCCAGGGCGATCCGGGGAAACGGGAGCCCGAGGCCGCCATAGCGGGTGTGGGCGAACAGAAACGGGAAGGTGCAGCGGAAGCGGCTGGCGTAAATAATGACGCCGTCGGCCGGAAGGTCCCGCAGAACGTCCGCCTGGGGCTCTTCCAAGCGCACACCGGAGAAAAAGAGCTCAAGGGCCGCTGACCTCAAGCGCCCGAACCGCTCAGGCAGAACGTTCCGGTAATGGAGATACGTGCCGCCGAGGATGCGGTTGACCCAACGGCGAATCATCCCGCCTTGAGGAAGCGGCGGCTCTTGATCGGGCATTTCCATGTGCGGTTCACCATGCTCGGCTGAGCGGCGTTTGAGATTCCGGCAAACGATTCATTCATACTCCGGCAAGTAAAAAAAATCAATTTCAGTCATTCACCGGGGCAACCATCGGCTGATCCGGGGGTAGACTCCTGCCATGCGAAGAATCGCCCCATCCCGTGGAATTGACCTTGTCAGGCCCGAATCGTTGTGTTATAAAAACGCCGTTTTCTGTCATCACTCGGATCAGCCGGCTCGATATAACTCGATGCGCGGCCGATGATTCGCCCTCATCAG
>Ga0075349_1000016_pt1 | contig 17630 bp, 13 predicted proteins | sample RushSE_TuleB_D1_FD_120066 | JGI IMG/M metagenome (GOLD analysis project Ga0075349, IMG submission 120066) | Natural and restored wetland microbial communities from the San Francisco Bay, California, USA, that impact long-term carbon... | ecosystem: Environmental > Terrestrial > Soil > Wetlands ... | reverse complement strand
CGATCTTCTCCTCCTTGGCTTTCTCCAGGGCCCTCAGCTGGCAGTCGGTCAGGACCTCACCGCTGCGAGCCACACGCTCTTCCAGGGCCTTTAACCGCTTCTGGAAGGTCTCCAGCCCATGACGCAGCCACACGCAGCGTATTCCGGCCGCCGAGATGAACACCCCGCGCAAGCGCAGAGTATCGCTGACGCGCTTCTGACCATAGGAGGGATTCTCGAAGGCAAAGGCCACCACTGCCTGCTCGATGTCCTCCGCAACCCGGTTGCGCAGATTGGGACGACGGCGACTGGTTTCTCTCAGGGCTTCGATGCCTCCTTCTTCATGGGCTTTTTGATCCGATAAAACGTGTCCCGGCTGCAGCCCATCACGCGGCAGGCTTCCGAGACGCTCTTAAGGTAGGCGGCTAACTGTAGCAATCCCAACTTGTTTTTGATAAGTTTCTCATCGGTAGTCATGGCTTTCTCCTTTCTGGGTTACTTTTTGCGAAGTGTTCTCAGAAAGAATAGCCGTGACTACCACTCAACTCAATAGCTGAGTGTCAGATCAGATCGTAGCTAAGACATCTAAAAATTTCCAATACTTGCAAAATATCGCAGAATTCCATAGAAATCGCATAGAAGCTTAACTTAGAACGCTCATGCAGCTGCAGTTAGACAGTGGGGTGTCATGCCTTCAAAGGTCTCAACATTAGAGAGATTTAATCTTTTTTAAGCCCAACCCCTCGAAATTTGAGGTGTTATTGCTTCTCCCTGACCCGACCGGGGGTTGGCATATTCAATTTCCAAGGCCGCATAGCCCTGTATGAAAACTACCGTCGATAAAGCCAAGGGCACCGCTTCGAAAACGAAGCATGCCAACGGCAACGACCGGTTAGCGAAAATGTCACTGGCCGCGTTAGGCATCGTATTCGGGGATATCAGCACGAGTCCGATTTACGCGATTCGAGAATGTTTTCACGGTGAATACGGCATTGCCCCAACCCATGGGAACATCACCGGCGTTCTCTCGTTGATGTTTTGGTCACTTCTCATGATCGTATCCGTGAAATATCTTATATTCGTGTTCCGCGCTGACAACAAGGGAGAGGGCGGCGTTATCGCGCTGACCGCCTTGATTCGAGGAAATACCAATCGCGAATCACAAGGTCACCACAGCCTGGGGATGGTCGCCATTGGGCTCTTTGCTGCATGCCTCCTTTACGGTGACGGCATGATCACCCCCGCCATCTCCGTACTGAGCGCTGTAGAAGGAATTGGCATTGTTACCCCCATGTTCGACTCGTATATTATCCCACTTACCATCCTTATTCTTTGCGCCTTGTTTCTGATACAACGCAACGGTACGGCGCGAGTGGGTGGGCTCTTCGGTCCGGTGATTCTTATCTGGCTGTGCTTTCTGGCGGTGACAGGGATGCTCCAGATTCTTCAGGCGCCGCAGATTCTTGAGGCCGTTTACCCCTGGCACGCAGTTCAGTTTTTGGTTGTAAACAAATTGCATGGCTTTGTGGTGCTCGGGGCAGTCTTTTTGGTGGTTACAGGAACCGAGGCGCTGTATGCGGATATGGGGCATTTCGGCACGCGGCCGATTCGGCTGACCTGGTTTACGGTGGTTTTCCCCTCCCTTATCCTCAATTATTTTGGACAAGGTGCATTGCTGCTTGGGCGCCCAGAGGTGGCAAGTCATCCCTTCTACGCCATGGTACCTGCATGGGCCATATGGCCGACCGTAGTATTGGCTACCCTATCCACAATAATTGCGTCTCAAGCTGTGATCAGCGGTGCCTTTTCGCTTACCCGCCAAGCGATTCAACTGGGATATTTGCCGCGTTTGAAGGTGCAGCACACATCAGCAGCTCAAATGGGGCAGATATATATCGCTCCTGTCAATTGGATGCTGATGGTGTGTACCATCGCCTTGGTGATCGGTTTTCAGTCTTCGAGCAAACTTGCCGCTGCATATGGAGTAGCGGTTACCTCGACCATGTTGATTACAACGACACTGTTTTTTGTTGTGGCGCGGAGGCGTTGGCAGTGGCCCCTGTTTTTAGCCGCTCCCCTGGCGGGAACTTTCTTCTTGCTCGATGTGCCGTTTTTTTTAGCCAACATCAGCAAAGTTCTGCACGGTGCCTGGTTCCCGCTTGTGATCGGCGCAGTGTTTTTCACGGTCATGCTGACTTGGTCAAAAGGCCGTCGAATTGTGGGCGGACAATTGCACAAAATAATGCCGCCGCTTCATCAGTTTATTGTCGATCTCTCAAGCAACCCGCCCACGAAAATTGAGGGGCAGGCTGTTTTCTTGACGGGAACTCCACACACGGTACCCGTGGCCTTGGCGAAAAACGTCAAGCATAACCGAGTCATCCACAGCCAAACCATATTGTTGCATTTCCGGGTAGATGACATCCCTCGTGTACCCAATTTAGAAAAAATCAAAACAGAAAAGCTCGGCGGCGGGTTTTTCCGCATCATAGCACGTTACGGGTTTATGGAAGACTTTCGATTGGACAACGTTCTGGACCTCGCGCGCGAACAAGGAGTGGATATCGACAAGGAATCGACAACATTCTTTATCGGGCGCGAGAAATTGGTAACCGGAGAAAAACCCAAATTTTTGCGATGGCGTGCTAATTTGTTTATTTTTCTGTCCCGCAACGCCGCCGATGCCGGATCGTTTTTCAATCTTCCCGGGGACCAAGTCGTTGAAGTTGGTGTGCGGCTGGAGATTTAATATGTAAAAAAATGCAGGGCGCGAGCGGTTTCATCATGACCTTGCGAGATACCATGGATTTTGCGCCAGGCTTTTTTCAGTTTATCCGCAAGCAAGCCACTGCGGCAACCTGCTAAAGCGGTACAACAGGACCTGAACAAAAATATTGCGCGGAACCGGCTGGAAATGGCGGGAACCTTTTCGATACACTCGACGCCGTTGCCCTTGTTACCGTCACAGAAACCTTATACAAGAGGAGGACGATCATGTTCACCCACATCCTGTGCCCAACCGATCTCAAGGAACGCGCCTTGCTCGCGCTGAAAAAGGCCGTCCAGATTGCCCACCAGTTCAATTCCAAAATAACGATGCTGAATGTGCACGACGAGTTCATGAACAAGAAGGAGCGAGAGATGCTGCGGGTCAGTTTCGAATCGCTGAAAGACACATACGCTCAGGTCGCCATCGAGTCGCGTGAGCAGATGCGGTCGACGATCCACAACCTGCATGCCGAGGATATCCAGGTGGACTACCTGTTGCGCGAGGGGAAACCAGCCAAGAAAATTGTGAAAGTGGCTCAAAAGCTGGGGGTGGACCTCATCGTCATGTCCACGGACGGCAGGGACAGCATCAAGGACTTCGTCACCGGAACCATCACGGAGCATGTCATCAACAACGCGCCTTGCCCTGTGCTGGTCATTCCATGCCTCCCAAACCCATAGTATTTCAAATTTTTTAGGGGGATAGGCGGAGGCCTGACCGGGGGGTAACCTTCAGGCGGCAGGCTTTTCAATTTTAATCTTCTGCACCGCCAGCAGCGAAATGACACCCATGGCCGCACCCGCGAAGAAGGGGATACGGTAGTCGACCACCCAGAGCATCCCGCCGACCGCCGGCAGGAACACGGCCGCCAAGTGGTTGATGGTGAAGCCGACGGCCATGCTCGGAGCGATGTCCTGGGGGTCCCCCACCTTCTGGAAATAGGTGCGGATGGCGATGGCGAAGGTGAAGAAAATCTGGTCGAGAATATAAATGAACGCCACCACCAGCTTGGAGTTCGTGGTGGCATAGGCGGTGAAAATGAAGATCACGCTCAGATATTCCAGCGACAGCACCTTGCGCTCGCCGAAGCGGATGATGCTCTTACCCACGAGGGGGCTTAAGAAATAATTGATGCTGTTGTTGATGACAAAAAGGAGCGTCACCTCCTGAACCGAGTAGTTGAACTTCTGAACCAGCAGCAGCACCGAGAACGCGATGAAGATCTGGCGTCGTGCGCCGGCCATGAAGGTGAGGAAATAGAAGAGCCAGTATCGTTTCCGCAAGATCATCTGCTTGCGCTGGGGCAGCGCCTGGGGATCCGACGGATCGCGAGTGAAGGCCCAAAGCCCGGCCGATGCAATCAATCCGCCGACGATAAGATATACCAGGCTGAAGCTGAGGTACGACATCATCAGCCAGATCAGAAGCCCGATGCCGATGCTGGTGGCAGCGGCTAAACTGGTGAGCCTGCCGAACACCCAGGGTGATTCGTGCTTTTTGAAATACTGCAGGGTGAGGGACATGTTGGTGGTTTCATAGTAATGAAACCCAAAGCTGCTGACGAGCGTCGTCAGGGCAATTCCCGCATAAGAGGGGAAGAACCCGGTCGCCGCCAATCCGACGCCCAATACCAGGATGGAAAAGGCTGAGAGCCGGTGTTCAGGGATGAAACGGATGACAAAGACCGCCAGCAGCGCCAGGAATCCCGGGATTTCGCGGATGGACTGGATCATGCCCACATGATTACCGCCCAACTGGGCGACGTCGACAGCGAAGTTGTTGAAAAGGGTGGTCCAGGTCTGCAGGCCCACGGTGGAGCTGATGGTCAGCACAACCAGGTAGACAAACATCGGGTTGCGCTTGATGGAGTCGGTTTCAAGCATGCGGGGTTACCGGTCGTGGGGGTTCAATGGGACCGAAATCACGATTGTTCGGCTTCCTGAACTAAATTTTTAAATATTAATTTTAACCTGTTACATTATTTTTTAGCGGCAGCTGAAAAATAGGTTCAAAATTTTGAACTCATGTCTTTAGTAAAAAATACTATTAAAAACAACGACTTTTTCTAAAATCGGGGTTTTTGGTGTTTATATAAATGAACGAGACGACCCTTATGAACCTATCTTTCGCCGGCTTTTAAAAGAAAAACGCGCAGGCCTTTATTTTTTTATGATATTGTTTTTATACTATTTTCATTATATTTCGCCAAAAAAGGAATGAATTTTTTCAAGGCTGGCAAACAGTTTGCATATACCTCAGTCAAAGCCTAATAATTTCTTCATCTGTTCTCCTCCTTAACGGCTAATTGGATGTTCCAATTAGCCGTTAAAATTTTGTGCCAATCATAATCTACACCCCGCCGCTATCGGCGGGGTGTAGATTATGATATAAGTGAGGAGCAATGATCATCGACTTTCACACCCACCTGTTCCCCGAAGCCATCTGCTCCGGCAGGGAATCCTACTGCGAATCCGAGCCGGCCTTTGAGTTGCTCTACCGCTCACCCAAGTCCCGCCTGGTGAGCACGCCGGAGCTTCTGACGGCGATGGACAAAAACGGAATCGACCAATCCGTTGTTTTCGGCTTCCCCTGGCGGGATCCCGAGCTTTTCAAGATGCACAACGACTGCATCATTGAAGCGGTGCAGAAACACCCCGGGCGGTTGATCGGTTTCGGGTGCTTCGACCCGGGCAGCAGCGCGGCCGCCCGGGAAGCGGAGCGCTGCCTGGACGGAGGGCTGGCAGGAATCGGGGAACTGGCGTTCTACCGTTCCGGGATCGAAGACGAAAGCCTCGCGCAGCTGTCGCCCGTCATGGCCATCTGCCGCGACCGCGGCCGGCCGGTCCTGATCCACACCAACGAGCCGGTCGGGCGCAACTACCCCGGGAAAACCCCCAACACGCTTGCCCAGATCTACCGGCTGGTCGAACAATTTCCGGAGAACACCATCGTTCTCGCCCACTGGGGCGGCGGGCTGTTTTTTTTCAACCTCCTCAAAAAGGAGGTCAAGGACCGGCTCAAGAATGTCTATTTCGACACGGCCGCGTCCCCATTCCTTTATGATCCCGCCATCTATCGGATAGCGATCGAACTGGTCGGTGTCGAAAAAATCCTTTTCGGGAGCGACTACCCGCTGATCGAGCCTCAGCGATATCTCAAAGAATTGGATTCCCTTCAACTGTCCATGGACCAGCGTGCGCGGATCTGCGGCCAGAACGCTGAGCGTTTGTTGAAGACATAACGCGGATCCGACCGGATAGAAAAAACCAGATCGATTCAGGTGAGAGAAAGGCCCGCCCGATGAGCGCCCAGACCGTCGCCGTGGTTCGCTACGAGGAACCGGAGACGTCCGTTCGCCGGGCCGTGGAGTTGTGCCGCGGGCTCGATCATCTTCCTGCCCGAGCAAGAGTTTTCATCAAGCCCAACATCGTTTTCTGGACCCGGTCCGTGCCTTTTCCGAAGTGGGGGGTCATCACCACCACGCGCGTTGTCGAGGATGCGGTCCTGCTGCTGAAGGATCACGGCATCGACGACATCACCATCGGCGAGGGCACCGTCACCATGACCCCGGGGGACACGCAAACGGCGGTCCACGCTTTCGAGACCTTGGGTTACGGGGCCTTGAAGCGCACCTACGGGGTCAAATGCCTGAATGTCTTTGAGCGGCCCTTCACGCCCGTGGACCTCGGGGATGGGTTTAAAGTGAGTTTCAACGCGGATGCTCTGGAGAGCGACTTCATCGTCGATCTCCCGGTTTTGAAATCCCACAACCAGACCGTGGTCAGCCTGGGAATCAAGAACCTTAAAGGGCTGATCGACATCCCCTCCCGTAAACGCTGCCACAGCATGCAGCCCGGCCGGGACCTGCATGCCTGGATCGCCCGTCTGGCGGATCGAATGCCCCCGATGTTGACCCTGATCGACGGCATCTACAGCAACGAGCGCGGCCCGGGCTTCGACGGCCGTATGCACCGCAGCAATGTCCTGGTGGCCTCGGCCGACGTGCTTTCCGCCGACTTGGTCGGGGCCCGCATCCTCGGGTATGGCCCCGACAAGGTTTCGCATCTTGTGCATGCGGCCCGAAACTGCGGACGGCTGTTGGACTTGTCCGATATCGCGATCCTCGGGGAGAAAATCGAAGCGGTGGCGCGCTACCATGAACATGATTTCACCTACAGTGAAACCCCCGACGGCACCGTGCCAGTGCCGCTGGCCCGGGAAGGGCTTCAGGGCATCTTTTACCGCAAGTACGACCTTTCCATGTGCACGTACTGCTCGGCGGTGAACGGGATCATGCTTTCCGCCATCCGGCACGCCTGGAAGGGGAAACCGTGGGACCGCGTGGAGGTTTTAACCGGTAAATCCATGCAGCCGACGCCCGGCATGAAAAAAACCGTTCTCGTGGGCAAGTGCATGTACAAGGCACACCGGAAGAACCCGGAAATACGGGAGATGATCGCCGTAAAGGGTTGCCCGCCGGAACCGAATGATTTGCTCAATGCCCTGCGTCAAGCCGGCATCGACGCGGATTCAAAGTGGTTCGAGGATCTGGACCGGCTGCCGGGCGTCTTCATGTCCCGCTACGCCGACCGACCGGAGTTCGAGGAGCGGCATTTCATGGTGCAAGAGCAACGCGCTTAGAGCAAAGGGCAGCGCGCATAAGATAAATGCTTTTGGAACCGAAACCCGCTGCTCTTTGCTCGCTGGTCCCCGCCTATTCACACCCGTATCCCCCTCAGCTTTTGCATGATCGGCTCGATCGTTTCCCGCTGCTCGGGGGGCAGCATCAGCACCTTCATGGGGCGATTGGCGATCAGGCCGTTTCCGGTGCAGTGCAAGCGGCCGCCGGCGTAGTCCGCGCGTGTTTCTTCACTCGCGAACACACCCAACACATCCAGCAGGTTGCCGCTGCACCCGTCTGCATCCGCGTGCTCGACGGTCTGAAGAAAAAGCGTATTCACCGCCAGCACAGCTTCGCCGACATCAGCGTATCCTCTCTCCCCGCAGGGCGCCCGGGAGATGAAGCAGCGGCAATTGAACGGCCTGAGGGCGTAAATCGAACACAGGTCCTCGGCCAGGAGCGGGCATTTTTCCGTGACGGAGGCCTCATTTTCTTCGGGCGGGTCTTCATCTTCGGCGCACAACTCTGCCAGGGCATTGGTGGTGAGTGCCGGCCGGAAGCGCTTGAGCTCGGATGCCTCCCGGACCCGTCTGAACAGCTTTTCGCGTTCCCCGGACGGCAGGATTTCGCAAATCTTGTATGCCTCCAGAGTGGTTAGGGTCACATGGGTGGTGCAGCACTGGTGGCAGTGCATTTTACAGGCGGTGTCCTGGACGCGGACGAATTCGTCGTAGACGGCATAAATCCGGTCGAGGGCCATGAGCTTGCGTTCGATTTCCATCTTTTTTCTATAATTCATTTAACGGCGGCGGACAACCCGTTGGAATGCCTCCATGACCTTCCCGGGGGTGATTCGCGCCAAGCAGTCTGCAGCCGCGCAATTCTCAGCCGCGGTTTCGAAGCAAGGCCAGCAGTCGAGCGGCGGCTGTACGATTTCGACCGAGCGTCCCCGCGGCCGCCAGCGCACGGGATCGGTCGGTCCGAAAATCACTACACTGGGCAGGCCCGCCCAGGCCGCAAGATGGCTAACGCCGGAATCATTGCCAATATAGGCTGCGGCGGATCGAAGCAGGGCCAGCAGTTCGATGCCGTCGCCCGGGCGGTGAACGGTGGCTTCGCGGCGCACCAGCTCCGGCAGAACATCCTGTTCGGCCGGACCGATCAAGAACTCCGGTCTCAGCCGGAGGGCTGCAAGCTGCACCGCAACATCCCAGAAACCCGAAAACGGCCAGCGTTTGCGCGGGCTGCCGGAGCCGGGGTGAATGAGGACGCTCCTTGAGCGACTTTTTTCGACAGGGGAGGGGGCGTCAGGGGCCGATTCCGGAAGCATGCGCTCCCGCCCCGGAAGAAGGCCGCATGCCTGTACATGCTCCAGAGCGTGTTCGGCCACGTGGATGCGCTGGTTCTTCGGCGGCTGCGGCGGGATTCGGAAGACGCGGGTGTTGCCCATGCGCTGAAGGGATGAAACCAGGCCCTCCGAGCGGCTGAAGACCAGGACGTGCGCATACGGAGATAGGAGGCGCCGGGCTTCGAGCCCGGCGTCGCCCGCGAAGAGGGAGGCCGTCCAGGCGGCCTCGATCGGAAACCAGGCTTCAACCAGTCCCTCGGCCGCGGCCAGCCTGCCGAGGGGTTCCTGGCAGAGGATGCCGACCGGGCGAAAATGGCTCCGGAGCGCGGCGATGAGCGGAAAGATGCAGACGAGATCTCCCAATGCCCCTTGATGCACGATGAGCAGTGCGGGAGGCCTCGTCATTCCTTATTTTCGCGCTTGGCGCGGGGCGGCTTCAGCTTTGGCGGCTTCGGGACCCGATTTTTGCGGCTCGACGTGGTTGCGCTCGATGGGCACCGACTCGGCGTGCCAGATGTCCTGGTTGTATTCGCGGATGGTGCGGTCCGATGAAAACTTGCCGATCCGGGCGACATTCAGAATCGACTTTTTGGTCCATTCCTCGGTGTCGCAATACAGGGCGTCGATTTGCATCTGTGCCTTATGGTAGGCATCGAAGTCGGCCAGGACCATGTAGCGGTCCTCGTTCAAAACCAGGTCGACCAAGGGCTGGAAAAGGCCGCGGTCATCCGGGCTGAAGAACCCGTCCCGGATGAGGTCGATGGCCTGTTTCAAGGCCGGGTTGCCGCTGTAGTAATCCATGGGGCGGTATCCGGGGCGCAGGGCGACAACCTCTTCGGTGGTGAGGCCGAAGATGAAAATGTTCTCGCGGCCGACCTCCTCCATGATCTCGATGTTGGCGCCGTCCAGGGTGCCGACGGTGAGGGCGCCGTTCAGGGCGAACTTCATGTTGCTGGTGCCGGAGGCCTCGTAGCCCGCGGTGGAGATCTGCTCGGAGACGTCCGCACCGGGGTAGATGATCTCCGCCAGGGTGACCCGGTAGTTCGGCAGGAAGACCACCTTGAGGGTCTGGTTGGTGGCCGTGTCGCGGTTGATCATGTCGGACACGTGGCAGATCAGGCGGATGATCATTTTGGCGGTGTGGTAGGCGGGGGCCGCCTTGCCCCCGAAGAAGAACGTGCGCGGGTGGATGCGGAAGTCCTTCTCCTCTTTGAGCCGCAGCCAGAGATAGACCGCGTGCAGGATGTTCAGCATCTGGCGCTTGTATTCGTGGATGCGCTTGACCTGCACGTCGAAAATGGCCTCAGGGTCCAGCCGTTCGCCGGTCAGCTTGAAGGCGAGTTCGGCCAGGCGCCTCTTGTTTCCGCGCTTGATCTCGCTCCATTCCCGGCGGAAATCGGGATCCTCGGCAAAGGCTTCGATCTTGCGCAGTTCATGGAGGTCCTTCACCCAGTCGTTGCCGATGCGCCGGCTGATCAGGTCGGCCAGCCTCGGGTTGGCGGAAAGCAGCCAGCGGCGGGGCGTGATTCCGTTGGTCTTGTTGTTGAAGCGCCCGGGGTACATTTCGTCGAAGTCCCGGAGCTCCTTTTCACGCAGCAGCCGGCTGTGGAGTTCGGCCACCCCGTTGACCGAGTGTGAACCGACAATCGCCAGATTGGCCATGCGCACCCGCTTCTCCGGCCCTTCTTCGATCAGCGACATGCTGCGCTTGCGGTCGCCGTCGTGCATGAAGCGGATGGACACATCCTTGATAAAGCGCCGGTTGATCTCGTAGATGATCTCCAGGTGCCGGGGCAGAAGCCGTTGGAACATGGGCACCGGCCATTTTTCCATGGCCTCGGAGAGCAGCGTATGGTTGGTGTAGGCGCAGGTGCGGGTGGTGAGGTCCCATGCTTTTTCCCAGTTCATGCCGTAGCTGTCGAGGAAAAGCCGCATCAGCTCAGCGACGGCCAGCGACGGGTGGGTGTCGTTCATCTGGATGGCGACCTTGTCGGGGAAGGCGTCGAAGGTGTCGTGGTTGACCAAGTAGCGCCGGATGATGTCCTTGATCGAGCAGGAGACGAAAAAATACTGCTGTTTCAGCCGCAGCTCGCGACCCTCATAGAACTCGTCGCTGGGGTAGAGCACCTTGGAGATGTTTTCGGAGACGTTTTTCTCCTCCACGGCCTTGAGATAGTCGCCGTGCTGGAAATAGTTCAGATCGAACTCCTTGGAGGCCCGGGCCGCCCATAGCCTCAAGGTGTTCACCGTGTTGTTGCCGTAGCCGGCAATGGGGATGTCGTGGGGGACGCCCACCACGTCGCTCGTGTCGACCCACTCGCTCTTGAGAGTGCCGTCCGGCAGGCGGGTCTGCTTGACCCGGCCGTAGAAGTGGACCGTGAAGATGACCTCCGGGTGGGGAATCTCCCAGGGGGTGCCGTAGCGCAGCCAGTTTTCGGGCAGCTCCACCTGCTGCAGATTGCGGATCTCCTGGTCGAAGATCCCGAACTCATAGCGGATGCCGTAGCCCATGGCCGGGATTTCCAGCGTCGCCAGCGAGTCCAGGAAGCAGGCGGCCAGGCGGCCCAGGCCGCCGTTGCCCAGCCCCATGTCCGGCTCCTCGCCGGCAAGCTCCTCCAAGTCGATGGAGAGCTCCTCCATGGCCTCGCGGGTTTCGTCGTACATGCCCAGGTTCAACAAATTGTTGTCCAGCACCCGGCCCATGAGGTATTCAGCCGAGAGGTAATACACCCGCTTGACGTCCTCGGTGTAATACTTCTGCTGGGTCTTGATCCAGCGTTCAATCAGTCGGTCGCGGGCCGCCAGCGCCAGTGAAAGATAGAGATCGCGGTTGGTGGCGGTATATTGGTCTTTGGAAAGGGAGTATTCCAGGTGGCTGGCGAACGAGAGCTGGATGCTTTGGGCGTCCAGACCCTTGCGGAAGGTCCCCCACTGCTGGAAAAGTTTGCTTTTTTTCATGCGGATCTCCTAATCTGCGCAGAAGCGGCTTTTTAGCCGCTTCTGGATAGACCGATGAGGGATTGACACCCAGGGCCATAGATGGCCTTATCTGAACTAGACTATCATGGAGGCGAAAAACGGTCAAACCTGTCAATTGCGTGATTCTTCATCCGGCGGGTTGTCCGGTTGACCCTTATGAGCTAAGGTGTGCACCCACAAGGGGGCTTCAAAATGCTACCCCAAGCCGTATTTCGGCGTTGCCTGGACTTTCAAAATGGGATGGCGAAAATGCAAACAGTATCATCGAATATGCCCGCGGTCGAAATCACTCCACGTGCGGCCCGGCGTCTGGCCGGCGGGTATTTGTGGGTGTATTCCAACGAAATCCTGGGACGTGAAGACCAAGGGTCGGAGGTCTACTGGTGCCGCTTCACCCGCGACCGTCGAACCGTTGGCGTGGGCTATTTCAACCGGCACTCCCTTATCGCCGGACGGGCGGTCGCTTTCGGCGAGGTGAGCGACACTCGGAGGCTGATGGTCGACCGGCTGCGGCGGGCGTTCGACCGCCGCCGGCCGCTTCCGAAGGGGCAGGCCGCGCGCCTGGTGTTTTCCGAGGCCGATCTGCTGCCGGGGCTGGTGATCGATTTCTATCCGCCCTATGCGGTGATCCAGAGCACCACCGCGGGCATGGATATCATGCTCCCCCTGCTGGAGGAGGTCCTGGCCGGCGTTCTTACAGAGGCGCTGGGGGTGTCACTGCAGGGGGTTGTGCTGCGCTGCGATGCCGGCATCCGACAGCTGGAGGCGGTGGGATCGTTCAACCGGGTCGCATTCGGTGAGCCGGCAGCCATGTCGCGGGCGGAGGTTCAGGAAAGCGGCGTTAGCTATGCGGCCGACCTGATGGCGGGGCAGAAGACCGGCTTTTTTTTGGACCAACGTGACAATCGTCTGCATTTCGGTTCACTCGTCCGGGAAATGAGCGGGGGCCGGATCATGGATCTCTTCTGCTACTCCGGCGGCTGGGGTCTGCGGGCCTTGCGTGAAGGCGCCCAGCACGTAACGTTTGTCGACCAGAGCTGCGAGGCGCTTCAGCTGGTGGAAAGGGGGCTGTCCGCCAACCGGATCCCCGCGGAGAAGGCCACCCTGCGCGGCGGGGATGTGTTTGACTTCCTCGCCCACGATGCGACCCTCTACGATGCCGTGGTGGCCGATCCCCCAGCCTTCGTCAAATCCCGAAAAAACCTTTCCAAGGCTCTCAAGGCCTACCAGAAGTTGAACCGTCTGGCCTGGCGCCGGCTTCGGCCCGGCGGCATCCTGTTCACCTGCAGCTGCAGCCATCACATTGCGGAGAGCGATTTTCTCGGCCTGCTCGCGGCGGCCGTCGAAAAGGAAGGCGGCCTGGCCCACATTGTTTATCGGGGCGGCCAGGCCCAGGACCACCCCATGCTGCTGTCGATGCCCGAAACCGCCTATTTGAAGTGCGTGGGCCTTCGCAAGGTGGTCGATTCGTGAAAAAAGCGTCTTGAACATCGGTTTTGTCTTGCTTTTGACAACCATAGTCTTTAAAAAGAGCCGAATTGCACGCTGCGTGAAAGCCGTTTCCGGTTTTGCGCTGCAAATCCGTCACCCAAGGACGAAATGCATGAACACAGACGACCCTGGCAGTAGTCCCAGTCACCCATGCCGGCGAGACAGATGCCGTTCAACTCTGTCGCAGGTTCTGCTCGTCCGAGATCAAAACACCCCCCAGCGAGCTCCGCGCCCCTGATCCGAGGGCATGCTCCTGCCCGTTTTGGCCTCGGAACGACCAAGACGGATAGGAGGTGCCCATTAACGCCACTCCGAAAGACTTTTACTTTTTCAGCGAACTGCTGAACCGCAAAATCTACACTCCGGAAGGTGAGTGCCTTGGCCGCACCATGGACCTGGTGGTGGATTGGCTGGAGCCCTATCCCCTGGTCATAGGCATTTTGGCCCGGAAGGGCTTCGCGGGCCCCGCGGCCTTTTTGCACTGGTCTTGCATAATCCGTATCGCGCCACAGCTCACCTTCTCTCCCAGCGCCGCATCCGTCGGCCAGATGATCTCCCCGGGGCCAGATACCGTTTACCTGCGGGATCAGGTGCTGGACAAACAAATCGTCGACACCTTCGGCGCCAAGGTGGTCCGTGTCAACGACATCCAATTCCTGCATCGCAATTCTCAGTTGCGCCTGGTGCATTTCGATGTGGGGTTCCGCGGGCTGATGCGCCGGATTGGCTGGGAAAGCGGACTGGCCGCCGCGTTGCGGTGGATGTTCGCCTATGAGTGGCCCGACACCTTTATCGGCTGGAAGTACGTTCATCTGCTCTCCGGCCCTGGCCCGCTGCAGCTCAGCGTGTCTCAGAAAAAACTCTCCCAGCTTCACCCGGCTGAGTTGGCGGACATTCTGGAGGATTTAAGCGGCCATGACCGGGAGGCGATCTTCCATGCCCTGGACGCCGAAACTGCGGCGGAGACCTTGGAGGAAATCGACGACCCCAGGCTGCAGCAGGCCCTGATCGAGACCGTTTCCATCGACAAGGCTTCGGATATCATCGAGGGAATGTCCGATAGCGACGCCGTCGACCTCCTGGCCGACTTGCCTCAGGCAACCGCACGAGAGATCCTGGGAGAAATGGAGAAGGACCGGGCTGAGGATCTGCGGGAGCTTCTGGTGCACCCTGATAAAACCGCGGGCGGCATGATGACCACCGCCTTGCTCAGCCTTTCGCCGGAAGCGACTGTTGAATCAGCACTCAAACGCTGGAAGGAGGAGGAGCCCGAGCTGGATGTGCTCTACTACATCTATGTCGTGGACTCGGCGGGAGTGCTGTCCGGAGTCGTCAGCATGCGCGAGCTCCTTGTTGCTTCCGCGCAGCAGCGGCTTTCCGAAATCCAGACGAGCCGGTTGATAACGGCCAAGCTGGACGCCCGAGAAGACGAAGTGGTTGACCTCTTGACCAAGTATGGGTTCAGGGCGTTGCCGGTGGTGGACGATCAGGACCGTTTGAAAGGAGCGATTCGGCTCCGCAGCGTTCTGGAGATTTTGGCCCCCAGCGGGGGCTGATGCCGGCGGCAGGCACCCGTGACGGGGTTCTGAATCAGCACGGACAAGATCTATGAAGACATTTTTGAAATCGATAGCCGACCCGGAACGGCCTCTGTGGAAAAACATCAGCCTGTTTTTCTTACTGATGGGGCCGGGGATCATCACCTCCAATGTTGACAACGACGCCGGCGGCATCACCACCTATTCCCTGGCGGGGGCGCAATTCGGGCTCAAGTTGGTTTGGTCTTTAATCCCGATCATGATCTCCCTGATCGTCGTCCAGGAAATGTGCTCGCGCATGGGGGTCGTAACGGGCAAGGGGTTGCAGGATCTGATCCGCGAAAAATTCGGCGCCAAGATCACCTTCTACCTGATGATCGGGATGTTTCTGACCAACATGGGCAACGTGATCTCCGAGTTCGCCGGGGTTGCCGCGGGCATGGAGGTGTTCGGGGTCAGCAAGTACATTGCAGTGCCCATCAGCGCCGTGCTGGTCTGGGCCATGGTGGTCAAGGGCAGCTACAAGTCGGTGGAAAAAGTGTTCTTGGTGGCATGCGTGTTTTATGTCTCCTACATCATCACCGGGGTGATCGTGAAGCCGGACTGGGGGGAGGTGCTGGCCAACTTCATTCACCCGAACCTGAGCTTGACGCCGGCCGAGACGACCATGGTCATCGGCCTGGTCGGGACGACCATCGCCCCCTGGATGCAATTCTATCTGCAGGCGTCCATTGTCGAGAAGGGCATCCGCATCGAAAACTACAAGTTTGCGCGTTGGGACGTCATCATGGGCTCCGTCGTCGTCCACGTGGTCGCCTTTTTCATCATCCTGGCCTGCGCCGAAACCCTTCACAAAAGCGGGGTTCAAATCGAGACGGCCAAGGATGCCGCGCTTTCCCTTGCGCCGCTGGCCGGCAGTTACTGCACCTTCCTGTTCGCTTTCGGGCTGGTCAATGCATCGCTGTTTTCCGCTTCCATTCTGCCCTTATCGACGACCTACCTGATTTGCGAGGGGCTGGGGTGGGAAACCGGGATCGACAAGAAATTCGTCGAGGCCCCGGAGTTTTATGGGTTCTATTCGCTGATGATCTTTCTCGGGGCCGGGATCATCCTGCTGCCCGGCATGCCGTTGATCTCCATCATGTATTTTTCGCAGGTCATCAACGGAATCGTGCTGCCGGTGGTCCTGGTGTTCATCCTGTTGCTGGTCAATGACCGCAAGCTAATGCTCCACCACACCAATGGCCCGGTCTTCAATACCGTGGCATGGCTGACCACGGGAGTCATGATCGCACTCACGATGGTGCTGCTCGTACAGTCGCTTTAACATGAATGTTGAAAATCGGAATGATGGGTCCCGGACGGAAAGGAGATACCGATGACCTCTTCACTGCAGCTGATACCTGAAAATTCGTCGTCCTGCCGTCTGGAAGACCGGCAAGAGGTGGGGTTGTTGCGTGAGCGCCACCCGGCCGACATTGCCGAGTATTTGGAAAACAGCGGTATGAGCCCGCTGGAGATTATTGAGACCCTGGTGCAGATCGGTAATGCGGTCGCCATCGAGGCCTTCGAACAGCTGTCCATCGAAACCCAGCAGGCCTGCCTGGAAACGGGCAAAACCCGGACCATGTTGCAGTTCATCGAGAACATGGAACCCGACGACCGGGTCGACCTGCTCAAGAAGGTGGACGCCGAGGTCAGCGAGGCCATCATGCCGCTGATTGCCCAGGCGGAACGCAACGAGATCCGCCGGCTGTGGAACTACGACGAAGGTACGGCCGGCGCCGTCATGACCACGGACTACTGCAACTTGCCGCCCGATATGAGCGTGAAGGACGCCCTGGAATCGCTGCGCCTGCAGGCGCCCAACAAGGAAACCATTTACCAGGTTTACATCACCGACAGCGGGCATCACCTGCTGGGGGTGGCCTCCCTCAGGGACATCATCATGTCCAAGCCCCAGGCGCGGCTGAGGGACATCATGGAAGAAAACGTTATTTCGGTCCGCCACAACCTCGAGGCCGAGTCCGCCGCCGCCCAGATCCAGAAATACGACTTTCTCGCCATTCCGGTAATGGACGGGGAGGATCGGCTGCTGGGGATCATCACGGTCGACGATGTCATCGACATCATCGAGGCCGAAAACACCGAAGACTTCCAGCGCATTTCCGCTGTGGTCCCTTTTGAGGAAGAATATTTCAAGCGTTCCATGCCCCGGCTTTTCTGGAGCCGCTTCTGCTGGCTCGCCATCCTGCTGTTCACCTCTCTGCTTTCAACGACCATCATGGAGTGGAATGCCGCGACGCTGAAGGACATGATGGCGCTCGTTTTCTTCATCCCGATGGTGATCGGCACCTGCGGCAACGCAGCAACCCAGTCGGCGACCATGGTGGTGCGCGCCCTGGCCCTGGGTGAAGTCTGTCCCAAGGATTTCCTGCGGGTTTTCGGAAGGGAGCTGTGGATGGGTGCGGCCTTGGGTGTGGCGCTGGGCTTGATGGCATACTTTCGGGTCTTCCTGCAGGACCACAATCTCCTGCTGGCTGCCATCGTGAGCTCGGCCCTGCTGGCCACCCTGCTGCTGGCCAATCTGGGAGGGGCGCTGATCCCGCTTCTGCTCAAGCAGGCCCGGCTCGATCCCGCCCTCACGGCCGGGCCGCTGATGGCGACGGTGATCGACGCTGTCGGGATCACGGTCTATTTCCAGATTGCGATTGCGATTCTTAGAGGTTTCAGCTGACAGGATAGTACGTTCTCGATCCTGAATGCCGGAGGCTCGGTTGAGGGTCGTCGTGAGGGTCGGCTGCGGTCTCACTTCGTGGTGTGAGACGCAAACCCGGCATTGATCGGCGCCGGCAGCAGCGGAAGAGTCTGAACAGTGCCCCGGACCATTTCCAAGAGATCCGG
>Ga0075349_1000015_pt1 | contig 18228 bp, 20 predicted proteins | sample RushSE_TuleB_D1_FD_120066 | JGI IMG/M metagenome (GOLD analysis project Ga0075349, IMG submission 120066) | Natural and restored wetland microbial communities from the San Francisco Bay, California, USA, that impact long-term carbon... | ecosystem: Environmental > Terrestrial > Soil > Wetlands ... | reverse complement strand
GTATACCTCTGTTGAGAGCTGTTGCCTTTCGACTGAACTGAGATGGCGGGGCAAGAGATCCGAGATTGCCTCACGCTTCGACCGCCCGCGAACAGACGCAATTTCCTCCTCGGACAAGGTCAGGCCGAATGGCTCGAAGGCTTGCCGGAAGGCAGCCGGTACCTGATCGGCCGCTTGAATCGTCGTTCCAGCCATATCGAACACAACAAGATCCGGTTGAACCATATGGAGCCCCATTTTGTTCTTGACAGTGGTGACACCCAGGCGGGGTCAGGTGCAGATCGTTTCGATTTCGGTCAACACCTGGAACTTCCGGGCCGCCGTGCGATGACGGAACAGAGAGGTGTGCGGCAACTTTTCGACGGACCGGAAGCTATCGTTCGGGTGGTTCTGAGGATCGAAAATTCGCAGGACATATGGCTGTCGGTGGCTGCCGGTGGCCTCCTTCAGCCAATGGGCGGTCTCGGCAATCTCTTCCGGGGTCAGGTAGCTGATGCTCTCGGGATCTCCTCCTGCTCGCCGGACGGGCGCAACCGTGGTCTCAAAGCGGTACTCTGAGAACCTAGCAGCCAGCATCATGGTGCGGCCCACTTCTTCCGGGTTGATCTCCGCACCCGGCATCGCACCGTAGAGCAGTCTCGGCCCCTTGATGTCCATGACCACCCGGTCGCCGAGCCCCAGTTCCAAAAAGTGCTCCAGGACCGGCGCATTCCGACCGTCTGTGTCCAGTTGCAGCTTCAAGCCGTTGTTCTTCAGGAAGCCGAGCACCGCCGCCAGCTCGTTGACGGCCGCCGGATCGCCCCCTGATAAATTAATCCCCCCGACCCAACCTTTGGAAAGCTCGCTGCGTCCGATGAACCCATCAAGGCCTGTGCCCGAGTGAAGATAGGCGATGGCCGGGGCCAGGCCCTGCCGGATCACACCTCCGTCCGCCAGCACGGGAAACTCGACGCCCTCCTTGCCCCGGACGACGGCTTGGCGGTGGGTCCGGTAAAATTGTCCGAAGCACTCTTTCCCCTCCCCCACGGCGTCGTGCTCGTCGTACGCAATGCACTTCTCTTGCATGAACTTCTTTGCGATGTTGCAGCGTGCGCAGCCTGCCGCGGTGAACAGGGTGAGGCTCATCCGATTATCTCCTCGGCGGTCAAAACTCTTTAGGCTTGCTTTACAGTTTCGTTGCCCACATCGGTGCGCACGCACAAGGCGGCGTCCGGGCGGTAGGGGAGCACGCCGGGGACGTTGACGACCCTGCGCGCGCCGCCCGGGGAAGCGCCCGGCACCCGGAAGCGGGTTACGTCGATGCGCTCGATCGCATGCTCCTGCGGCTTTTCAACCTGCGGCACCCAGGCGTAGGGCAACCGGTAGGCGCGGTAGATCATGTTGATCTTCATCATCTTGCCCCAGTACGGGCTGATGTATTCCCAGACGATCTCGTGGCCGGCGGTGACTTCGATGATACGGCCGCCCGAGCCTTCGGTGATCAGGGTGTTGCCGTTCGGCAGGCGCTGGGCCGAGCTGATGAAAGGGCTGTAGAAGCGGTTGGCGTCCACCGGAAACGGCAGCCCGGCCTCGACCGGCGTGTACTGCCAGATGACCTTCAGGGAAACGGGATCGATTTCAAGCACCCGGGAATAATCGCGCAGCGCGTTCCGAAAGCCCGTGGGGGAGCCGGGGTTCGGGCTGCCGTAGCCTGCCCAGCCGCCGTTGTCGAAGATCAGGATGTTGCCCTCGCCGGGAAGCCCGCGGGGAATCATGTGGGAATGGTGCTGGCCGATGATCCAACCCAGCCGCCGCAGTTCGGCGGTCTCATCGTAGTTGGGGCCGAGCCTCCACACGATCCGGCCGGTGCTCTTTTCAACGATGGCCGTGATGTTGGACTCGCGGGCGCACCAGATGATGTTGTCGGGGTGGAAGCGGCCGTCGCCGGCGTCGAACCAGCGGTTGGGCCCCAGCAGGGACATGGAGTTGATGTGCATCCAGTCGCCCATGCCGCTTCCTGATTTGAGCCAGTTGGGGTTGCGGAACAGGAGGTTCTTGGCGTCCTCCCGGAACCCCAGTTCCTCGAAATGCTCGCTGCACACCCATTCCCAGATGACATCCCCCTCCCAGGCGACCTCGATGATGGTGTCGTCCAGCAGCGGCTTGTCGCAAATGACGGGGTTCTTGATGTCCTTGTGGGAGAGAATCATGGTCTTTCCCCTGTCCGTCAGGGGTTCCAAACCCGGGGCGTAGTAGCCCACGGGGTTGCCCTCGCGCTGGTAGTCGTGGTGCTGGCGCGCCATCCACTGCGGCTCCTCGCCCGGGTCCTCGATGAACTCGTACTGGTTGAAGCGCCACACGATGTTGCCGTCCCAGTCCACCTGGATCAGGTCGATGCCGTCCTGACTGCCGAAGGCCGTGCTGCGTTCACCCGTGCTGCCGATGAGGTGGCCCCCCGGCAGGATGCGGTTGGGCATGCCGTGCAGCTCCTTCCACAACTGGACTTCGCCGCCGTTCATGTCAATGAGCAGCGCCCCCGCCTCCTTGGCCTGGAACACGGTGTAGCCGCTCCAGCAGCGCGCCGGGTCGTAGATCGTGACGCCGGTGGGATAGACACTGGGATAGGTCATCGGGAATGCCTCCTGTTCTTATTCTTCTTTGAACGCTTTCTCACGGCCGCGACGGATGTTCGGCAGGGCCACCACGACCAGCATGGCTGCCGCCAGCACCAGGAATGTCAGCGACAGGGGCCGGGTGAAAAACACCGAGGGGTCACCGCGCGAAAGCAGCATGCCCCGCCGCAGGTTTTCCTCCATCATGGGCCCCAGGATGAAGCCCAGTATCAGCGGCGCGGGTTCGCACTCCAGTTTGTGAAGGATGTAGCCGAGCAGCCCGCAGAGCGCCGTCAGTCCGATGTCGAAGGTGTTGTTGTTCACGCTGTAAAGCCCGATGCAGCAGAAGACCAGGATCGCCGGGTAGAGCAACCGGAAAGGCACCGAGAGCAGCCGCACCCAGATACCCACCAGGGGCAGGTTCAGCAGCACCAAAATTGCATTGCCCACCCACATCGAAACGATGACACCCCAGAAGAGATCCGGGTTGCTGGTGATGACCCTGGGACCCGGCTGGATACCGTGGATCATCATGGCGCCGGCCATCATCGCCAGCACCACGTTGGGCGGTATCCCGAGGGTCAGGAGCGGAACGAAGGATGTCTGGGCTGCAGCGTTGTTGGCCGATTCCGGTGCCGCCACCCCGCGGATGTTACCCTTGCCGAAGCTTTCGGGGTTGCGCGAGCACTTTTTCTCGAGCATGTAGGCTGTGAAAGAGGACAGGATCGCGCCCCCGCCCGGCAGAATTCCCAGCAGAGACCCGCACAGGGTACCGCGCAGCACGGCGGGCGCGGCCGCTTTGAGATCGGCCATGCTCAACCACAGCCCGGTGAGCTTTTGCTTCAGGATATCGCGTTTCTCCTGCTTTTCGATGCTGTTGATGATGTCGCAAATTCCGAAAAGCCCCATGGCCAGCGAGACAAAGCCGATGCCGTCGGCCAGCTCGGGAATGCCGAAGGCAAACCGCTGCACACCGCTGGTCACATCGGTGCCGACCATGCCGAGCAGCAGTCCGAGGATGATCATCCCGACCGCCTTGAGCATCGACCCGGAAGCCAGCACGATCGATCCGATCAACCCAAAGACCATCAACGAGAAGTATTCGGCGGAACCGAATTTAAAAGCGAACTCCGACAGCGGGACCGCCAGCACGGCCAGGACCACGGTGGCAAAGCAGCCGGCAAAAAACGACCCCAGGGCCGAAATGGTCAGGGCGGCGCCCGCACGGCCCTGACGGGCCATTTGATAGCCGTCGAGGCAGGTCACCACGGAGGAGGCCTCCCCCGGCACATTCACCAGGATGGAAGTGGTGGAACCGCCGTACTGGGCCCCGTAGTAAATCCCTGACAGCATGATCAGGGCCGAGACCGGGGGCAGAGAGAAGGTGGTGGGCAAAAGAATGGCCAGGGTTTGGACCGGCCCGATTCCCGGCAGCACCCCGATCAGCGTGCCGATCAGGGCCCCGGCCAGGCAATATACCAGGTTCATGGGCGAAACAGCGGTTTGGAAGCCCAACGCCAGATTTGCGATCAGCTCCATAAAATGTCCTCATCCCCCGCGCGATCACGCGTGGGGAGCCAGGAACGATGGCCAGACCGGCACCTGGAATTCTAAAAAGTACACAAAAACAACCAGAACGATCAGAATGAGCACCGTGGCGTTCAAGAGAGCTTCCTTCCACTGGAACTCGTGGCTGGCCCGACTGCAAACGATCACGAGGACCAGGGTGGCCCCCATGAGGCCCAGCGGCCGCAGGAGCAGGGCGAAGAGAACCACGGATGAAAGCACCAGCGCCGGCGGCTTGAAATGAAGGACAGGCCATGCATGCAAGCCGGCTGTCCACAAAAGGCTTCGCAGCAGGATCAGCACCCCGAGCGCAGTGAGGAAGCCGCCGAGCACGAACGGGAAATACCCCGGCCCCATCTTGGCGGCCTTGCCGATGGTCAAACCCATGGACAACACCATGGCCGCCGTGCCGAAAAAAACGAACATCACGCCGGTCAAGAAATCTTTAGGATGCCGGATGCGCATCGTCGGCTCCGTGAAACAAACCCCCCTTTCCCTCTTCAGCAAAGGGGGTTAGGGGGATTTGATCGGAAAAATTCCATCATTGGACGAGTAAGACGTCCGGCTACTCGGCCTTGAAACCGGACGCCTTGACGACCGGGACCCAGCGCTCGCGGTCCTTCTTGAAGACGGCGGCGCACTCCTCAGGTGTCGTACCGACGGGGTCGCTGCCCAGCCCACGGATCTTCTCCGCCACATCCGGTGAGTTGACCGCCTTGACGATGGCCGCGCTAAGCTTATCGATGACGGGCTTCGGGGTCTTGGCCGGCACGACGATGGCGTTCCAGCCCACCCCTTCAATCTCGGGGAACCCCTCCTCCTTGAAGGTGGGGATGTCGGGCCGCTTGCGGGACGTTCCGGCAGTGGCCAGAATGCGGATCTTGTCCGGGTGGTAGGCGGACTGGGCGTCGTAGGCATCGACGCCGATGGGGATCTGGTTGCCGATCAACGCAGTCACCAGCGGGCCCGATCCGTTGTAGGAGGAATGCACCATTTCGACACCGGCGGCTTTGCCGATCATGAGCCCGAAAAAGTGCGGCAGACTGCCGGCGGCAGGAGACCCGTAGTTGGCCTGGTTCGGGTTCTTCTTGATCCACTCGATCAGGCCTTTGACGTCCTTTATCGGCGAACTGGGCGGCACCGAAGCACAGAATTGGTAATTCTGGATAAGGGACACCGGCGCAAAATCGACAGCCGGGTCGTAGGCAAGCTTCGAGAAAACCACCGGCGCAACGATGAACAAGGCCGGGTTGACCACCAACAGGGTGGTACCGTCCGCGGGCTGGCCCTTGGCATACTCCGTTCCGATGCGGCCGCCGGCGCCGGGCTTGTTCTCCACGATGACCGTCTGGCCCAGGGAATCTTTCAGCTTGTCGGCGATGAGCCGCGCCACCACGTCCGACCCGCCGCCCGCCGGGTACGGCACGACGATCTTGATGGGTCCCTTGATCTCCTGGGCTGCAAGCACACCGGCCCCTAACAGGCCGAACATGGCCGCGACGAGCACCCATACGCACAGTCTACGCATGACGACACCTCCTTTTGATGAGTGATCTTGACTCTTTTTTGGACTAACGTTATACATATATCATTCATCCTGTCAAGCCTATTTGCTTGTAAAAGTTCATCGGTTGAAGCATCATGGCCTTCATGCCCGTCAAACAGAACCGCATCGCCGTTGAAATCGTGAGCCAGCTCAAGGCCGCGATCCTCGCCGGCCGATTCAAGACCGGCGAACGGCTGCCCACGGAGCGGGAGCTGACCGATCAGTTCAAAGTGAGCCGGGTGGTGGTGCGTGAAGCCGTCCGGGAGCTCGAGATCAAGGGCTTGGTGAAGATCCTGCAGGGACCGACCGGCGGCGCGTATGTGACCGATCTGTCCCCTGATCACCTGAACAACGCTTTCCTGGATCTGTTTCTTTACAATAGGGTATCGGTGGCGGAGTTGATTCAGGCCCGCCTCTTGATCGAGTGCGAGGTCGCTCGCATCGCCGCTGCACGCGTCGCGACGGAATCCGCTCGGCGCCTGCAGGACGCCCTCGACGCCGAACAGGACGACTTTGCTTCCCATGCCGAATTTGTTTCCAACCGGCTGGAGTTTCATTACCTCCTCGCTGAAATGAGCGGGAATCGACTGCTGCAGGCCATCTCCAGCGCGCTTTTTCGCCTGACCGGCGACGTAATCCTGGAAGTGAAGCCGGTCCGGAAAGTTATCCACCGGCCGGAGGAGCACACCGAGATTCTACGCGCTATTTTGACTCACGATTCCGATGCGGCCGCCCGGGCCATGCAACGGCATCTGGAAAACATGGGGAAACGACTCACCAAGCTGGAGGGGGCCTACCGCAAGAAGATGCAGCCGGCTGCCTGAGGGCCGAATCTCAGGCGACCGACCCGGCAAACCGGCAAGGATCTTTTGCTTTTTTTGCAATCAGCGTTTGCAGGGCCTGTGTGTTCGGCAACCCATTCTGCTTGAAGGCAGGTTCGAGTGAAAATTGTCAGCGGGGAGGCCATCCCCATCCGCATCGCGTTGAGAAAGCCGTTCAAAATTGCCGCAGGCGCTCTCACGCATACGAACCATGTGTTGGTTCGCCTTGAGGACAATGAGGGCCGCGTCGGTTGGGGTGAAACCACGACGTTTTTGGAAGTCTACGGCTACGACCAAAGATCCCTTTATCACACGCTGACCGACTACCTTATCCCGGGCGTCATCGGCCTGGATGGCGACGATCTCGAGGAAATCCACCATTGCATGGACCGCCGCGTGCCTTTCAACTTGATGGCCAAAACCGGTATCGACATGGCCGCGCACGACCTGGCGGCTCAGGCAGCGGGGGTGCCCCTGCATGCGCTGCTCGGCGGCCGGCGAACCGACCAAATTCCATTAGTCGGCGTGGTCGATATCGTGGCGCCGGAAGAAGCATCTCAAGCAGCCGCCCAGCAGGTTTCCCAAGGCTTTCAGACCATAAAAATCAAGATCGGCCTCGATGCGAACGCCGATATCCGGCGGGTAGAGGCCGTGCGGGATGCCGTCGGTCGCACCATTCGCCTGAGAGTCGACGGCAACTGCGGCTACGACCGGGACACTGCCCTGGGCGTATTCTCTCGTATGGAAGACTATGACCTTGAGTGGATCGAACAACCTTTGCCGGCCTGGGATCTGGAGGGAATGGCAGCACTGGCACGCCGATTGAAGACACCGGTGGCAGTGGACGAGAGTCTGTACACGGTTCATGACGCCCGACGCTGCATCGCCATGGGCGCGGCCGATGTGCTCAACATCAAAGTGCCCAAGTGCGGCGGCATTTTTCGCTGCCGTCAGATAGCCGAGTTGTGCCAAGCATCGAGCATTCCCTGTTTTCTGGGCGGCTGCCTGGAAACCACGCTGGGAACGGCCGCCGCCATGCATTTTTATGCCACGACGCCGGCCGTGGTCTCAGCCGCCGAGATCTTAGGCTCGCCGTTTTATGTCGATGATGTGGTGCAATGCACGATTGAAGCGACCCATGGGGTGGTTGAATTGCCGCAGTCACCGGGCATCGGCGTGATCATCGATGAAAAAAAAGTGGCCCGGTTCCGGCACTACTTTTGATCAGGCAGACTCATGATGAACCCCCTTTCGCCCGACCCTGATTTCGACTCCCGTATCCAAACCAGCTTCGCCCGACAGGGCCTGATGAATACCATCGGAGCCAGGCTGACAAAGGTCATCCCAGGGGAGGTCAACATCGAGATCCTTTTCAGAGAAAGCCTGACCCAGCAGCACGGGTTCGTCCATGCCGGCATTGTCACCGCCATCGTCGACAACGCCTGCGGCTACGCCGCCAACAGTCTCATGCCGCCGGACTGCGAAGTGCTCACGGTCGAATACAAGGTCAATTTCCTATCCCCCGCCACGGGCGAGAAGTTCCTCGCCATCGGAAAAGCGGTCAAGCCCGGCAACACGTTGACGGTGTGCGCGGGTGAAGTCTGGGCTCACGACAAGGGCGGCAAGAAGCTCATCGCCGTTATGCAGGCGACGATGATGGCGGTGAAGGGGTAGCTTTTCTTTGCAGCACACGCCATATCCGAAGAACTGGAAGCCAAGGTGGTCAGGGCGCGAATCGCCGCGGGGCAGATCGTTCAGCCCTTGAACCGGAACCGGACCTGCCGGCGGGTCGGCATCGGCCGGGGTCTTCGGACCAAAGTGAACACCTTGAACGGGCTGGTTGCGGAAGTTTTGCGGCTTAGCCGGAAGGCCTGAAACACCGCAATAGCCTATTGAGGATATATTGCGATTTGAGATAGAATCCATTCGATCCGCCCCGTCGGAAGAGATGAACGATCCACCGGATCTCCCCCGTCCCTGGGGGAGCCGGGGGATGGGAAAAAGCATCGCGCGTGCCAGATTTCAGTCACCGGCCGCGAAAAGGAGCGAACATGCCTGCCTTCCTGATAGGTCACATCACTGTCAAAGACCCGATGCTGTGGAAAACATACGTCGCCGGGGTCCGGAAATCGTTGACCCCCTTCGGGGCTGAAGTGATATTCCGGGGAACGCGCGCAGCAGTTCTCTGCGGCGAACATGGCCATCAGAGCACCGTCGTCATCAGATTCCTTGACCAACCCACTCTGCAAGGTTGGTACGCGTCACAAGCCTACCAGGAACTGATCCCCATTCGCGACCAGGCCGCGGATGTGGTTCTGATAAGCTATGATGCCTGAGGATGCCAGCACGCGGAAGGGAGACCCGAAATTGACTTCAATCGAGTGCATCGGCACCTCACCGGTTCAGCGGGTCGTGCAATTCAGGATCAAGCCCGGTTCGGATCTTCTAAAGGCGATCGCGGAAGCGCTGAAGGCCGAAAGGGTTCGGGCCGGGGTTTTTGTTTCCGGGTTGGGGGCCCTTCGTAAAGGGATTTTTCGAAACTTGAAAGTGTTTCCGGAAAAATTTCCTGTGCGCCCTGAAAACCGCCTCTATCTGGAAATCACCACGCCCATGGAGCTGGTGTCGTTGACGGGTTGGATCGCCCCCAGGGGCGATGGGGGCTCAGAAATCCATGCCCACTTCGCCGCCTCCACGGTCCAAAACGACACCGTGGTCACCCTGGGGGGCCACCTGACGGAAGGCACCATCTGCGGAATCAAAGTGGTGGTCGCGGTTCTGGTGATAGGCGAGGACCGTGTTCATGCCGCCGTGGATCAACATTCCAAATCCTTCGATATTTCTTTCGGCGAAAACGCCTGAACCACCGGGCAGGGATAACCGTGTCCAGGGAAGCCATCATGGTGCAGCGGCGGCGGATTGGTTGGGCATGGGCGGGGGCGCTCCTGTGGCTTCTCGGTTTCATGCCATCCGAGGCCTGCACCCTTTGGGGAGCGGCCGGAGATGCGGTTGCGGGCGGAGGCACGCTGGTCGCCAAGAACCGCGACTGGGCCCCGGATCACCGGCAAGAGCTGGTCGTTCTATCGCCGTCGGAAGGCTACAGGTCCGTTGCCTTGATGGCGGCGGGCAACGACGAGCCCGGCATCAAGGCCGGAGTGAACGAAAAGGGCTTGGTCATCGTCAGCGCCACGGCCGGCCAGTTCCCAAGCGCCGACCGGAAAAAAATTCAACAGAGAAAAGAGCTGATGCGTCATTTTCTGGCCACCTGTGCGAGCGTCGAGCAGGTCTTGAAGCATGTCGAGCTGATGCGTCGTCCGGTGTTTTACCTGGTAGGCGACCGAACAGAGCTTGCTGTGATCGAAGTGGCCCCCGACGGGCGCCGTTCCATAACGCGCACGGTTTCAGGCTCCCTGCACCACACGAATCATTATTGCGGGATCGAGCCGCCGGAGCTCAAACGCAAACCCGGCGCCAGCAGCCGGCTGCGCTATGAACGGATCGAAGAGCTGCTGAAAACTCCAGGCAAGCCTTTTGATCTCGAAGGGTTCATCCGCTTCAGCGAGGATCGGAACGCAGGGCCGGACAACAGCATCTGGCGCACCGGCAGCGACCCGGCCAAGCAGCGCACCCTTGCCACGTGGCTGGTTTCAGTACCGCCGTCCGGCAGCCCGCAGCTCTTCCTCCGGACAGCCGACCCGGGAGAGCCCGAACGCACCTGCCGCCTATCCGTCGAAGAAGCATTACGCCTGAAAGGCTCTGACCGAATCCCGATGACCGCCGGTCTTTGCAGCGGGCCGACCCTGAAAGCATTTTAGAAACAGGCAGTGGCAACCTCCCTGTGGGCGTGGCGTTCAGAGCGCTGCCCTGACGCTTGTCAACTTGATTATCCGCAGGCAAGAATGTAGACTTGCTTCGATTCGATGTTCTCTTTCCGCTGCTTCCTTAACCTCAAGCGTCAGGGAGGTGCGCCATGATCCGCCGTGATGCCGCCCGAGTGCTTTCCCTTCAGATGGTCGCGATGGTGTTATGTGCATGGGTTGCTCCAGGAGAGCTCTGCGCGCAAACAAAACCGGCCGCTGCGACGCCTCCGCCGGCAGGCATGCAGAAGCTCGTAACCGAAAAAGCGAGCTTTGTCGTCTATGTGCCCAAAGGCTGGACGGCGACTGAAAGCGCTGAGGAGGGGGCGCTGCTCCTCAACGCCTTCGATCCGGGCAGCCGATCCGAAGCCGCCATGGCCATCGGAAGCCAGCCTTACCTTGGAGATGCAGTCGGCGCATCCAAGGCAGTGTTGGCGAAAACCGGGAGCCGCTATCCCGATCTTCAGATCACCAATTCAAAGATCACTCGTGACCGGAAGAAAGTCGTTTTCGACGGGAGCTACACCCATCCCCAGAAAGGCAAGCGCGAATTCCGTTCCTGGATCGGCGTGGTCGGCGGCGTTGTGACCTGCACGCGCGTCGAGGCGCCGGCCGGGCGCCTCGAGGCCGAGAAGCCCGTTCTGCTGACGGTCCTTTCCAACGTCCGCGTCATGAAAGGAGCGTTTGCCTCCGGCGGCGGCGCTTCCAAAGTCATGCCGCTGGCCCCGCACCAATTGAGGGACGGCTCGGCCTCCTTTCAGCTGCCGCAGGGATGGAAATGCCAGGATTTCGGCAAGGGCAGCTTCATCGCCAGCGATCCGGGCGACACGTCCAGTTTTACGGTCGGCAGCGCCGAGGTGCTATCACCCCAGCTGGGGGTGCGGGTGCCCGGGGCAGTCGTGGCGCCCTACATGCCGCCCCACCAAGCCTGGCGGCTGCTGACGGAGCAGGCCGGGCTTGTGTCCCGCCTTCAGTTCGAAAAGGTCATCCCGCGACAGGACATTGTCCGGGAGATGGCCCGCGGCGGCTACACGGCCGGCCCGGTTGCTGTGGAAGAATTGATTTACACCTGCGACGTCAAGGGCCGGCGCTGCAAGGGGTACACCTTCGGGTTTTCCTTCGGCAGTCGCCTCGGCACCAACTGGACCTTCCGCCACATGACCGTCGGAGCTCCGGTTGATCAGTTCGAGAGCCTGGTCCCGACATTTTCCGCCATGACCCAGTCGTTTCGGTTCAACGAACGGTGGATGGCCAACTACATCGCCCAGGGAACCCAACGGCTGCGCCAGTTGCAGCAGCAGACGGCTTCCATCGTCAACCGCAACGCGGAGGACATCCGCCGCATGATGCAGGCGGCCTACGACGAGCGGCAAAAGAGCATGGACTACATCGACTACCAGCGGACCAACTACATCCGCGGCCAGCAGGACTGGGTTTCGTCCATGGAGGGCGGCACCGTGTACCACACCGACAGCTGGGGCACTAAAAACTCCGCCACCGGCGAATACTATGAGGGCCAACCCTACGACTATGTCCACTTCAAAGGCAAAAACCCGAAGTACAACGAAGAAATGACGCCGATCGACAGCCGGGCTTTGTGGGAACGCCGCATTCGCTCACAATGAGGACCGTGGCGTCTCCGGGCATCGTGCTTATAGTTGGGGACGGCAATTTAATACGGCGCCACATCCAGTGACTTAAAACGACTTGAGGAAAGCGATGATGAACCATTCACATCCGATCGGAAGGCGAATTTACATGTCGGCTGTTTTGCTGACGGCCCTCGCGCTCCCCGCGATCATGGCCTCGACCGGCCTGGCACAGACCGGCCAAGGGGCGGGTCCCCCGCCCCCGTCCCTGGTTGTCACCGGAAATGCGGTGGTGTCGGCGCCGCCCGATCGCGCGATGGTGAGCCTTGGGGCCGTGGTCGAAGCCAAAAACGCCCTGGACGCACAGAAGCAGATCGCCCAGGTCATGCAGCGGGTGATCAAGGACATCAAAGCGCAGGGCCTTCCGGAGGAGAAAATCCGCACCGCCGGCCTTTCCCTGAACCCCGTTTACTCGCACCCCGCCCCCAAGGCCGGCCAGGAGCCGGAAGCCCCGCGCATCGTCGGCTACCGGGCGTCCAACACGGTCCGGGTGCAGGTCGATGACACAGAGCGTGTGGGCGCGGTGATCGATGCCGGCATCAGCGCGGGCGCCAACCAGCTCAACAGCCTATCATTCGACCTGCACGACGACCTCAAATTCCGCAAGCAGGCACTGCAGCTTGCCGCCCAGGAAGCCCGCGCCAAAGCCGAGGCCATCGCGTCCGCCTTGACCCTGCAGCTGGGGGAGGTGATCGAGGTCCGAGAGGAAGGCAGCCAGCTGCCCTATCCGGTCGAGCGCCGCTTCGCCGCCTCGGCGGCGGCCGCCACGCCGGTCCAGCCGGGACAGGTCCAGGTGAGCGCCGGCGTCACCGTGCGCTTCAGGCTGGCGGGATCGCCCAAATAAAGGGAAGTGTCGCCGCAGGGCCTATGGGCCGATCGGGATTTAGGAAAGAGATAATGTGAAGGGTCTGAAATGAGTGGGTTCTGCCCGAAACCGTATGCCGGCCCGCCAAACATTGAGATCCCGGGTAGGATAACAAAATGACCGCGTCGGAGGAGCAATCGCCGGATTCCTGCCCGCCGGGTATCATCATCAACGAGGTTCAGCTCATCCTGGCGGAGAAACGAACCTCGCTGGCGAGCTTGCGCACGGGGATCGCGGTGTTCGCAATTCCGCTGTCGATCATGGGCGTGCTGGTCGCCACCTCGCGCTATTATGATATTGTCGATGTGCTGCACCTGTTCGTCGCCGTCATGGTGATGAACGTTTTGCTGCTGGCTCTGGGCTCCTACCTGGTCATACGCGCTGTCGTCAAGCTGCGCCGCGAGGACCGCATGATCAACGATATCAAACGCAAACACAGTGTCATCGCCGAGTTTATCGACTGAGGCTGACGCCATGACATTTTCCTGGGACGTCCCCTATCCTTCCCGACGCATGCCGGTGCTGGCCCGCAATGTGGTGGCCACGTCTCAGCCCCTGGCCGCGCAAGCCGGCCTGAGGATGCTGCTCGCCGGCGGCAATGCCGTGGACGCGGCCTTGGCGGCCGCCATCGCACTCACCGTTGTCGAGCCGACGAGCAATGGAATCGGCAGCGATGCCTTCGCCATCGTCTGGGACGGAAAGGCCCTCCACGGGATGAACAGCTCCGGCCGATCGCCCAGGGCCTGGTCCCCTCAGCGTTTCGCCGGCCTCAACGCGATGCCGACCTTGGGCTGGGATACGGTCACGGTGCCCGGCGCGGTGGCGGCCTGGGCGGCCTTGTCGGCCCGCTGGGGAAAACTGCCTTTTGCCGACCTTTTCCAGCCGGCGGTCGCCTACGCGCGCCGCGGCTTTGCAGTTTCGCCCGTCACGGCGCAGCGCTGGCAGAGCGCCCATTCATTTTTCCAACAGTTCGCCGAGATCAACCGAACATTCTTTCCCTCCGGCCGGGCGCCGCAGGCCGGAGAAGTTTTCCGCTGCCCGCTCCAGGCCGACACCCTCACGGCCATCGCCGAAAGCCACGGCGAGACGTTTTACCGCGGGCCGATCGCTCAAAAAATCGCAGCCTGCGCCGCGGCCGAGGGCGGTGCCCTGACCCTCGACGATCTGTCCTCCCACACGGCCGACTGGGTCGAACCGCTGGCCGTCGACTACCGCGGGGTCACGCTGCACGAGATCCCGCCGAACGGCCAGGGCGTTGCCGCCCTGATCGCCCTGGGGATCCTGCGAAATTTCGACGTAAGGCGATACCCCGTCGATGCGGTCGACAGCCTCCACCTGCAGATCGAGGCCATGAAAATCGCCTTCGCCGAGGTGTTTCGCCGCGTGGCCGACATCGACCACATGCCGGAGCCGCCGGCCGAGATGCTGCGAGAAGAACGGTTGGCATCGCTGGCTTCCGCCATCCGCATGGACCGCGCGGCAAAGGCGGCCTCGAAGGCTCAGGCGGGCGGCGGCACGGTCTACCTGACAGCCGCGGACGAATCCGGGATGATGGTCTCCTTTATTCAGTCGAACTACTTGGGGTTCGGCTCCGGCATTGTGGTACCCGGCACCGGCATCGCCCTTCAGAATCGGGGGCTGGGCTTTGTGCTGGAGGAAGGCCACCCCAATCGAGTGGGGGGCGGCAAGCGTCCCTTCCAGACCATCATTCCGGGGTTTGTCACTCAAAACGGCCGGCCGCTCATGAGCTTCGGCGTCATGGGGGGCCACATGCAACCCCAGGGGCATGTGCAGATGATGGTCAGGATCTTCGACCATGGCCAAAATCCCCAGGCCGCCTGCGACGCCCCGCGCTGGCACGTGGCTCCCGACGGCAGCGTTGAACTCGAGCCGGGATTTTCCCCGGCGGTGGCGGAGGGGCTCAGGGAAAAGGGCCACCCGGTGGGGACCGACGCCCCGATGCCTCTCTTCGGCGGGGGCCAGCTGATTTATCGCCTGACCGACGGGTATGCGGCCGCCTCCGACATGCGCAAGGACGGACAGGCCGTCGGTTTTTGAACGGCTGACAGGAGACCATCATGTCCGACGTCCAACCGAATAATATCGCCTTCTACGACAAAGAGCGCAAGGGCATCTTCATTCACGCCCAACTGCTCCAAAACGGCCCGTTTCGGCCCGGCGACCGCTTCACGGTTCGCCCTCGGCCGACCCAACTGTTCTCGGTGACCCTCATCAAGAACGACAACGGGGATATTTTTTACGACAAGCACGGTATCTTCATCACCCGCACCCGCCACATCGACATCCTCATGGGCGGCATTTTTGATAAATACGTTGTCACCATCGAGCAGGACGAACCCGGCACCCTGAAGGTCCGGCCGTTGGACGTGATACTGGATACCTCTCAGCGGTGGTATTGACGCGGTTTTGAGAATTCATGCGCATCCGCCTCCAACGGTGCGGAGCGAACTGCCCCTGCGGCAAACGGAAAGGAGGTATACTCATGGCTACTTTCTTCATGTTCGGCAAGTACACCACGGAATCCATCAGGAAGATCAGCGCGGAGCGGACCCAGCAGGCGGTCAACGAGATCAGGAAGATGGGCGGCGAGGTCAACGCCATGCATGTGCTGCTCGGCGAATACGACTTGGTGATCTGCGTCAAACTGGCGAGCATCGAGGATGCCGTCAAGGCGTCCGTGGCCCTGGCAAAGCTGACCGGCATCGCGTTCACGACCTGCCCGGCGGTCGAGGTGGAGGCCTTCGACCGGCTGATCGGTGGAAAGTGACCCGGTGTCGGCGGAGTGTGCCATCCCCCCCGATATTGAATCTTGACCCGATTTAATCTAAGTGATAGCGCCCATGAAGGGTGGAACCACCCCTTGGAGTTTCTTTTACAGACTGTCAGCCGATAGGAGGGTGCGGAATGAAAAAGATCCTGGTAGCGTATGTGAGCAGAACGGGCAACACCGAGAAAATGGCGGAGTTCATCGCCGAGGGTATCCGCTTCTCGGGAAACACGGCCGATGTAAAAAAAGTGGCGGACATCAAGGACGAAAAAGTATTGGCGGGATTTGACGGCTACATCTTCGGCTGTCCGACGTACCACAAGGACATTACCGCCGGAATGAAAACCTTCCTGTTTATCGCCGAAAAAGCCAACTTGGTCGGCAAGATGGGCGGCGCCTTCGGCTCCTCCACCCACAGCGGTGAGTCGGCTCAAATGGTCTACGACACCATGCAGCACGTCTTCAAGATGGACATGGTGAACTTGGGTGCCTTGAATTTGAAGGAGCAGACCGTCAAATCGCCAGACGGTCAGCGCGCCTGCCAGGATTACGGCAAAGCCGTCGGCAAAATGTTTAAATAGCCTTGTCACAGGCTTTTTAAAAAACAAGCACCTGGCCCGGTGCCCGGACGGGCGGGGTTTGGGCGAGTGCCCCCGACAGGCAGGATGGGAGCATTCGCCGGACTCGCCAGGCGGTCGGAGTTCGCCCCGCGGTGCTGTTTTTAAAAAGCCTGTCCAGGTTTTGCGAATCGAGGGAGTGACCACATGAAAAAATTAGGGTTCATCGGTGCCGGGCCGGTCGGCACCACGTTCGGCGTCAGGCTTTCGGAACAGGGCTACCCGGTGATCGGTGTCGCGGACATCAGCCCTGAGGCTACAAAACGGTTTGCCGGCCGCGTGCCCGGCTGCCGGGTGTTCGGCAAGAACCAGGAGTTGGTGGACGCGGCCGACATGGTCTTCGTCACCACCGCGGACGACTTTATCGCCAAGGTGAGCTCCGAGCTGAAGTGGCGCAACGGACAGACCGTCGTGCACTGCAGCGGGGCCAGCACGGTGCAGTCCCTGGAAGCCGCCAACCAGCAGGGCGCCCACGTAGGTTCGATCCACCCCTGCCAGACCTTCGCCGGCATCGAGCAGGCCATCGCGAACCTGCCCGGCTCCACGTTCGCCATCGAGGCCGAGGAGCCCGTGAAGACCACGCTGACCGAAATGGCCCGGGCCCTCAAAGGCGATATCGTCTATCTGACCTCCGAGGACAAGGTTCTCTATCACGCGGCAGCCGCCATCGCCTGCAACTATTTCACCACCATCGTCAAGCTGGCGACGGATCTCTGGCGCAACTTCGGCAAGAGCTCGGCCGACGGCATCAAGGCCTACATGCCCCTGCTGCGCGGGACGCTGACCAACATCGAAACCGCCGGCTTTCCCAAATGCCTCACCGGCCCCATCGCCCGCGGCGATGTCGCCACCATCCGGCGGCACCTGGCGGCGCTGGAAAAATTTGCGCCGGAAATGTTGACTCTCTACAAGGAGCTCGGGTGCTTCACGATTCCGATCGGGCAGGACAAGGGAACCTTGTCATCCGAAAAAGCCGACGAAATACTGCACCTGCTGAAACGATAGCCGGAGAACGGTCTTTCACTTTTATCGATTCGTTTTGGTCTCTCACCCATCACCCATTGCTCATTCGTCGTTAATTTCTAGTTGAGGACACATGCTGACCGATTTCAAAGATCGATTGACGCGCGGCGAAAAATTCATCGGCGCCTTCATCTGCCTGCCGTCGCCCGAATCGGCCGAAATTTTTGCCGAACTCGGGTACGATTGGCTGATCATAGACACCGAGCACGGACCCTACGATGAACTGACAGCCCAGCGGATGCTCCAGGCTGTGGGAAAACGCTGCCCTTGTGTGGTGCGCGTGCCGTCCAACGAAGAGGTATGGATCAAAAAGGCGCTTGACATAGGATCGGCCGGCATCCTGGCACCCCTCGTCAACACTGCGGAGATCGCCGCCCGCGTGGCGCACGCCTGCAAATACGCTCCTGAAGGCGTGCGCGGCATGGGGGGGGCCCGCGCTCAACGCTATGGCGTCGGGTTTGAGGAGTATGTCGCCCAGGCCAATCAAAAGATCGTCGCCATCGTGCAGGCCGAACACATCGAGGCGGTTCAAAATATCGCCGCCATCGTCAATGTGCCCGGCATCGACGCGGTCTTTGTCGGCCCCTATGATCTGTCGGCGAGTATGGGTAAACCCGGTCAGGTAATGGACCCTGAAGTCCAGGCGGCCATCCGCACGGTGCGGGACGCCGTGCTGCATGCGGGCCTGAAGCTCGGCATCTACTGCTCCGACCCGGACTCAACCAAGGTTTTTTTGGATCAGGGATACACCCTGATCGGCATGAGCACCGACTTGAACTATCTGGCCACGTCCGCCGGCGCAGCACTGGCAGCGGCCAGGAAGGGGTGCTTTTAAAACCCCTGACCTGATTCCAACGAGGTGGAAATGCCCGACAAAATCCTGGACAAGATGAGACGGGGCGTCTACT
>Ga0075349_1000013_pt1 | contig 20845 bp, 38 predicted proteins | sample RushSE_TuleB_D1_FD_120066 | JGI IMG/M metagenome (GOLD analysis project Ga0075349, IMG submission 120066) | Natural and restored wetland microbial communities from the San Francisco Bay, California, USA, that impact long-term carbon... | ecosystem: Environmental > Terrestrial > Soil > Wetlands ... | reverse complement strand
TAACATACGGCATGGGAATTTTCTCTTTCTAAATCTTTTTTGAAATTTTTTAATGTGTGTTCTAGACTATGTAATTTATCTATAAGATCTTTTAAAGCATTTGTCAATATCTCTTTTTTATTAACTAAAAATGGTATTAATAATAGCAATAAATAAAATAGATCTTTTCCTTGATTCATTCTCCAAACATAAAAGGGCTTTCCTTTTTTAGTTATTTGCTCCTCATTAACATTACCACCAAAATTATCATATATCCAATCTATAGTTTTTTTATCAGTCATTCCTATTGATATTCTTATAGTCCCATGTCGATCTACTTTCAAATAACCCTCACCATCCACCAAGCCAGCCAAGTAAGCTATTTTATTAGCCCATACATGTGGTCTTTTATGGTATTTATTTATAAAATCCGTCGTTTTAGAGTTTTTATGTATATTTAAAATCCTAAATACATTTCTGAAGTCCATTTGTTTTTGTTTAATTTTTTCTAGTTTCTTATTATTAAGTGTTCTAACAGAGTATGCCAAATCAATTCTCCTTTAAATATTTTCTTCATCTTCAAGTTCATCTAATTCATTTAATTTTTCCATATAACTTTTAGACCTACTTTTGTATTCTTCCAAGACTTTATCTTTATTAACCGATCTGGATTCTACATATTCTACTTTTTCCCAGTCAAAACTATAAAATTTGAATGGAATACCAGCTTTTTCTTTATCTTTTTCAAATTCTATTGTTAAAATTTCAAGAATTAAAAATGGAAACTCACTTTTAAAAGCTAAACACCCTCCTTCACTTTTAACTTCATTATTGATTCTTTCAATATGAGATTCCGCTTCTACAGTAGTACCAAATCTACCTATGATTTCGGCTTTGTGATCTGATACGCCAAAACCATGTCCAATAATATAAGTATATTTAACTGGGTATTTCCTGTTCTCCATCTGTTCGTTGATCCGAGTTATGTTCATTTATATCCTCCGGCAATTCTTTAATACTATCTATTAACCAAAATCTAACCATAGGCGGTCTTCCATTTGAAGGTAGTGCTACTACATAATCTATGCCATAATTTTCTCTAAGACTTATGAGTTTCGCTACTAAGTCATATTCTTTAACAGGCTGTCCATTAAATAAAATATGAGCCATATCCGGCATCGGTATTTCTGGCATCAGATTGATATTATTTTTCATATCTTGTTTTAGCTTATTCAAGAATTCGTGTGCATTCATCGTGGTCGTCCTCCAGTATTATTATAGAATATTTTAGACTTTTTGCTAGATTAAAAATAAAAAAGCGAGTACATAGACTCGCTTTTATATCTTCCATTCTAATAAGTCATCTTATCGACCACCAAAAACTTTTCTGTTTATTAGTGCGGATGATCCACTTAATTGTGGGACTTGTGAAAAATCTTTAGCTAATTTTTTAATAACTTGAGCATGCGCTTCTACATAGGTTATATCAGGGTGGGCTTTAATTACAGATGTTATAGCCCATGTAAAAGCACCTTGAGCTTTTTTACTGACTAAAGCATCAGCTGATGTTTGGTCATCTCTACATCCTGACATCAATACATGATTTTGTTCAGTACTCTTATCTTGCTTTTCTCCTATAACTCTTAACTCAAGGTCTCTATTAATAGATCTAGCTCTAATATCAAAAGGCGGCTTTATATACCGTGGCTTAGAATGCTTATCTTTTTCAATAGCAGAGTCAGTACTACATAATCCACGTGTAATAGTACCACTATGACATGAATCTGAAAACATAGTTAAAAACACACCATCAGGAACACATTTAAATAAAGCTGCTAAATAATCATCAGTTAAAGGGTCGTCCCAATTTAAGTCTGTAGGACAAATAATTTCATCAAGACCATCATCAAGTTCATCGCCTTCTCTATCTCTTATTTGACTACCATGTCCAGAATAATGGAACATTAATTCATCACCTATTGCTATATCATTAACAAGCCAGCTTAGATGGTTTAATATAGCTGCTTTAGTAGCACGTCTATCTGTTAACACACGGACATTATCTGCTGGAAATTCAAAAGTACCGACCAGTAATCCATACATGTTCTCAGCATCATGTACACATCCTTCTAGATCAATATTTAAATATGGATCATATTTATTAATTCCAACAATAAGAGCTTTTTTAGTAGGAGGTCTGTCTATAGGTATTATAGGCGATGTTGGTATGTCACAAATAGTATCATTTTTTTTAAATTTATTTAAAAGCTTACTTATACATTTACACATCTCAGCCTCCGCAAATTCATTTATATTATCTTTAGCTATTCTACCGTCTCCGTCAGCCCAAAACTTTCTAACATCTTCTAGCGTAGCAACTTCGAAGACTTCTTTTTTACCTAACTCTGACCATCTATATGTAAAATTCCTATCTATATAAGTACCTTTCTCCCAATCTACCATAGATCCCTCCTTTAATCATTCTTAAATAAATTATAGAATACATTAGTAAATTCAGTGGGAGTCGATGTATCAAACCATCCCATAATAAATCCATTCTCTTTCAATAATTGTTTAGCCTTTGGTATTAATATTTCAAGATCTTCAATAGTATCTTCGTCTATAAGACTATAATGATCAAAAAATATGAAGTCGAATTTTTTATTTAAGTACAAAAGCCGGGGAAGTACATCATGCACATCACCAGTAATGATATCATGTCTTGTATCCCCCGTACTTTCGTATAGTACCAGTAACTGTCTATATATCTCCACCACATCCTTACTTTTTTCAATCGTAGTTAGAGACCTAACATCAGGCCTAGTAAGGATATAGTTAGAAGCCATTCCAAGACCTAATCCTATTTCTAAACAATTTCCTTTAGGGTATTGTTTTATTTGGCTTTCTAAGTCCTTAAGCTCTGGACTACTCATCCATAGATTGTGACCAGGTCCTATTTCTAAATATAAATTATCCTCATACTTATATACTTTAACATTTCCAGATGAAGCAACTATTTCACCATCTTCAAAATATAACATAATTAAATACCCATAATTTTATGATTTTAATTTCCAGCCACCAATTTTACTATCATAAATAAGTGTCCATGGGCCTTTTACTACTTCACCTTTGAATACGCATTCTTGAAAAATAACTGTAAGATCTTCTTTCAACTCCACAATAGGCGGTGGCGTAGTAGGAGTTGTTGGAGTAGTTGGTGTAGTAGGTGTAGTAGTACCACCAGAGTTTGCATTAACATGAGCATTAATAATATTAGTAAATGCGTCAAATGGATTTGGTGCAGGTGTAGCCGGAGTAGATGCACCAGTTGGTGTTGTATCACCAGTGCATTCTCCTTCTGGTAACCATTCTCCATCAGTTGGTGCTGCCTGAGAAATCGATGGCATTACGCATCCAGCAGCATACCACTTTCTATAAGCAGCTGCATCAACAAACACATTATATTGAAAATGAAATGGCATACCAAATATTATAATATATACCCATTCACCAATAGTCGATGGAACACTTGTTACATTATTTACTATATCACCATGCCCACCATAATTATAAAAGTGCATATCTCTAGCGGCTAAAGTATTTAGAAATCCTTTACCGTCTTGATCCCATTTATACTGATACCAGCATTCATTACGAATCTTATTATAACTATAAGATAATGGTCTACGAAATCTTACAGCTGCGCCTACAAGTGCTTCTTGAGCTGCAAAAAATAGTACACTAATACGTATAGCTCCGCCAGGAAATGGTACTACAAACGCTCCTGATGGTCTAACATAAGGTGGCGCATTAACGGGATAGGCTAATAAATATTGACCATTAGTACCCTCTTTTAGTGTTGCTGGATTAAACTGCGTTTTTATATCAAATAACGGATTATATTGCATAATCATTCCTCCTTAATTCTTTCTTCACGGCATTTTCGACTATAGCACTGCCCTCCATATTTCTTACATATTAATAGCCTCATACCACAATTGTAGCAATGTTCTTCTTCTATTAAATATCCTTTTTCACGACATTCCCTTAACTGTTGACTGAACAATTTACGTGCCATCACTTACACTCCAATAAATTATCTATAGTATTCTGTAAACATGTTAGAAATTCTAATTTAGCTGTACGAAGTTGTTCACCACGTAAACCTTTGAATTGTCCTGGTGTATAATATTCATCAAGAAGTATTGTATGTAATTCTCTCATACATTTAATATTTCCCATATACCAGTTATTGTAAAATTTAATTATATCACGCCGCATTCGCTCATATATAAAATCATACATTAATATACCCCGTTTAATAAACACCAAGTTCTTTCAGCAATTCTATAATGCCAAACTTATCCATGCGCATTCTTATAAACTCAGAAATTGTTGGCGCGTAAGGTTGCTTTCTTAAGTACATTTTAGCTTCAGATGGAGTTCTATTCTCTTTCTTTGCATTGCAATCTTTACATGCAGCAACACAGTTCTCAAAGTTTGACTTTCCACCACGAGATACAGGTAAAACATGATCTATAGTCAAAGATTCTGTACTACCACAATATAAGCAGGAAAATCCATCTCTAACCATAACGTTTCTTTTGCTAAATGGAACTCGGTTCCTATAGAGCGAACGTATGGCTTTAAGCAGTTTAATAACCGCAGGAATTTTCATCTCAATTGTTCTCTCGGCGTTTACAATAATCTTATCTGTATATTTCAAAACCTCTACCTTACCCTTAACTACTAAACACACAGCTCTCTGCCAGTTAACGGTATTAAGGAAAGTGTAGTCTGTGTTTAATACAATGCAATTGGACATAACTTCCATCCTCCTTATTTTTTCAAAACCCTCTGTTTTTAGCTCTGTTAAGTTTTTAAAATTTGCTACGCACTATCATGACCACCATAATTATTACATATACTACTCACTACTTACAGAGGTATCACTATCATTTGGTTTGTCTTCTTCATCTTTGCGTTGACGTTTACTTAATATAGATATCAATTTACCTTTAGTACTAGGTGGTTGTTCTGGTCCTAAACGACTATTTCCTACTACTAATATACGATAACCATTGTCATATGTAGTCTTATCCCATTTATTCGTTACTGTTCTAAAAAAGCCTTTCTTTTTCAATATTACAGTAGTAGTGGTAGCATAGCTCTCTGCTTCATCCATTTCCATATAACCATCACGTACTAGGTCTGCTAAAATTACAGCCTTTACTTTGTCAAATATTTCTTCTAATTCTTCTTTAGTAAAAGTTAAAACATGCATTTTTATACCTCGCAAAAATAATTATTTATAGCACATTACTTTTTATTTTTCTAGTCGGTGGTGGTTCGGGCGGATCAGGTGCATCTCCCTTAATTAATTTTTCATGACTATCTATTGCCTCTGCGAGTATATGGTTGATGGCCAGCTCCACTAATATTCTTATTTCTTCCTCCTCTAAATTTATTTCTAGCAATGCTCCTTTTCCGTTGAAGTTCTCTGTTAGTTTTAATATCTTCATCGTCTACTTTAATCTCCTTACCTTTACCTCTTTCATAACCACAATCAGGACATTTATTTATGAATTTATTACTACAGCGATTACAACTTGGACATCTAAATCTAGGCATAAGATATCATCTCCCTTTATTTATTACGTATTGGAATTGACATTATATCACTAGCATTTATAACATCATATACTAATGTAGGTAATTTAATATTCATTACACTACCAAACAATCTATTATCACTTTCTAAATCTATTTTAATTGCGCCACATTTTTAAATAATTCCTCCAAGATAATTACAATACAATAAAAAAATCTAATACTATACATAGCATAGACTTTTAATTATATTATAGAATATTTTATTGAATTTGCTAGACAAAGAAGGGGGAAATAGGGTTTTTCTATCGTGGTCGGGACTTTATAGAGGGGCTGATAATTTTTTTGGCCTGGTAATTCTAGTAACCAGGCCAATATATTGTAAGAAATTAACTTCCTATACTACACTAACTACGCTTTTGCCCTGTTCAACGCTTCTGCTACCGCTGTTGCTACAGCACCTGCAATGGCTTCTTTGAACGTAGAATCTCTAAGAATGTTCTCAGCAGTGTAACCTTGCTCATCAACATTCCACTGACGATCAATAGCGATGTCGCTATGACGTACGGCTTGCTTACCAACCATATTGGCAGTCTCTACTGCATTCTGTAATGCCTGATTGGCAATGTTCTGACGCTGATTGTCATACTGCTGTGCGTCAGAAATCAACTTATCTACAATAGCGCGGTTACGCTTAATGCTCTCTAGTGATTCGTGCTGATATTCGTCATAGGTCCTCTTTGCATTAATAAACAGCATACCTGTCTCATCAGCAAGACTTCTTTCATGGGATTCAGAACCACCAATATCAGCATTCTCTACACGACTAGATACTGTTGCGGTCCCTGAAGTCTGCATGAATTTCTGAATAGCTGCAGACACAGAATCAGCAATCTGCTGTTCTACTTGGGCTGCTAGCTGTTGGCCAGCTCCCTGAACGGCTTGTTCTGCTGCCTGAGTAGCCGCCTGAATTACATCTTGTAGTGTTGCATTGTCCATAATGTAATTCCTCCTTATATTAGATATTTTAAATATGTTATTGCAATGCTTATTTACTACTAGCCTTTTCACAATAGCCTGTTTAATAATAGCAAGTATCCATTAAATAAGTATTTAAACATTATCCGCTATAATAGGAATACAGCTGAAAAGTACCTTCTCACGCTAAGCTATATGAAAAGGCATCGTAAGCTGTCACCCTCCTTAGCAACAGCTCTATATACTCTTATTATAGAATATTTTTTCGTTTTTGCTAGGTTGAATAACGTTAAAAATTTGTTAAAATTATTTTAAGTATCTATAACTTTTACAAAAAAATAGGCGGAGTAAATCAAGTCTCCGCCCTCCTATAATCATATAATCTAATTACTATCTATTATAATATCCTCCATAACACCATCCTCTATTAAATACAGAGGGAGCCGATCTATCTGGTAATATTCCATTATGAGGCATAAGAAATCGATCACTTCTACCCATATGTGCGAATCTTCTATTTCCATAATCAAATGTCATGTATTTATCCTTATCCTTGTTATACCTAAAAGACAACATATCATTGTTCTCATATATTACAGTATAACCCATTAAAGTAATAGGACCGTCTTTCACATCAGATGTATAAACTAATACTCGTACATTAGCAACATTCAAATTATTTACAGGTGGTTCCACATCATATACTTCAAATGTTTTACCTGTACTAAATAAACCCTTCTCAGTTCCCGTACCTACAAATGATACAGGTTGTGATGCCATCCATTCTACTACTTGTAGAGGAGCAACATCACTCTCTGATGTAGTCCAATATTCTACGCCATCTTTTACTTCAGACTTAGCCATTGCTACTGGCGTATAAAAGAAAGCGGTTAACGCTAAAACCATAAATGTAACCAGTATCTTGTTCATCTTAAAGCCCTCCTTCCACACTACGTAGGGTAGAAATACTTACCCCTTAATATTATTATAGAACATTTTGCACTTTTTGCTAGATAAGAAAAAAATCGGCGGGGGTGCAGGACCCTCACCGACTTGTTTAGTTGTTTAGTTTACGTACTATTTAATATACTAATAGCTAATAGAACGATATTTTATATCATTGGATATAAAAGGTGTACTATTATCTGGTACTGTTTCATTATTAGGTGGCTTAGTAGCTTTCTTATTTTTACTATTATCTTTAAACTCTTTATCTGCATAACTAAATACTATATACTTATCTTTAGCTGCGTTGTACTTATAAGATATTACATTAGTGTTTTCATATGCTATAGTATAACCCATCAATGTAACCAGGCCATCCTCTTTCAAGGGCATATACAATAGTATACGTACTAATAGTACTTTTTGTTTATTATCTTCTGGTGCTAGTAGATCAAATATACCAAATTCTCTATTAGTATCTTCATCTTTACCTATACCAACCACTGTACACTTTTGACTTTTCATCCATGACAATATCTGAATAGGGGCTACATCACTGTCTGCTGTAGTCCAGTATTCGATACCTTCCAGTACTTCTTGCTTGGCCTCCGCCGGTTTACAAAACAATGCTATTGTAAGAACAGCAATGCATATCATCAGTACTTTATTCATTATGACCTCCGTAATATACTGATTGGAATGTAATACACGTATACTATTATAGTATATTAATACAATTTTGCTAGATTGATTGCGCACTTTACGTACTATGTGTGAATTTAATTACTGATAGTAATTAGTATGATACTTTACTGTTTATTCTACTTCTATTAGTATTTTACTATTAGTATTTACTTTGCTATTAGTGTTTATTCTACTTCTATTAGTGTTTACTTTACTATTAGTATTTTACTATTTATTCTACTTCTATTAGTATATGTATCATGGTCGTTCAGTATGGTACCGAGAAAGTGTTTATCCTGGACCTTATATATGATGTGATAGTAAGTAAACTCTATTATGATTATAGCCCCTCTTGGGTGATAAACCTTTGAGTAATCATATAAGTATATTAACCCATTAGTATTTTATAATTTTAGATGGTAAATGTAGTATGGAAGTATTTAATTTTTTTATATAGTCGTTTTTATACCATAGAATGGGGAAAAATACTTTTTTATCATTTGAATAACTAATTTTTATCTTTTCAGATAGGTGTTTTTATCCTATAGAATAGAAAAAGAATTTTTTATTCAAATTAGAAATAATAATATTAATAGTAGGGTAGTGGTATTTATCCTACAGAATGAAGAGGAGGTAGTTATGAACATCTTTGCAATTCTTGAAGGGGAGAACGCAGAGTTGGTTTGGGAGAAACTCAAGAATCTGTTTCCTCACAAATCGGAATCGGTACTTCTCTCGATATGGAGAGAGAAGTTCGAAGAGATGAGGAGTGCAGGGAACCCGTTCGCACAGGTCTACTTGGACTATGCGAATTCAGTTGAGGAGAAGTCTCGTCAGAACGTGCGGGGTTTCATGGATATGTTGAAATCCCATGGAGTTGTATAATGCAGAGGGGTGGGTCTTCGGACCCACTAATGCGCGGAACAGATCCCAAGTCCTGATATAATATAACTTTAATAGGAGGTATTGTCATGTGGGGTGTAATGCCATGGATAGGATTACTATGTTTTATGGTAGCGTCTATAATAGGATGCTACTGCACCAGAAGTTATAGGATGATTGGGATAGTATTGATGCTTGTGGGGATATGCGGTATGGTGATGTACATCCTCGTACTCACCACAATACCCATACCCTACCACTATTAATCTTTAACTAGCACTAAAGGAGGTGATAGTATGAAGTGCGAGATGGATTGTACTGAGTTCAAAGAACTCGGCATTACCGCATGTGAAGGTTGCTGCGGTAAAGACAGAGACACACCAACAGTCTTCGTTCGAGACAACGGAGACAACACCGCTTCTTTCATCGGAGAGTTGGTCGGTATGGGATTCTAAAGTCAGGTGGTAGTATGGAAGACATGTTTGGTTACGATGATTTCGTAGGTTCTGGGTCATATGAGTCTGAGGTGCAGGATGCAGACAGATTCTATGACCCGGATGGTGTAACAGAAACCTCAGACATCATGGAGGATTGGTAGTATGAATGCAAAGGAAATAAGGGAAGAGTTTCTGCGAAGTACCCGCAGAGTTAACCAGATACCTGAGAAGATTGAGTGGGGTGAAATCATAAGGGTATCCGAGCTTAGACTCAAAACGATTATCATTTCCCAAGGGCATCACCATGTTCTGCGCAGGCGTAGGCCATTGATTGCCCCAGCGGTCGGGTAGTAGTACATAACAATCGGAGAGGGCTCAATATGGTTCAAGGAGACGATATTGAACCCCCTCGCTAAAGAGTGCGACATACAGTCGTTCTCTTTATCGAGGTGTAAACAAACAGAAAGGAGGTGTTACAGTGGGACTAACAGTGGTTGGAAAGGACGGGGTTATCAAATGCCCCAAGTGCAAATCGCCAATGAATGTGATCAAGGCCAGGCGCCGGTATGTTAAAGCTATCGGTAGGGTGCCGGAGTGGGAGTACAAGTCCTTCTGGGGATCGCAGGTCACGGTAGGAGATTGCTCCTGTGGAGAGCACGTCTTCTACCACATTGAGAATGAGGAGTAAAAATCCGGGGCGCAAGCCCCGATATGGGCATTCATAGAGTGCTCATATCGGGATTTACTTCCCAAATAAAAGATAGAAAGGAGGTGATATCAATGTGTGAGAATCGTCAGTACAATGGTGTTAGATGTGGGCAAACAGGATTCGATGGACGATTGTACATCTGCGAAGAGTGTACTAAGAAGTCCGAAGCCAAGTACCCGCAGGGTTGGAGAAACGTTCCTGGCGATGTGTGTAAGCATGGGACCTACATTGGTGGTCAGTATGGTGCTGACTATCTGTGCGGGCAATGCGAGTCTGAGTAGAAAGGAGGTGATATCAATGTGTCTACCATCAAGAGTGTGGGTATTGGAGGATGTCAAAATGTTGTTCCAGGCAGCTGGATGCTTGGAGGATTTCTGCACCAACACGTACGACGATAAGATCGTTTGTGGTGGGTGGAACCGTGTGTACTTGTATCCTAATGGCACCATCAAAGCCAGTGATGACAAGTGCAGGAACGGTCGTCTTCGGTCTCTTCTGGAAGAGTTCTGTGTGGAATTTGTATAAAGGAGGTGTTGTTATGTTGGCAATAGATACACGTATTGCAAATCGGATGGATAACCCCAGCAAGATTGAACAATTCGTTTACCCCGAACTCGTTGCAGTCGGATATCTTATGGGGGAAGACATCGAAGAAGCCATCATTGAATACTTGGAGAAGCATGGATTCAATGGTGACTATCTCAGGGCTCATGGTGTGTTTGAATATCGTAGGCCTGACAAACACGGATTCATCACGACGAAGTGTCTCACAATTAAGATATAAAGAAAGGAGGTGAATAGAATGGGCAAATGCGTGGTTTGCAACAAGGAAGTTGACTGGGAGATAGTCAAAGAGGAATTCTCAGACATGCTCGACCAGGTTGACTATTATGGGGCGGGATCTTTAACCGATAACCAGCAGGTTGTCTACAACGGCCGTTGCTGCTCGCTGGAGTGTTACTGGCAGTTGTAGAAAGGACCGGAGGTAAGTAATCACAATGATGCTTTACATATCAATCCTGGCATAGCAGTACGCATCTACAGAAGGCCAAAACGAAGAAACACATGACCTTAAGCTAGGACTTCTAAGGATGCTACATAAAAAGAAAACAGTAGACTACGCTATAGAAGTTTATTTCTTTTAGAGGAGGTATATTACAATGAAACGATTTATTGGATGGATTCTTTCGAAGTTGTTCCCATTTTGTGTTGGTGATACTGTTGAGAAAGATGTATCTGTCAATGGTGTCAGCATCAACAACTGGGACGTGGTAAAGAGCAAGGAATCAGAAATCTACTATGGCGGGCACGACAGCACCTGGAGGCTTGTGCGATAGTCAGTCGCTGTCGTCATGTATAATAGTTAACTTTTCAACATAACCTTTTAAGTACTGGAGGTACTGAGATGATTTGTAGACTGTATAGAGACGGTAAAGGTTGCGTCGAGTTCCATCCGATCGACGGTTGTTCCATCTACACCCGCGCCGGAATGAAGGGCTGTACCCGCAGGGGAGTTTGCCCCCGCGCTGGAAAGCCCAACTCGGCCAAGAAGGTCGAGGTGAAGGTCCGCGTTGGTCAGCAGAAGCAGAAGAAGCACTAGTCTTCTCTTTTGCGCTTACAATTAGGGAGTAGCGAGTATTGGTTCAAGGAGACGAATACTCGCTCTCCTGCATCTATCTATTCATCGAGTAGGTAGATGCAGGGGTTTCCCCTGAACAAACCATTTTAGGGAGGTGATATTATGGGCATGCTAAGAGGAGAAACATTTATTTTTATCGACATTCCAAAAGAGGCAGATCTGGATATCTTCAAAAAGTCCTTTGAAAACTGGATGAGTTTTGTAAGTGCGAAAATGCCCAATCTGTTCCAGAATCTTCAGAATCATCTCGAAATAAATTACGTTGAGCGAACCATTCTGCACGATGGTAATTTCGATGATGTCGATGAGGAAGATAGGACGCTGCTCAAGATAGCGATTGAGCTTGCCACCACAAGAGCGACAACAGCCTAAGATGGTGTTTCTGAATCAAATTCGTGTAACCAATAATACCAAATAACCTTTAACTGGCGAAGGGAGGTGTGATGTGGGTGTCATTGTTGAGTACAAAAGGCGAAACATTATCAAAGTTATAGACCTTACTACAATAAATGGTATAACTGCAGGCTCAGGTGGTTCATGCCGAACAAGCACGGGAAGAGCATCAAGTACAAGATGCATGTCAGTACGTAAAGAACCCATCAGGGCTGATGACTGGTGGTGTAAGAGACCAGCTGATACCAAATGCTGGAAGAACCAACGGCATGCTCGAAGGAATTGGATGCGACATCTTCATCGATTACGCTATCCATCAATTCACGGCATTATGGATAGATGTGAAGACCCCGACATCGTCTTCTATCTGGAGGACTTCGCGGAGTGGTATAACTAATTCACTACATAACAATATAGATGCACTATCAACTTTTCAACATAATCTTTTTCCCAAGAAAGTGGAGGTACCATACTATGCCAGAACGTATTCCTTTGAATTCCATCATCGATTTCAAATTGACTCTTTGTCCCGCTATCGACACACCGCCTATGCGTGGGATTCTTCGTCGATACTGCAGACTGCCTGGGTGGCAAAGCGTTCACAACAACCAGACCAACACTGTCGGCTATTACCCCGTGGAACTCGCCATGGTGGAACTTCCCATCACCGGCATGATCCGCATTGACACAAACTGCATCATAGGGTGCGCAAACATGGAGGTGAGGTAATATGTACGCAGTATGTTCAGAAGGAAAGCAGAACGATGTGGCGGATGCTGTCCGTGAGATGGTGTCCAAAAAGTATCGGCTACCAATCTTCCAGTTCAACGTCGAAAAGTACACCGAACTGGACAATGACCATCAGCTGGTGATGGACGCCTGCCGTGAAGTACAGGGCGAGGCTGCTCACGTGGTCAATCTCGGCACTCGCACGCTCCACAAGAAAAAGTGCCCATCTCATGGAAAGAAGGTAGTGGGCGCTCTGATCATCAACGTCAAGACAGCAGGACTTAAAGTGTGCAAGACCTGCATGAAGTAAACCATTTTCATGGGAGGGGCTCGGTGCCCCTCCTTCACCTTTGAAGGGAGGTGTAGTATCAATGAATATTTACGAATTTGATTTCAACATTGTAGCCAAAATGGATCCCTCCTATGTGCAATATCTGGAGGATGTAAACAAAATTTATATAAAGGAGGAACCTACAGATGGAGCTGGTTTCGATAGTGACGATACTTGTAGGAGTGGCAATCGAAACGGTTGCGCAGTAGTTGGTGAAGCTGAAAGGCCTTTCTTCGGGGACGACGACTGGAGACTGCGAGACCTCGAAGAAGAAGAGCGTGAAATAATTCAAGCGCTCAGAGACAACGCTCCTAAAGAAGTAGAAAAGATCACTCCCACAAAAACACATCCTAATGTGGAAACTACACGAGTCGAATGTGAGGAAGCTGACGCCCTATACAGGTTAAAAAGGCAGTACTGGGATTACCCTGCTATATGGCCAGTATCAAATGTGTTGATGATTGCTCCACCGAAGACTATACTCGGGCCAAAAAGTATACTCTGGACCAACGATAATGTGTGCTACAAGATACTAGAGAGTAATGAACGTAACAAGGATATTGTACAAATGCGGAGAAGTAAATTCTATCATAAAGATGGAAAGATCGGGGCACTTAGTGCTACGTACAGATTCGATCGAATGCGCAATTGCGCGTCCGAGATCAAAAAGTATTTCCGTATGATGGTGTACAACACCAACACCGCCAAGATGTACTACATCAACTGTGAGGATAAGGGAGTACGAAAACACACAGTCCGAAGATTGACACAGATATGCTTCAATCTAGCTGCTGTGTCTAATGGACTGAACAACATCGGTAGTAGTATACGCATCAAGTTCGTGCAAGCAATGGCTGACCACATAACGAAAGTCATTACTGATGCGTATATACCTGATCCTCCAAAAATGATGGAGGCTAGAATTAGGCACGGCTTATCTGTAGCTCGCACATTGCGGTTGAATGGGTCTAACGTTGAGATACCCGAAGATTCTATCTACTTTGCGAGGCTTGCGCATGCATTGATGATACAGCACAAAGTCGGCAAGCGATTAGAATGGTTATCTGATACTAGCTTTGTGAACAACGTGTCTGAGTTTGTTTCAACACAGCAATTATCACAAACATTGCTTGGGCACAAGCTAGCCTCCAATGACAAAGAGATGAAGGCATCGAGAAAGGCTGATAGTAAACTTAGACGTAAAACTATTCAGACAATCATCCCTAACCTAAAGAAGAGGCCAGGAGCAAAGACTGTAACCAGGTCATTATTTGGGCCTTTTTACAAGGATTTTTTCCACAAGATAATGACGTGGGACCACAAGTTTATTGCTGGTTCAGTAAGTTTTTTGATGGACATATCCTACGCCTATAGCAAAGGTATATTAGGAAAGGATATGTATCATCTGATAGTAACACTGTCAAAGCGTGGCGATGCTTTTGCTCTGAAGCAATTAACCCGTATATCAGCGGTACTCAGTGATCTTCGTAATCAAATATGTGTAGATGGTTATGTTGACAACGTGGACATCAATATCAAAATGACCCGTAACATGGAGTTATACGTGCGTACAATTCGGAACATCATGGAACAACCGACCAGCATAGATGAAAAAGAAGCTATCGGTTGGTATATATTCCGTGATACATGCGACATGTCACGGACACTAGGAATTCGTCTACGTATCAACAAAATTAAACGGGCTAATGATCTACAGCAACTACATGACAGATTTTCATTCTTTCAGCAGAGAGATTTGGAAGTAAGGCATGACTATGCGAGGTACACATTTCTACCCTTCGCAAGCCCAGAAAAAGAGTACGACGGCTTTAGGTTCATTCAGCTTACGACTCCTGATGCGCTTCTGGAAGAAGGCAGGACCATGCACCATTGTGTTGGTGGATATTCTCCGAACTGCTTGGAAGGAAATTCTCTCATTTACTCCATGTTCAAAGGCCGGAGTTGGATTACCATAGAAATTTCTGGTAGAGACTATTCCATTCAGCAGAAATATACCATCAAGGACTACACCGTCTTGAACAACAAGATTAACAATCTCATTGCAAAGTGGCATCAGGATTTATTGGACTTGCACAAAGCTGACGCAAATGTTTATAAAGTCCAAGCTCTTAGGTTTTATGAGTACCAGAAAGCCCAAGAGAAAATCCACAGCCTTATGGAAATTCGTAGCGATGATTTGAGCGACGACGAGCGTTCATGGCTATCTCGGTCTTTAGATAAGGCGCGGGAAGAACTTGAACAAATATCCCTGCACCTTCATCTAGGAGACACAGACCATGCCACGACGTTCGAACAAGACTTTGCGGGCGCGTAATAACAATGGCACCCACCAGCGGCGACGAACCACTCGTGGGTGCCGAACAATTAGTAAATTCGTCAAATACAAATGGTATGAGGAGGTGATTTGTAATGGCAGTTATGACCCTAGTACTAACTCGTTTCACAAACGCAGTTGAGGCGCTACAGTACATGTTAGGAGGTCGTGCTTACATCACGTTGGCAAGCAACAAGACCAATCGGCATTACTCGTACAAAATCACTATATCTAAGAGCAACGCCAAGAAGTACTTCGTATGGGTGTACACATCCAGCGGATGGCGCTTCGTCTGTACATTGACTAATGGTGGTCAAAGGATACTCAGAACTAAAAACGGTATCCCACAAGATTGGTTGATGTACAAAGCGTTCGTATGGGCGTGGGGGAATATCTTCAACAAACGTATGCCACCATATCTTGTTGTCTATCACAATAACAAATGTTGCCGTTGTGGCAAAAAGCTTCTCGATCCAAAGTCCATCAAACGTGGAATTGGCCCTGAGTGCCTCAAACAATCTGCCTAACCATTAGATGGGGCTGGCTCACCTAACCCAGATGAGTTCTAAACTCTCTGTACAAAAGTGACGATGGTGAGATGATTTACCTTTTTACTGTAATAGGAGATGTTAAAATGATTAATACCATGGAGCTGCCAATGGACGAACTCGAAATTGATCCAATCGAAGAAGCAGACCGTAGAGCTTGTCTGGAAGTGAGAGGGCGTCAGTACTGGTCTATCCATAGAGAGATTGAAATGCGCCCCATTGGAACGGTTTACACCGATGGCAAACCTCAAATGATAGACATCATGGAGGAGGTGTACTGTGGAAGATAACATCAACAGATGCAATAGTGCACTGGATCATTTGGAGACCGCGGCGCGCATAATCAGTAATATTCGTGGGTCAATGTCAGATACTACGAAACCAAAGACGCGCCCCAATCAAGATACACGGGCATGCCTCAATGAACTCGGTCGGCAGCTTGGTGTACTTGGCAATATCTACATTAAAACGCGGCCTGAACTGTACGCGAGATGCTTTCATGCAGTAAACCTCATCATTGAGTTGAGCAACGTGCTCGATGAACTTAACATCTAGATAGTTGTACCGGGGCTGGCTCACCTTACCCGACGAGTTGTAACCTCTCAGTTTAAAAGGGACGAGTGTGAGAACCATTAACTTCTTTTTCCTATTTAGGAGGAATTACCATGTTTAGAAACGAATACACTGCGAAGGTCGGTTTCACACGTCTTTTGGATCGTAGCTGCCCCAAGGACGGTGGTCTTTACTCGAGCAACGAACACTCCGTGTGCCCGAAGTGCGGTGGTGCATTGACCATCCCGAGCCATAAGATGGAGGATGGTGTGCGTCCGTACTGCCTCACGGAAGTCACCCTCTACCCGCTCATGAGGAAGGAGGCCACCGAGCGTCACGCTCGCCGCACTGCCTCCGCCAAGGGGCTTCTCTACGTCATCCGCCTTAGCTTGTGGGGTCGGTACGACAAGGAGAAGAACTTGGTCACGCCGGATGCGAGGACTCAGTACCTCGTACCAAAGAGGACCATCCGCGTCCTGCTCAACAACCCGCCCACTCTGATCCCGTATACGGCTAAGGACGGGACTCAGAAGCTCGAGATGAAGTATGTCTTCGACTCCCGTGACGGAGACCAGCTCGAGTTCTTGGATGCCAAACAGGAGGCTGCGGTGATGATGGCTGCTGCACCAAAGGCAGTCGCTGCGCCCGCACCTGTGGCGGTACACACTGACCCGGCCATCGCTGCAATGCAGCAGCAGCTCGCAATGCTTACGGCTGCTTTGCTGAAGGGGTCTGGCAACGTGATGCCCGCACCCAATCCCGCCGAGTCCACCATGGTGGTAACTGAGGCGGCTGATTACTCGCCGGATGTGGCGACCATGGCACAGGAGGTAGGTGACGTAGATCCGTTCGCCGCGTAGTAACGGAGGAGCCATCATGACTTTGTCTTTGGACAAGCCGATGGCAAGAGTGGGGCCAGACAACTGGCCCCTTGACATCTATCAACGATATAAGCAGGTAGGCGCAACTCACGCCTGCGGTGCGGCTCACGCCGCTGGGTTGGTGCACCTCGCAAGCATGGTGTACAGCCGAACCGGGCATGGTGTCGATAGCGGCTCACACCGCTGATAGAGACCGGATATACGGCTCAAACCGTCATTATGGATAATGAATAGGGGGTAGTAGAATGATACAGATCATAGAACTGGCAGAGGCACCCGCATCACTAAAGGAACTCGTAACGCGGGAAGCGTCGGACATCTCAACCATTAAGGCAGTTGTGTTTGGTGCATACATGGAACACATGGACGGCACCATGGGTACATACTGCCCGGAACTGAAGACAATCTACATCGATTTAGGAAATGCGTTAAACGAACAGTCGTTGTACAATCGTGGTATGATGTTTATACCAAGTATCGTATGCTCATTGGTATGGGCTATCGGACACGAAGTACAACATGCACTTCAACTGGAGGCTGAACCACGTTTGATAGAGTTCGAAACCCTTCCACAATCATACGAAGATGGTGCTATGGAATATGGAGAGGAAGTCCTACTAAAGTGGGCTCACACCCATAAAATACCACTATTGGACGAACTGGGATGGCTTGGTAAACAGTTGATCGTTATGATTAATACTATGTATACCAAACATCCTGAAGTGACAGATGAAGTAGACCTACTAGCACTTGGGGCAGCAGCACCAGTAGATGCAGTGCTCGCTAATTGGAAATTTACGGACAAAGGAAAGGAGGTGATAATAAAGGACATAGATGAAGGCAGAATGGGTATTAAGGTGGCAGGTGTTAGGTATTTGACAGCGCATGAGTTTCTTGGGCTATAAGCGGCTCAAGACCGACATCATGAACCATTAATCCATTTGGAGGAAAAAGACTATGACCAATGCAGAAAAAGTACAACTCATTGTCGCAGTAACCAACGCAGTCTTTCAGTCAAAGGCTGCAAATCTGGACATTACCACCGTGCAAATACAAACCAACACTGGCATCTTCGCTGGAAGATGGTTCGGAAATGGTAAAGGCGGCGGTACACTGAGGGGATTCGACTTCACCGTCCAGGAGGATAATGGTACGATTATTCCATTGCGCCTTCTGGAACAGAACCCCAACAAGACAGATCAGTTTGGCAATCTGAAGAGTAATGCGTTGCTCGCTCGGCAAGGACACCGCATTGCTTGGTTGATCCGACGCGACACGAACAAGTTCCTTGGAAAGGTAATGGATGGTCAATGGACCAAGAACGTGCCGCGTGCAACTACCACGGTGGTATTCAATGAGGCTGTACGTGGTGCAGGTACAGTGGTTCCATTGGTTGTACAAGATCAATATGGAGTGGACTACTCCAAGTATGACCAAGAGTGGCAGCGCGATCTACCAGAGATTGAACCAAACGAGATTTCGGACTACGTGATGGGAGTGTAATATGCCACGATTCCTTAACTCACTCCACGGTATTGTGTGGTCTAAGAAAGAAGATCACATGGAGATTCTGCTACCCCGTGGCGGTAAGATAAGGGCACCACTTCAAGAGGGTATCCGTGTAGGACAAGCTGTTGCTTTCCTCATGGATACCCGCAACGAACGAGTGACCTGCGTCATGCCTAAGGAGGCGGCGGATGAAATTGTGGCTCGTGGCTCAAACCATATTCTTGATGCGGCACTGAGACCCGCACCACTGGAACAGGAGGATGACAACTATGGAGAATACGGCGACAGGGACTGGAACGATTGCTCAGTTCTTTGGTGCCCCGAACTCTGAAAAGATGGATACCATCATTGAAGACAAATTCCTTCGAAAGTCTCTCATAGATGCTTCCATCAAAATGGAGGGGCTGCTACAGAGTGGGAAAATTACGCTCGACCGTAGAATCGTCTCAAAGACCGAATGGGGACTGGAGGTCGAGATTGGTATGAAACGCCACAAGGAGGACAAACCCGTCATCTTTAGGTACTTGTATCGGGTAAACCGAGTGACATTCAAAGCGTGGCTGGACAATCACGCCTATTTGATGGAAGGTCCTGCCATGGCATTCGTAAGTAGAGGCCTGGACATAGTGATACCTGGGCCCGGAACTGACAAATACCACAAGACTGTATGCGCAGTTGTGGTGAAGTATATGGACGATGACACTACCGTCGATCATCACGTAAACATCGTCAATGAGACACTCGAATTGGTGGTGCATCGTGAGGTGGTGAGTAACCACGACTGGATTGTCAAATGCGTCGTCCCATAGAACCCTGCAGTGCGGCTCAAAACCGTTTTGTGAGGGAATGCCCGCAGAAAGGAGGTAATTCCAACGTGGGAGTAGTCAACCCATAACATGCGAATCCGCCAAGATTCACACATCTAACAAGAATGACATATTTTAGGAGGAACTTACCATGGGAAGTATGCTTTTTGTCGGTACCGATTTGCGCGTTGCGTCCGAAGTTACGTTTATTCCTGGTGCGACGGATCCCAAGAGGAACCACGCAATCCTGACCGTCATCAACAATCGGGGAAAGAACCCCACAACCGGCGCGGACATGAAGGATGAGATTACCCTCAACTTCTGGAACAAATACGCCGGTGTGGCCGCCCACTATCTGTACCCCGGAAAACAGATCAATGTCACCGGTCGGTTGCAGTCCTACACGGAAGACACCGGACAACTCCGCGCTAATGGTGGCCGCAAACTCAACCGCAAGATTGAGGTTGTGGTAGACAACATGGAGTTGCTCGGTGACTCCATGAAAATCCTTGGTGAGCGCATCGCCAAGAACCTGGGCATTCTGAAGGCCGCTGGCCGCCTGCCCGCTGAGATCGTGCTCACCGCTGAAGAACTCCTGAAGACGGACAAACTGCCGATGACGGATTTCAACCCGGCGCTGTCCACTCAGACGGGTCGCTATGGACTCGCTCGAGTGTGGTCGAAAGACCGTCTGTTCTGGGATCAGAATCCCGGTCAGTCCGTGGCTGCTGCTCCGGCAATGGTTGATATGTCCAATCCCGCAGCCATCGCAAAACACATCGAGGCTTTGCAGGCGCTCCTCGTCGCAAGAAACGCCGTGGTCACACCTACAGTGGTTCCCGCAGTTGTTGCTGCTGCCGCCGTGGGTGCAGAAGCCGTCGTCGATCCTTTCAAT
>Ga0075349_1000012_pt1 | contig 20989 bp, 30 predicted proteins | sample RushSE_TuleB_D1_FD_120066 | JGI IMG/M metagenome (GOLD analysis project Ga0075349, IMG submission 120066) | Natural and restored wetland microbial communities from the San Francisco Bay, California, USA, that impact long-term carbon... | ecosystem: Environmental > Terrestrial > Soil > Wetlands ... | reverse complement strand
TTCTTTTTCGCTTCTTCTTCTCCTCCGATGAGCTCCACTATGGTCATCGGCGCGGCATCGCCGGGACGGATGCCCACCTTGGTGATGCGCGTGTATCCGCCGGCCACCTTGCCGAAACGCTCGGCGGCTATTTCAAAAAGATGGTGCACCACTGCCGGTTCCTGAACAATCGCCAGCGCTTGACGCCGGGCGTGCAGGTCGCCGCGTTTGGCCAGGGTCACCATGCGATCCGCCCAGCGCCGCAGCTCCTTGGCCTTGGTGTCGGTGGTGCGGATGCGTTCGTATTTCAGCAACGAGGTCACCAGATTGCGGAACATCGAGTTCAGGTGCCCCGTTTTTCGACTCAGTTTGAGTCCGGCCTTGCGATGTCTCATAGAACCGATTACGCTCCTTCCTCAGTCTCTTCCACGGGTGGCGAAAATCCCTCCATCTTCATCCCAAGGGAAAGGCCCATTTCGGACAACACGTCTTTGATCTCGTTCAGCGACTTGCGCCCGAAGTTCTTGGTCTTCAACATTTCGGACTCGGATTTGCTCACCAGCTGCCAGATCTTGTGAATGTCGGCGTTCTTCAGGCAGTTGGCGCTGCGGACCGACAGTTCCAGCTCGTCCACGCTGCGCAGGAGGTTTTCGTTGTATCGCGGTTTGTCCCGCGAGTCGGATTTTAGATTGAACTCGGGTTCACGATCCTCATCGAAGGTGATGAACATGTTCATCTGCTCTTTGATGATTTTGGCGCCATAGGCCACGGCGTCTTCCGGTTTGATGCTGCCGTCGGTCCAGATCTCCATGGTGAGCTTGTCGTAGTCGGTCCGCTGACCGAGCCGGGCGTTGCCGACGACGTAGTTGACCCGCTTGATGGGCGAAAAAACAGCGTCGATCGGGATCGTGCCGGCCGGCGCCTCCTCGTCCTTGTTGTTCTCCGCCAGGGAATAGCCTTTTCCGACCCTGACCGTCATGCTCATCTTCAGCACCGCCTTCTCCGAGAGCGTGGCGATGTGGTGCTTGGGGTTGAGGACGGCGCACTTGCCGTCGTCGCTGACGATGCTGCCGGCGGTGATTTCACCCTCGCCGGAGGCATCGATGCGCACGGTTCTCGGCTTGGAATCGTCCACTTTGAAGCGCACTTCCTTGAGATTGAGGATGATCTCCGAGACGTCCTCCTGGACGCCGGGGATGACACTGAACTCGTGCATCACTCCCTCGAATTTGACCGACGTGACCGCCGCCCCATGAAGCGAGGAGAGAATGATCCGGCGCAAACAATTGCCGATGGTGACCCCAAACCCGCGCTCCAGCGGTTCGCAGACAAACTTGCCGTAGGTCGGGTTGCTGGTGACCTGGACTTTGTCGGGCTTTATCATCTGCTGCCAATTCATGTACATGAGTGCATCAGACGGCATGGTGTGTTCTCCTCATTTCCTCAGTGTGGGATAGGCCGGGCAGCGAAGGCGGCCCGGCATCCGCCGTGAAAAAGCGTTCGCGCCGCTACGGTTACTTCGAGTACAATTCGACGACGAGTTGCTCCTGCATCGGCATCGTCAGGTCTTCGCGCACCGGAAGGCTCTTGATCATGCCCTTGAGGTTGTCTTTCTCAAGATCCAGCCACTGCGGAATCCCCCGCCGGACGACGGCATCCAAGGAGTCCTGAATCAGCTGAATCTTCTTGCTGCGCTCCCGGACCTCGACCGCGTCCCCGACTTTGACCTGGAAGGAGGGGATGTTCACCTTCCGGCCGTTCACCGTGAAATGGCTGTGTTGGACCAGTTGGCGGGCTTGTGTGCGTGAATTGGCGAATCCCAGACGATACACCACGTTGTCGAGCCGGCGTTCCAGAGCCACCAGCAGGTTGGTTCCGGTGATACCCTTTTTGTGGTCGGCTCGCTCGAAAAAAAGATGAAACTGCTTTTCGGAGAGGCCGTAGATTCGCTTGATCTTCTGCTTCTCCCGCAGCTGAATGCCGTAGTCGGATGCCTTGCGGCCGCGGCGTTCGCCGTGTTGGCCCGGGGGGTAGGAGCGCCGGTCGAACGCGCACTTATCGGAATAGCATCGATCTCCCTTGAGAAAGAGCTTTACATTCTCACGCCGGCAAATCCGGCAATCGGAACCTGTGTTGTTGGCCAAAACGTCCTCCCTGTGATTCCCTAAATGTTGCTATGAGTGCATCACCTGTCCGACCCGCCCTGAAACCTACACGCGCCGGCGTTTGGGCGGCCGGCAGCCGTTGTGCGGAACGGGAGTGACGTCTTTGATCGATGTGACATTGAACCCCGTGTTCTGCAAGGCACGCAGCGCGGACTCCCGTCCGGGACCAGGCCCCTTTACGAATACTTCCACGCTTTTCATCCCGGCCTCGATCGCCTTTTTGGCGGCGTCTTCCGCAGCGATCTGGGCGGCAAAGGGCGTGCTCTTGCGTGACCCCTTGAACCCCAGCACTCCCGCGCTGGACCATGCCACCGTGTTGCCCATGCCGTCGGTGATGGTGACGATCGTGTTGTTGAACGTGGACTGAATGTGAACGACGCCGCTGGCGACGCTCCGCTTGACCTTCTTTTTGGCCTGGCTGGTCTTAGTTGCCATAATTCCTCTTCCTGTCGGTTATCTCAAATGAGAAGCCGGTCGCGATGCGATCGCTGCTACTTCTTGGTGAGTGCCTTTTTCTTGACGGCGCCGCGCCGCGGTCCTTTGCGTGTGCGCGAATTCGTATGGGTGCGCTGCCCGCGCACCGGCAGGGATTTGCGATGACGCAGGCCCCGGTAGCAGCCAAGGTCCATCAGCCGCTTGATGCTCATGGACACCTCGGTGCGCAACTCGCCTTCCACCCGGTGTTCGCTGTCGAGCGTCTTGCGGATATTGTTGATCTGGGATTCCGTCAAGTCATCGGTTTTCATGTTCGGGTCGATGTTCAGCTGCTCGAGAATCTTCCGAGAGCTGGACCTGCCTACCCCGTAAATGTAGGTCAACCCGATCTCTATCCGTTTGTTCCTGGGCAGGTCGACGCCCGCAATACGTGCCAAGGTGGAGGCCCTCCTTATCCTTGTCTTTGTTTGTGACGCTTGTTCTCGCAGATCACGCGCACAACCCCTTTACGCCGCACGATCTTGCACTTGGGACACATCTTTTTCGTCGATGCCCTGACTTTCATGGAAACCGTTTCTCCTCTTCAGAACCGCCGCGTCCGGCGCCGGCGGAGCAGTTACTTGGATCGGTAGACGATTCGCCCCCGGCTGAGGTCGTAGGGCGACAACTCCAGGGTGACTTTGTCCCCGGGTAAAATCTTGATGAAATGCATCCGCATCTTGCCGGAGATGTGAGCCAAGACTTGGTGCTTGTTTTCCAGCACCACCTTGAACATGGCATTGGGCAGTGTCTCGAGCACCACTCCATCGACTCGAATAGCTTCCTCTTTCGGCATGAATCACTCCCACCGCATGTCTTGAGCCTACCCGCGGGCGCTCTCAGTTAGTATCGACCCTTGACGCGCGAGGCGCCGCCCTTGAGGAACCCTTCGTAGTGCCGCGTCAGCATGTGGCTCTCGATCTGGGAAATCGTGTCGATGGCAACCCCCACCACGATCAGCAGCGCCGTTCCACCAAAATAAAACGGCGCGTTGAAATGGCTGATCAGGAGGGACGGCAGCACGCACACCGCCGATACGTAGGTGGCGCCGCCCAGCGTGATGCGGGAGAGCACCTTGTCGATGTACTCGGAGGTGCGCTTGCCGGGCCGGATGCCCGGGATGAAGCCGCCGGCCTTTTTCATGTTGTCCGCCACGTCCGTCGGGTTGAACGTCACCGCCGTGTAAAAGTAGCAGAAGAAAAAAATGAAGCCGACATACAAAAGCTCGTATACCGCCTGTCCCGGCCGGATCATATCGGCGATGTCCTTCACCCAGGGAATATTGATGAAGCTTGCGATGGTGGCCGGAAACATGATGATCGATGAGGCGAAAATGGGCGGTATGACCCCCGAACTGTTGATCTTGAGGGGCAGATGCGTGCTCTGCCCGCCGTACATGCGGCGCCCGACGACGCGCTTGGCATACTGCACCGGAATCCGGCGCTGGCCCTGCTCCACAAAAATGATGACCCCCACCACCGTCACCATCAGCACCAGCATGACGATCACAAAGAAAATCCCGACCTCCCCCGTGCTGAGCAGCGTAAAGGTCTGCCCGATGGCGGCCGGCATGCGGCAGACGATGCCGGAGAATATGATCAACGAGATGCCGTTTCCGATCCCGCGCTCGGTGATCTGCTCGCCCAGCCACATGATGAAGGCGGTTCCGGCGGTGAGCGTGATGACCGTCAGCAGCCGGAAACCCCACCCCGGGTGCAGCACCACCGCCGCGCCGCCGGGGGCCGTCATGGTCTCAAGACCCACGGCGATGCCGAACCCCTGGATGAGGCTCAGAACCACGGTTCCGTAGCGGGTGTACTGGGTGATTTTTTTGCGGCCCTGCTCGCCTTCCTTCTTCAGCTGCTCCAGGTGCGGCACCACCACCGTCAGCAGCTGCAGAATGATCGAAGAGCTGATGTAAGGCATGATTCCGAGCGCGAAGACCGACAGACGCTCCAGCGCGCCGCCCGAGAACATGTCCACCAGCCCGAGCAGCGTCCCCTTGGCGGTCGCAAAGATAGCCGCCAGCGCCGTGCCATCGACACCGGGCACCGGCACCTGGACGCCCACCCGATAGACGATCAACAACCCCAGGGTGAATAGAATTCGCCGCTTCAGCTCCGGGATTTTAAAGATGTTGGCAAACCCGCTGCCGATCATGACTCGACCTCGACCTTGCCGCCGACGGCCTCGATTTTGGCTTTAGCCGATTCGCTGACCAAGGCCAATTTGACGTGCAGGGGGTGGCTGATCTCGCCCATTCCGAGAAGCTTGATGCCGTCCCAGTCGCCCTTGACCAAGCCGGATTTGATCAGGGCCGCGCGGTCGACGACGCTGCCGCTTTCGAAGCGGGCCAGGTCGCGAATGTTGATGATGGCGATCCGCCTGCGGAAGATGTTGGCAAACCCCCGCTTCGGCACGCGCCGCTGCAGCGGCATCTGGCCGCCCTCAAAGCCGGGGCTGGTCTGCCCGCCGGAGCGCGCCTTGTGGCCCTTGTTGCCGCGGCCGGCGGTCTTACCCCAGCCCGAGGCGACGCCGCGCCCCACGCGCTTGATGCCCTTGCGGGAATTCGTTGCCGGTTTCAGTTCGTGCAGCTTCATGCCACCTTCTCCTCGGCCCTCACCAAATGGCAGACCTTTTGGATCATTCCCCGAACGGCGGGGGTGTCCTGGAGCTCGACGGTCTTGTTCACCCGATTCAGCCCCATACCCCGCAGCACCTGGCGATGCTTTTCAGGCCTTCCGATCATGCTTTTAACGAGAGTGATTTTCCACATTTTAGCCATGCTCATATCCTTAGTATGCGACGTTGGTCGCCGGTCTCGGCGCGTCAGGCCACCTGCTCCATCCCAACGCCCCGCCGCTGAGCCACCTGCTCCCGGCTTTCGAGCTGCTGAAGACCTTGCACCGTCGCGCGGACCAGGTTGTGGGGGTTGTGGGACCCGAGGCACTTCGTGAGGATGTTCTGAATCCCCACCGCCTCCAGCACCGCGCGCACGGCACCCCCGGCGATAAGGCCGGTTCCAGCGGTGGCGGGCCTCAGCATCACCCGGCCGGCGCCGAAGTGGCCCGTCACCTCGAAGGGTATGGTCCCCTGGGTCAGCTGGACGGAGACCATATGCTTTTTGGCCTTCTCCACCCCTTTACGGATCGCCTCCGGGACCTCGCTGGCTTTTCCCAAGCCGTACCCGACCGATCCCTTGCCGTCGCCGACGACGACGATTGCGCTGAACCCGAACCGCCGACCGCCTTTGACCACTTTGGCCACGCGGTTGATGTGTACGACTTTGTCGATGAATTGATCTTCGCTGTCATGCTTGTACAAGGGCCTGCCTCCTTACGCCTCAATCGGTCACAAAAACCACCCGGGAAATTAGAACTGCAAACCGGCTTCCCGGGCTCCGTCGGAAACCGCCTTGATCCGGCCGTGGTAGAGAAACCCGTTGCGATCGAACACGACCTTTTCGATCCCCTTGGACTTCGCCCGTTCCGCGACCAGCTTGCCCACCATGACGGCCTTGTCGACTTTCTTCTTTTCGGCGGGCGCCCCTGCCACATCCTTCTCCTGGCTGCTAGCGGCAACCAAGGTGCACCCGCAGGTGTCGTCGATGATTTGGGCATAAATGTGCCGCGCGCTGCGGAAAACGGACAGTCTCGGCCGCTCCACGGTGCCCATGACCCTCTTGCGGATTCGGGTTTTGCGCCGTATCCGTTGATCTGATTTCGTTTTCACGCCCATGGTCGTTCAAAACTCCTGTGGGTGGGTTCGGTTACTTCGTGCCGGTCTTACCGGCTTTCTTCTGGATCCGCTCCTCGGCGTACTTGATCCCTTTGCCCTTGTAAGGCTCCGGCGGTTTCATCCGCCGGATGGCGGCCGCGGTTCGGCCCAGCGCTTCCTTGTCGATGCAGGCGAGCTTGATGATCGTGTTTTTCTCGATCGCGGCGCTCACCCCCTCCGGCAGCTCGAACTCCTTCGGGGTGGAAAAGCCGAGCTGGAACACCAGGACGTTGCCTTTCAGCTCGGCCCGGTAGCCGATGCCGTTGATTTCCAGCACGCGTTCGAACCCCTGCGACACGCCGATCAACATGTTGGACACCAGGCTGCGCGTCAGCCCCTGCAGGGCTCGGCTGTTCTTGAGCTCCTGAGCGAGCAGGACATTGACGGTCCCATCCGCGATGCTCAGATCCACGGCCGGATGGATCTCCCGGCTCAGCTTGCCCTTCTTGCCCTCGATCGTCAGCGACCGGCCCGCATATGAAATCTTCGTGTTCGCTGGAATCGGAATCGGTTTTTTGCCTACTCGTGACATACCCTGCTCCCTCTTGCTCGTTCGGATCCGCCGCGTTCGTCTGTTAGGACACGGTGCACAGAATCTCGCCGCCGACGTTTTCCTTGCGCGCCTGCTTGTCCGTCATCAGGCCCCGGGAGGTCGACAGGATCGAGATCCCCATGCCGTTCAATATGGGCTTGATGTCCTTGCTCTTGACGTACATGCGCCGGCCGGGCTTGCTGACCCGCTGCAGACTGTAAATGGTCTTTGCCTGGCCTTGCCCGTATTTCAGGTAGATCCGCAGGATGCCCTGCTTACCGTCCTTCAGAAACTTGTAGTTTTTGATGAACCCCTCATCCTTCAGGATGCGGGCCACTTCAACCTTCAGTTTGGACCCGGGCACATCCACGCTGCTGAATTTGGCCTTGGCCGCGTTGCGGATGCGGGTCAACATGTCGGCTACTGGATCAGTGATTGCCATGATGTTCTCCTAATATTGCGAGTGCCGGCGCAGTGGCCGGCGGCGCTGGGGGCTGGTCCGCCGCCGCGAAGGACGGTGGATTCGTCCATCACCAGCTGGATTTTATCACCCCGGGCAGTTTACCGTAGGAGGCCATGCTCCGGAAACAGATGCGGCAGACGCCGAATCTACGCAGATACGCTCTCGGCCGGCCGCAAATCGGGCACCGGTTGTATGCGCGGACTTTGAACTTGGGGGTCCGCATCGCCTTCAATCTGAGCGACTTCTTTGCCAAATCATCCTCCTTGAGATCCTGCCTCTGTGCGCCGCCTGCCGCTCACGCGGTCCGGACGGCCCTTTGACCGCATCAATTCCGGAACGGCATCCCCAGCAACCGCAGCAACTCCTTGCCTTCTTCGTCGGTGCGGGCGCTGGTCACGATGCTCACGTTCAACCCCTTGATCTTGTCGATCTTGTCATAGTCGATTTCGGGAAAGATAATGTGCTCCCGGACGCCGAGGGCGTAATTCCCACGGCCATCGAACGCCTTGCCGGAAATGCCGCGGAAGTCCCTCACGCGGGGCAGTGCAACGTTGATGAGTTTTTGCAGGAAATCGTACATGCGGTCATGACGCAGCGTCACCATGCATCCGATCGGCATGCCTTCCCGCAGCTTGAACGCCGCAATCGATTTCTTGGCCTTGGTGATCACGGGCTGCTGGCCCGCAATGAGCTTCAGTTCCTCGGCCGCCGTCTCCAGCACTTTGATGTTCTGGATGGCTTCCCCCAGGCCCATGTTGAGCACGACCTTCTTCAGCTTCGGAACCTGCATGTGGTTCTTGTACTTGAAGGTCTCGATCAGCTTGGGAACGACTTCTTTTTCGTAACGGTCCTTTAACTGAGACATTCTGCTCCTCCGGCGGCGTGCATCAGGATTCGATGGTCTCGCCGCATTTGGCACAGGTCCGGATTTTTTTTCCGTCCTCTAAAATTTTAAAGGTCGCGCGCGTGGCCGCCATGCACTTGTTGCACATCAGCATGACGTTGGACCAGGGGATCGGCGCTTCACTCTCCAAGATGCCCCCCTGCCGGTTCTTGGCATTCGGCCGGGTGTGGCGCTTGATGATGTTGACCTTCTCGACGAGGAGGCGGTCTTTTTTCCGGAGCACCTTGAGCACCTTACCGATCTTACCCCGGTCCTTGCCCGTGATGACCTTGACTTTGTCGTCTTTTTTGATGACTACTTTTTCGAACTTCATATACCGTTTCTCCAGGGACTTCCGCGCTCCGTCGGGCCTGCTACAGCACCTCGGGCGCCAACGATATGATTTTCATGAACCGCTTGGCGCGCAGCTCCCGCGCCACCGGGCCGAAGATGCGGGTCCCTATGGGCTCCTTGGCCTGGTTGATCAGGACCGCCGAATTTTCGTCGAATCGAATGTAGGATCCGTCCTGCCGGCGGACTTCCTTCTTGGTCCGGACCACCACGGCCTTGAGCACATCCCCCTTCTTCACCTTCGCGTTCGGGATGGCCTCTTTGACCGAGACGACGATGATGTCGCCGACCGTGGCGTAACGCCGGCGGGATCCCCCCAGCACCTTGATGCAGTAGAGCACCTTCGCCCCGGAGTTGTCGGCCGCCTTCAATCGTGTTTCAACCTGGATCATGCGTCATGTCCCTTTCGCGTCAGGCCGCTTTCTGGACGATCTTGCTCACGCGCCAGCGCTTGCTGCGGCTGAGCGGCCGCGATTCGGTGATCACCACTTTGTCGCCGATCTGACAGATGTTCGTCTCGTCGTGGGCGGCATACTTTGTCTGGCGCCGGACGTACTTTTGGTACATCTGATGCTTGACCAGGCGTTCGACCGAGACGATCACGGTCTTGTTCATCTTGTTGCTGACGACGACGCCGACCACCTGCCGTTTGGTTCCTCGTTCTTTCATGTCTGCCACTTATGCTTTCGCTTTTTGCGGGTTCAGGGAAACTGCACGAATGACCGTCAACAGTCGGGCAATGTCCTGCTTGGTCTGCCGGATCTTAGCCCGGTTCTCGAGCTGCCCGATCTCGAGCTGAAAGCGCAGGTTGAACAGCACTTGCTTCAGATCGGTCACCTTGCGTTGCATCTCGTCGGGCGTCATCTCGCGGATCTCGCGGGCGTTCATAGAGATACGCTCCTCTCAATAAATTTGGTCTGGATCGAAAGCTTGTGGGCCGCCAGCCGGAAGGCCTCCATGGCCATTTCCCGCGTGACGCCCTGGATCTCGTAAAGGATGCGTCCGGGCCGCACCACCGCCACCCAGCCCTCGGGGGCGCCCTTGCCTTTGCCCATGCGGGTTTCCGCCGGTTTCTTGGTGTAGGGTTTGTCGGGGAAGACCCGGATCCAGATCCGCCCGCCGCGTTTGACATAGCGGGTCATGGCGATACGCGCGGCTTCGATCTCACGTGCGTTGACCCAGCCGCTGCCGACCGCCTGCAACCCGAATTCGCCGAAGTTCAGGGAGCTGCCGCGCCGGGCCACCCCCCGCATGCGGCCTTTCATCTGCTTTCGAAATTTGACCTTCTTTGGACTGAGCATCGTCGGATCTCCTGTACCTTAGCCCTGTTCGGCCGGCGCTTGATCTTTGCGCAGGACCTCCCCTTTGAAAATCGTCACCTTGACACCGACGATCCCGTAGGTGGTGTGCGCCTCGGCCACGCCGTAGTCGATATCCGCTCGCAGCGTGTGGAGCGGCACACGCCCCTCCCGGTACCACTCGGTCCGTGCGATCTCAGCGCCGCCGAGCCGGCCGGCGCAGATGACCTTGATGCCCAGGGCGCCGAAACGCAGTGCAGACTGCACCGTGCGCTTCATCGCCCGGCGGAAGGCCACCCGGCGTTCCAGCTGGGTCGCGACATTCTCGGCCACGAGTTGGGCGTCGATCTCGGGTTTGCGGATCTCCTGGATATCGATCAGCACTTCGTGGGCCGTCAGTTTCTCGATCTCTTTTTTGAGCTGCGCGATCTCCGAGCCCTTCTTGCCGATGACGATGCCCGGGCGGGCGGTGAATATGCGCATCCGGATGCGCTTGGCCGATCGCTCGATTTCGATCCGGGAAACGCCGGCGTGGTAGAGCTTCTGCTTGATGAACTTGCGAAGCTTGTAATCCTCGAAGATGTAGTCGGCGTAGTTTTTACCGCCGAACCAGCGCGACTCCCAGGTCTTGATGATGCCTAATCTCAGTCCGATCGGGTTGACTTTCTGGCCCAAGCTGAAACCTCCTTTGCTAAACCGAAGTCTTTTCCGACAACACCACGGTGATGTGGCAGGTCGGCTTTAGGATCCGGGTGCCCCGGCCGCGCGCCTTCGTCCCCCAGCGTTTCAGCATCGGGCCGTCGTCGGCCGTGATGCTGCGCACGATCAGCCGGTCGACGTCGATATCCGGCTTCTGGTCGGCGTTGGCAACGGCGGACCGGATGAGTTTTTCCAGTTTTTTGGCCGCCTGCTGAGGCATGAACTTCAGCATGTTCAGGGCGGACTCTACAGGCTTGCCTTTCACAGCGGCCGACACTTTCATCACCTTCAGCGATGACATGCGGGCATATCTTGAAACGGCTCTAGACTCCATCTCTGTCGTCCTTCTTCTTTCTGGTTAGGCCTTGACCGCCCCGGATCAGGCCGCCTTGCTCTTCCTGTCGCCCGAGTGCCCATGGAAGGTCCGCGTCGGGGAAAACTCGCCCAGCTTGTGGCCGACCATATTCTCGGAAATGAACACCGGTATGAACTTGCGGCCGTTGTGCACGGCCAGCGTCAGCCCCACCATCTCCGGCACGATGGTGGACCGCCGGGACCAGGTTTTGACCACCCGGTTGCTGCGGGTGTCCTGCGCCTCCTGGACCTTCTTCAAGAGCCTCCCCTCGATGTAGGGGCCTTTCTTCAACGACCTTGCCATAGGGTCTCCACTCGTTGGCGTTGCTGATCATCGCGCTGCAGCCGCACCGGCTGCAGTCTATCTCCGCCGTTTCACAATCAAACGGTCACTGGGTTTCTTCTTGCGGGTCTTGTGGCCCTTGGTCGGCATGCCCCACGGGCTGCAGGGGTGCCTCCCACCGGAGGATTTGCCTTCGCCGCCGCCCATCGGATGGTCGATGGGGTTCATGGCGACCCCGCGGTTGTGCGGCCGCTTGCCCAGCCAGCGCTTGCGCCCGGCCTTGCCGTAGGAAACGTTCTCGTGCTGCACGTTGCCCACCTGGCCCACGGTCGCCCGGCAGTCCAACAGCACCTTGCGCACCTCGTTGGAGGGCAGCTTGAGCAGAGCGTAATTACCCTCTTTCGCCATGAGCTGGGCGTACCCGCCGGCGCTGCGCACCATCTGGCCGCCCTTGCCGATGCGCAGCTCGATGTTGTGGACCTGGGTGCCGAGCGGCATGTTGCGCAGCGGCAGGCAGTTGCCGGGTTTGATGTCCGCTTTCGGCCCGGCCTCGACCACGTCGTTCACCTTCAAATCGGAGGGCGCCAGGATATAGCGCTTTTCCCCGTCGACGTAATGAAGCAGGGCGATGCGCGCGGAGCGGTTGGGATCGTATTCGATGGCCGCAACGCGGGCCGGAACCCCGACTTTGTCCCGCTTGAAGTCGATCACCCGGTAGTGCCGCTTGTGTCCGCCGCCGCGATGCCAGGCGGTCACGCGGCCGTAACAGTTGCGGCCGCCGCTTTTGCTCAGCGGCAGCAGCAGGCCTTTTTCCGGGCTGCTTTTGGTGATCTCCGCGAAATCGGCATAGGTTTGGAACCGTCGTCCCGGAGAGGTCGGTTTTACTTTCCTGAGTCCCATCGTTTGCTCCTGTTAAGCGCCTTCAAAAAACTCGATGCGCTCGCCCGGCATGAGCCGCACGATCGCTTTTTTCCAATCCCGGCGTTTGCCCTGGATGCGGCCGCGCTGGGTGGTCTTGCCGAGCATCTGCAGGGTCCGCACGGATGCGACCCTCACCTTGAAGCCTTCTTCCACGGCCCGCTTGATTTCGATGCGGTTGGCCCGGCGGTCCACCTCGAAGGACACCTGGTTGTGCAGTTCCTTCTGGAGGTTGGTCTTCTCCGTGACCAGGGGCCGGATGATGACGTCGTAGTAGTTCATGCGGTCAGCCTCCCCTCGATGGTCTTAACAGCGGGCTGCAACAGCACGAGCGTGTCGTATTTGAGGATATCGTAAACGTTCAACCCCTCGCTGCGCAGCACCTTGATGGCCGGAACATTGCGCGAGGACCGCTCCAGGGTGTCGTTCTTCGTCTCGGTGACGATGAGCGCGCTTTTCAGTTGGAGCGCCTGCATGGCCGCAACGAACGCCTTGGTCTTGATCTCGGCCAGATCGAATCCGTCCAGCACCACCAACGCTTTCTCCTGCAGCTTGCTGCTGATGGCCATTTTGAGCGCCAACTGCCGCACTTTCTTGGGCAGCAGGTGGGCGTAGGTCCGGCCGTCGGGGCCGAAGATGACGCCGCCGCCCCTCAGCAGCGGTGACTTGATGTCGCCGCGCCGCGCGCGCCCGGTGCCCTTCTGCTTGTAGAGCTTGCGAGTGCTGCCGGCCACGTCCCCGCGGTGCTTCACTTTAGGGTTTGCCGAGCGCCGGTTGGCCAGCTGCATGGTCACGACGTCGTGCAGCACATGAGACTTGACCGGGACGTTGAAGACCTCGTCCGGGAGCTCCATTTGCGCCACGGGTTTGCCTTCGATATTGTGAACTTCTACGACCGCCATAATTCCACCATCATCTCTCGCGCCGCTGCGCTATTTCTTTTTGACTTTCTTGAGCTTGCGGATTGCCACCAGCCCCGAGGCCGGCCCCGGCACGGCCCCGCGGACCATCAGGATGTTGTCTTCCGGCCGGATGTCGATGATCTCGATGTTCTGCATGGTCTGGCGCTCAAATCCGTAATGCCCAGGCATTCCCTTGCCCTTGGTGACCCGCGACGGCCAGGCACTGGATCCGATGGAACCCGGGATACGATGGCATTTGCTCCCGTGGGTCGTGCGGCCGCCGCTGAATCCTTCCTTTTTGATGACGCCGGAAAAACCGCGCCCCTTGGTGGTTCCACTGACGTCCACACGCTCGCCGACCGCGAAGATCTCCACCGTAACGCTCTGGCCGACGGCGAACGCCTCGGGGTTGTCCACGGGGAATTCCTGAACGTGGCGGAAGCAGACCGGGCCGCTTTTCTTGAAGTGCCCCTGCAGCGGCCGGGTGACGTGCTTGGGTTTGATCTCATCGAAGCCGAGTTGCAGCGCGTTGTACCCGTCGGTCGCCAAAACCTTTATCTGGGTCACCACGCAGGGTCCGGCCTGAATGACGGTTACCGGCACCACGCGCCCGTCCTGAGCGAAAAGCTCAGTCATTCCCAGTTTCTTTCCCATCAGTCCTTTGCACATAATTGCAACGCATCCTTCCGGCAGGCTCACCCGGTCCGACCCCGGCGCCAACGAGCGCGGCGGCCGGCACGCAGCAGGCCTATAGCTTGATTTCCACATCCACCCCGGGGGAGAGATCCAGCTTCATCAGCGCATCCACGGTCTGCTGGGTCGGCTCGATGATGTCCAGCAGCCGCTTGTGGGTCCGCATCTCAAACTGCTCGCGGGATTTCTTGTCCACGTGCGGCGACCGCAGGACCGTATACTTGTTGATCCGAGTCGGCAGCGGGATCGGGCCCACCACCTTGGCCCCGGTCTTGGAGGCCGTGTCCACGATGTCGGAGGCGGATTGGTCGAGCAGCTTGTGATCGTAGGCCTTCAGCCGGATTCGTATTTTGGTGTTCATGATCATGGGTCGATTTATCCTTTATTGGATGACTTCGGCGACGACACCGGCACCCACCGTGCGGCCGCCTTCCCGTATCGCAAACCGCAGCTCCTTCTCCATCGCTATCGGCGTGATCAGCTCCGCGGTGATCGCCACGTTGTCTCCCGGCATCACCATCTCAACGCCTTCCGGCAGGTTCAATATCCCCGTCACATCCGTCGTCCGAAAATAAAACTGCGGACGATACCCGTTGAAAAACGGCGTGTGACGCCCGCCCTCTTCCTTGCTCAATATGTACACCTCCGCCTTGAACTTCGTGTGCGGCGTGATCGAGCCCGGCTTGGCCACCACCTGCCCCCGCTCCACCTCGTCGCGCTTCGTGCCACGCAACAGCACCCCCACGTTGTCCCCCGCCCGACCCTCGTCGAGCAGCTTGCGGAACATCTCCACCCCCGTGCACACCGTCTTCAGCGTCGGACGAATCCCCACGATCTCTACATCATCGCCCACGTGCACCACGCCACGCTCCACGCGGCCCGTCACCACCGTCCCCCGACCCGAAATGCTGAACACATCCTCGATCGGCATCAAAAACGGCTTCTCAATCTCACGCTTCGGCTCCGGCACATACCCGTCCACCGCCGCCATCAACTCAAAAATGCACTTGGCCGCTTCGCTCTTCGGATCGTCCGCCTCCAGCGCCTTCAACGCGCTGCCCCGAATGATCGGAATGTCGTCGCCCGGAAACTCGTACTTGGACAAAAGCTCCCGCAGCTCCAGCTCCACCAGCTCGATCAGCTCCGGATCGTCCACCATGTCGCACTTGTTCAAAAACACCACCACGTATGGAACCCCCACCTGGCGCGCCAGCAATATGTGCTCCCGGGTCTGCGGCATCGGACCATCGTCGGCTCCCACCACCAATATCGCCCCGTCCATCTGCGCCGCCCCCGTGATCATGTTCTTGATGTAGTCCGCATGACCCGGACAGTCCACGTGCGCATAGTGACGATTGTCCGTCTCGTACTCCACGTGCGCGGTGGCTATCGTGATCCCACGCTCTTTCTCCTCCGGCGCCTTGTCGATCTGATCAAACGGCACAAAACTCGCCATCCCCTTCAGACTCAACTGCTTGGTGATCGCCGCCGTCAGCGTCGTCTTGCCATGGTCAATGTGACCGATCGTACCTACGTTCACGTGCGGCTTCTTCCGCTCAAACTTCTGCTTGGCCATGTGTTCGTCCCTCCCCTTAAAATGCGAAGGGCATAGAAACCGGTTATGCCCTCCACGGTGAGACCAGTAATCTTCAGGATGTAAACATTACCAGCGAAAATGGGCAAATGCCTTGTTCGCCTCAGCCATCTTGTGAGTGTCTTCCCGTTTCTTCACGGCGGCGCCGCGATTGTTGGCCGCGTCCAGGAACTCGGCGGCCAGCTTCTTGGCCATGCCCTTTTCGGGCCGCTGGCGCGCGTAGCTGATCAACCACCGGATCCCGAGCGCCGTGCGGCGCGAAGACCGGATTTCGGTCGGCACCTGATAGGTCGACCCGCCGACCCGCCGGGAACGCACCTCGATCATCGGTCGCACGTTCTCCACCGCCTGCTCGAAGAGCTTGACGGGCGGATCCTTCACCTTTTCGGCCATGAGCGCAAAAGACTCATAGACAATGCCTTCAGCCGTGCTGCGCTTGCCGTCGTGCATCAGGCAGTTGATGAACTTGGTCACCAACTTGCTCCCGAACTTCGAATCCGGGCGGACGGCCCGTTCGGCGACTTCTCTTCTCCGTGGCATATCGACTCCGTTTTAAAAATCAGCGAAACATCATGCGGAAAAAACCGCAGGGGTCACTTGGGCTTTTTGGCGCCGTACTTGGAGCGGCTCTGCTTGCGGTCTTCGACGCCCAGGGTGTCCAGCGTGCCGCGCACGATGTGGTAGCGCACGCCGGGAAGATCCTTCACGCGCCCGCCGCGCACCAGCACTACCGAATGCTCCTGGAGGTTGTGGCCCACCCCGGGGATGTAGGCGGTCACCTCGATTCCCGTGGTCAGTCGCACGCGGGCGACTTTGCGCAGGGCGGAGTTCGGCTTCTTGGGGGTGGTGGTGTACACGCGAGTGCACACGCCGCGCTTTTGCGGCGCCCCCTTCAACGCCGGGGTTTTCTTCTTTTTCTGAACGCGCTTGCGCGCGTTGCGAACGAGCTGGTTGATGGTCGGCATGGTCTCCTCACCGTCGCCAAATGGCGATTTTGCAAAATGGCGATATGTATATAATATTATCTACAATGTCAAGCGTTTTCTTTTAGATAGTTTTCGGGCGGTCGCCCGAAAGCTATTGGACTACCTCCACATCCATATCGTCGAACCGCACCATGCCGGTCCCCGCCGGGATGAGCCGGCCCATGATCACGTTTTCCTTGAGGCCGTTCAACCGGTCAACGGCCCCCTGAATGCTGGCGTCCGTCAGCACCTTGGTGGTCTCCTGGAAGGAGGCCGCCGAGACCCAACTTTCGGTGCTGAGCGAGGCCTTGGTGATCCCCAGGATCAACGGCTCTCCGACCGCGGGCTTTCCACCCTTGGCGACCACGGCCTGGTTGGTTTCCTCGAATTTCAGCCGGTCCACTTGCTCTTCGAGAACGAAGTCCGTGTCGCCCACATCCATCACCTTCACCCGGCGCATCATCTGACGCACGACGACTTCGATGTGCTTGTCGTGGATCCGCACCCCCTGCAGGCGGTAGACTTCCTGGACTTCATCCACCAGATATTTGGCGAGGGACACCTCGCCCTTGATCTTGAGGATGTCCTGAGGGATGGCGGAGCCGCCGATCAGGGCCTCGCCGGCGCGCACGTAGTCGCCCTCGTAGACGTTGATGTGCTTGCCCCTGGGAATCAGATACTCCTTCTTGTCCCCGACATCCACCGGGGTGATGGTCACCTTCTGCTTGCCCTTCTTGGTGCTCTTGGACACTGCGACGTAGCCGTCGATCTCGCTCAGCACGGCGACTTCCTTGGGCTTGCGCACCTCGAAGAGTTCGGCCACGCGCGGCAGACCGCCGGTGATGTCCTTGGTCTTGGTGGTCGCCCGCGGCAGCTTGGCCACGAGGTCGCCGGCTTTGACCGTGTCCCCCTCTTCCACCAGCAAAATGGCGTTGATCGGCAGGATGTAGCGGGCAAACCCGGAGACGCCGGGCAGCTTGGCGGTTTTGCCTTCCTTGTCCTTGATGGAGATGCGCGGCCGCTCCTCGGCGCTCTTGGACTCGATGATCATCTGGCTGGATTTTCCCGTCACCGGATCGACCTTCTCCTGCATGGTGCGGCCGGGAACGATGTCTCCGAACTTGACCGTGCCGTCCACCTCGGTGATGATCGGGGTGGTGAAGGGGTCCCAGGTGGCCAACTGGTCGCCCGGCTTGACTTTCTGGCCGTTCTTGATGGCGAGGTGGGCGCCGTAGATCACCGGGAACCTCTCCAATTCTCGACCGCTGTCGCTCATGAGGATGAGCTTGCCGCCGCGCCGGTTCATGGCCACCATGGCGCCCTCGGAGCTCTTGGCGACGTGGAGATCGACAAACTTGACGGTGCCCTCCACGCGCGCACGGATGTCGGCCTGCTCCACACGACGGCTGGCGGTGCCGCCGATGTGGAAGGTGCGCATGGTGAGCTGGGTGCCCGGCTCGCCGATCGACTGCGCCGCCAGGATACCGACGGCCTGACCGATCTCCACCGGCCGGCCGTGGGCCAGATCCCGGCCGTAGCACTTGGAGCAGACGCCCTTCTTGGTCCGGCAGGTGAGCACCGACCGGATTTTGGCCGACGTAAGGCCGGCCTGCTCGACCTTCTCGACGATGTGTTCGTCGATGGCCTGACCGGCATGGGCGATGACCTCGTCGGTAAACGGGTCGAGGATATCGTCCAGGGCCGTTCGGCCCAGGATGCGCTCGCCCAGCACCTGGATGATCTCGCCGCCCTCGACCAGGGGTTCCAGCTCCACGCCGGAGAGGGTCCCGCAGTCCTCCTCGGTGATGATGCAATCCTGAGACACATCCACCAGCCGGCGGGTCAGGTAACCGGAGTTGGCGGTCTTGAGAGCGGTATCGGCGAGGCCCTTGCGGGCTCCGTGGGTGGAAATGAAGTACTGCAACACCGAGAGGCCTTCGCGGAAATTGGCGCTGATGGGGGTCTCGATGATCTCGCCGGAGGGCTTGGCCATCAGGCCCCGCATACCGGCCAGCTGGCGCATCTGGTCCTTGCTGCCGCGCGCGCCGGAATCCGCCATCATGTAAATGGGGTTAAAGCTCTCCTCGATCACGGGCTTGCCCTTGGCGTCCAGGGCGGGCTTGCCGTCCCGTCCGCGCACCGGCTCGAGCTTCATCACCTCCATCATTTCGTTGGCAACATCGTCCGTGGCCTTGGCCCAGATGTCGACGACCTTGTTGTACTTCTCTCCCTGGGTGATCAAGCCTTCGGTGTACTGCCGGCCGATCTCGGTGACCTGCTCTCCGGCCTTCTTCAGAATCGACTGCTTGGCGTCCGGAATGATCATGTCGTCGATGCAGATGGAAAGGCCGCCGCGGGTGGAGTACCGGTAACCGATGTCCTTCAACCGGTCCGAGAGGATGACCGTGGCCTTGGGGCCGAGGTTGCGGTACACGTAGTCCACCAGTTGCCGCAGCACCTTCTTGTCCATCACGAAGTTGACGATGTCAAACGGCACCACCGGCCATTTATTTTCGACCTCGAAGAGGTGGTAGGCCTTGTCGGCGTGAAGGATCGGGCTGACATCCCCGACGCTCAGCGCATAGATCCGGTCGACCTCGGCCTCGGCGCAGTTGAACACGCTCTTGAACTCGTTGTAGGTGAGTTTGCCGATGTGGCCCTGGTTGTCCCGGTCGGGGCTGACGGAGATCTCGCGCACCAGCTTCTTGAAAGACACACCCCGGGACAGGCGGTCGCGCGCCGCTTCGGCCTCCTCCTGAGTCGCCACCATGAGGTGCCGCAGTTCAAGGATATCCACCTTCGGTATGATATCCCAGAGCAGCACGCGCCCGACGGTGGTGTCGTAGCGCTTGCCCTGCAGGCGCACCTTGATTTTGCTGTGCAGTTCCACCTCGCCGGCATCGTAGGCCGAGCGCACCTCTCCCGGGTTGGCGAAGACCTTGCCCTCCCCCCGGCGGCCGCTGATCCCGCGGGTCATGTAATAGGTCCCGAGCACAATGTCCTGGCTCGGAACGATGATGGGGCTGCCGTTGGCCGGTGACAGGATGTTGTTCGAGGAGAGCATCAGCACCCGCGCCTCGATCTGGGCCTCCACGGAAAGCGGCACGTGCACGGCCATCTGGTCCCCGTCGAAATCGGCGTTGAAGGCGGTGCAGACCAGCGGGTGCAGCTGGATCGCCTTGCCCTCGATCAGGATCGGCTCGAAGGCCTGGATGCCCAACCGGTGCAGGGTGGGTGCGCGGTTGAGCATGACCGGATATTCCTTCACCACTTCGTCCAGGGTGTCCCAGACCTCGGGGACTTCCCGCTCCACCATTTTTTTGGCGCTCTTCACGGTGGAGACCATCCCCTTCTGCTCCAGCCGGTAGTAAACAAACGGCTTGAAGAGTTCGAGCGCCATCTGCTTCGGCAGACCGCACTGGTGCAGTCGCAGGTCCGGCCCGACGGTGATGACGGTACGCCCCGAGTAATCGACGCGCTTGCCCAGCAGGTTCTGGCGGAACCGCCCCTGCTTGCCCTTGAGGGTGTCGCTCAAGGATTTGAGGGGCCGTTTGTTGGTGCCGGTGATGACGCGGCCGTGTCGACCGTTGTCGAACAGCACGTCCACCGACTCCTGCAGCATGCGCTTCTCGTTGCGCACGATGATGTCCGGAGCCTTGAGTTCGATCAGCCGCCGCAAACGGTTGTTGCGGTTGATCACCCGGCGGTAGAGGTCGTTCAGGTCGGAAGTCGCGAAGCGCCCGCCTTCAAGCGGCACCAGGGGCCTCAGATCGGGCGGCAAGACCGGAATGACGTCCATGACCATCCAGGTAGGGTCGATGCCGGAGCGCCGGAACGCCTCCACGATCTTCAGGCGCTTGGCCAATTTCTGGCGCTTGGCAATCGAGCCGGTCTCGCGGAGGTCGGAGCGCAGCTCGTGGTAAAGTTTTTCGAGATCGATCTCCTGAAGCATCGACTGGACCGCTTCGGCGCCGATGCCGGCCGTGAACTTGGCGCCGTAAGTTTCGACGGCTTCCATGTATTTTTCATCGGAGAGCAGCTGGCCGCGCACAAGCGGGGTGTCCTTCGGATCGAGCACGATGTAGCTGTCGAAATAGAGGACCTTCTCCATGTTCTTGAGCGTCAGATCCAGCAGGTTGCCGATCTTGCTCGGCAGGCTCTTCAGAAACCAGATGTGGGAGACGGGAGTGGCGAGTTCGATGTGCGCCATGCGCTCGCGCCGCACCTTGGACTGGATCACCTCGACCCCGCACTTCTCGCAGATAACGCCGCGGTGCTTCATGCGCTTGTACTTGCCGCAGTTGCACTCGTAGTCCTTGGTGGGGCCGAAAATCTTGGCGCAAAACAGCCCGTCGCGCTCGGGCTTAAACGTCCGGTAGTTGATGGTCTCCGGCTTCTTGATCTCGCCGTGGGACCATTTGCGAATCTGCTCCGGGGAAGCCAGCGCAATCCGGATCGCGCGGTATCGTCTCGGATCAGTGGGCTTTGCAAAAAAATCGTACAACGTGTCCATCATCTCACTCCTGTGGGATTATGGTTGGGTGGCTCTCTTCTCTGCAGCGTTCGCCCGTTCGGCTACTCCGCGCTGCGGGGGTCATCGGCATCCATGAGCAGGCCCACGTCTAGGCCCAGCGACTGCAGTTCCTTGGTCATGACCCT
>Ga0075349_1000010_pt1 | contig 21180 bp, 21 predicted proteins | sample RushSE_TuleB_D1_FD_120066 | JGI IMG/M metagenome (GOLD analysis project Ga0075349, IMG submission 120066) | Natural and restored wetland microbial communities from the San Francisco Bay, California, USA, that impact long-term carbon... | ecosystem: Environmental > Terrestrial > Soil > Wetlands ... | reverse complement strand
TTGACGCTCAGAACACCGGCGGCCTCGGCCGTGACCTCGAGCGTCACCTTGTCGGTCTCCAACACAAAGAGGGGCTCGTCCTTGCGGACGGCATCCCCGTCTTTTTTGAACCACTGGGCCAGCAGCGCTTCGGTCACCGATTCACCCACGCTGGGGACCTTGATTTCGATCAGGGCCATAGTCTCTCCTTTTATGTTTTCGGTCCGATCGCCCGGTCGATGATATCGGCCTGCTCGCGGCGGTAGACGTGCGGAAAGCCCGTGGCCGGTGCCGCGGACTCTTTGCGGCCGATATAGGTTAAAGGCTTGCCGAGGAGCGACTCGAGCCGCGGCCGGATGAAGGCCCACGCGCCCATGTTCTCCGGCTCCTCCTGCGCCCAGCAAACGCTCTGCACTTGCTTGAAACGCGTGAGAGCCATCCTGAGCGGGCTCTGCGGTACGGGGTAGAGCTGCTCCATGCGCAGGATCGCCACATCCGCCCGTTTCAGGTCGCGGCGGCGCTGCAGCAGGTCATAACAGAGCTTGCCGCTGCAGAAGACGATCTTGGATGCAGCCGCGTCGGCATCCGGGTCTTCCAGCACGCCGCGGAAGCTTCCCTTGGCGAGCTCCTCCAGGCGCGAGACCGCCAAGGGGTTGCGCAGCAGGCTCTTGGGGGTCATGACGACCAGCGGCTTGCGAAAAGCGGCCTTGACCTGGCGCCGCAGCAAATGGAAGTACTGGGCCGGGGTGGTCGGGTTGCAGACCTGCATGTTCTCGTCGGCGCACAGCTGCAGGAAGCGCTCCAGGCGCGCGCTGGAGTGCTCGGGGCCCAGGCCCTCCAGGCCGTGGGGCAGCAGCAGGGTGAGGCCGGAGAGCCGCTGCCACTTGGCCTCGCCGCTGGCGACGAACAGGTCGATCACGCCCTGGGCGTTGTTGGCGAAGTCCCCGAACTGGGCCTCCCAGAGGGTGAGCCCCTCGGGCCGGGCGAGGGAGTAGCCGTATTCGAAGCCCATGACCCCGGTTTCGGACAGCGGGCTGTCATAGACGGCGTAAACCGCCTGGTTTTCCGAACGCGCATTGAGAGGCACATGCCTTTGCCCGGTGCGGGTGTCCACGAGCACGCTGTGGCGCTGGCTGAAGGTGCCGCGGCCGCTGTCCTGACCGCTCAGGCGCACGGGGTGGCCCTCGGCGAGCAGGCTGGCGAAGGCGAGCGCCTCGGCGTTGGCCCAGTCGATGCCCTCGCCCTTTTCGACCGCTTCCAGGCGCCGGCCGAGGAGCTTTTCGAGCTTCGGGTTCAGGCTGAAGCCTTCGGGCGGGCGGTTGAGGCTGCGGGCCAGGGACACGAGCCGGTCCCGGCCGACCGCGGTCTCGAGGCTGACGGGCGAATAGGTCCCGCTGTAGGCGTCCCAGTTTTCGTAGAAGCGGTGCTCGGGGAACACGCAGACGCTGCCGTGAATCGCGTCGTAGTCGGCGTTCAGACGGCCCCGCAGCTCCTCGGCCACCGCCTCGATTTCGGCGGCGTCGACCAGCTTCTCGTCCAGCAGCTTTTCGGCGTAGACCTTGTCGAGGGAAGGACGCTGACGGATGCGCTCGTACATGAGCGGCTGGGTGAAATAGGGCTCGTCGCCCTCGTTGTGGCCGAAGCGGCGGAAACAGACGAGATCGACGACTACGTCCTTGCCGAACTCCCAGCGGTAGTCGGCGGCCAGGCGCATGACGTGGGCGACGGCCTCCGGGTTTTCGCCATGCACGTGGTACACCGGCACCATGAGCATCTTGGCGATGTCGGTTGAGTAGCGCGAGGAGCGGGCGTGCTCGGGCAGCGTCGTGTAGCCGATCTGGTTGTTGATGACGACGTGGATGGTGCCTCCGGTCCTGTAGCCGTCGAGCTGGGACATGTTGAGGGTTTCGGCCACCACCCCCTGGCCGGCGAAGGCCGCGTCCCCGTGGATCAGCAGCGCCAGCACCTGTCGCCTCTCGTCTGCGGGCAGCAGCTCCTGCCGCCCGCGGGCAAATCCCTCCACCACCGGGTCGACCGCCTCGAGGTGGCTGGGATTGTTCATCAGGAGCATCCGCAGGTCGCGGTCGGCCGCGGTTTTCAGGTCGTTGAGATAGCCGTTGTGGTATTTCACGTCGCCGGCGCCTACCAGCATCTCCGGGTCGTAGCAGTTCTCAAACTCGCTGAAGATGTCGGCGAACGGCTTGGCGAGGATGTTGGCCTGGACGTTGAGCCGGCCGCGGTGCGCCATGCCGAGAATGATCTCGCGGCAGCCCAGTTCGGACGCCCGCTCCACGAGCACGTCCAGCCCCGGGATGAGCGCATCCCCGCCCTCGAGAGAGAAGCGCGTGACCCCCACGTACTTGGTGTTCAGGAACTGCTCGAAGACGGTGCTGTGGATGAGCTTTTCAAGGATGCGGCGCCGGGCGGGCGCCTCGAGTTTAGGGGCGTTGCGCACCGGCTCCATGCGTTCGATCAGCCAGCGCCGTTCGGCCGGGTCCTGCAGGTGCATGAACTCCACCCCGATGGAGCGGCTGTAGGTTTCGCGAAAGCCTGCGAGGATGTCCCGCAGCGGGGCCTTCACGTTCGGCGGCCCGTCGGGGACGACGAACGATTTTTCCAGGTCCTCAGGGGAAAGCCCGACCGCCTCCAGGCTCAGAAGGGGATGGTCGATGGGGCAGGCTTCCAGGGGATCGAGGCAGGCCAACAGGTGACCGATTTCACGGTAGCGGTAGACGAGCGCGTGGACTCGCGCCTGGCCCAGGGCCTGCTCTCCTCCCTCCGCGCCGCCCCCCCCCGCCCGGCCGGAGGCCGCCAGCTCGAAGCCCTCGAAAAAGAACCGCCAGTCCTGGGGAAGGGCGTCCGGGTCGGATTTCCACTTGGCGTATTGCGATTCGATGAAATCAAGGTTCAGGGTAACCAGGGAAGAAGCCATGGGGAGTCAGTCCTCCGGTATTCAGGAATCAGGTCCCTTGCGTGAAACTGGGACGGATCATAAAGAAAAGGATGGGCGGTGTCAAACGATCCTGTTGCGGGGGCATCTGTTGCCGACGGACGGTCAGAATTTTGCAACTTATTGAATTTCATAGTAAGATAGCAATAAGACATAAAAAAACCATCAAACGGTTCTGTCCTAAGCGGAGATAACCCCAGAATGGTGGAACGAACCCTTGCCAAAGGCGGCGATGAGTCGCGCGAGCTAACTCTGGAATTCGTCAATACCCTGCTCGCCGTACTGGAAGAAAAACACCCCTATCTCAGGCAGCATTGCGAGCGGGTCGCAAACTACTGCACCCATTTTTGCGAAAAGTTCAACCTGCTGGCGCCCAAGGAAATCGATTCCATCTATTTCGCCTGTCTGCTGCATGACCTCGGGCTGCTGTTCAGTCCCGCCGAGGCGGTCAATGCCGGTGAAGGCGAAGCCGATAGCACCAAGGCCGACCTCAAAAAACACCCGGTCCTGACCGAAAAACTGCTTTCCGGCATGAGCCTGCTCACCCAATGCCTGCCTCTCATTCGCCATCACCACGAAGCATGGGACGGCAGCGGCTACCCTGACGGCAGGAAAGGTGAGGACATCCCCTTGGGGGCGCGGATGATAGCGCTTTTCGATCATTTCGACTGGCTGACCTCACCCCCCTTTCCGCGCCAGGGAGTGGACAACGTGACCGCCTTGGAGGAGATCATTCAGCTGTCCGGCAAGCGTTTCGACGGGACGCTGGTGGACCAGTTCGCCCAGTTCATCGAAGCCACCTCGGGCGTCTCCAAGGAATACATCCAGGCCAAAAAGAAAGAAACCGTCAATATAAAGGAGATTTTCACCCAGATCCTGCAGAAGTTCACCAGCGGCAAAATCGTTCCGCCGGTCATGCCCCAGATCGTCCATGAGCTTCAGAAGATCATCGAGAAGCCGAACGCCACCGCCGACCAGCTCGCATCGGCCGTCGAGAAGGAGCCGGTGATCGCCCTGCGGCTGATCTCCATATCGAACAGCCCGGCGTACCGTGGCATGAAGGACATCCGTACGGTACGGCAAGCCATCCCGCGCCTCGGGCTCAAGGAAACCTTGAGTGTCGTCATGGCCATCGCCAACAAGAGTCTCTACGAGACCAAGAACCCCCACTACCGGTTCCTCATGGACAAACTGTGGTCGCACTCGCTGGCCACTGCCTACGGGGCCAAGCTCATCGCCCAGCACCTGAAGCTGAACGAAATCGACGTGTACTTCCTCATGGGGCTCACCCACGACATCGGCAAGACCTTCCTCGTCAAGGCGTTTTCCGAGGAAGAAAAGGTTAAGAACCTCGACATGAAGCTGGTGATCACCGCCATCCAGGAAGCGCACCTCGGCATCAGCTCCGTCATGTTGAAACGCTGGGGCTTCAACGAAACCTTTATACGGGCGGTTTCCCTGCACGAGAAAAACGAGTTCGACCCCGCGGTCTCCAAGGACTGCCTGGTCGTCAACCTCGCCAACATGCTGACCCGCACGATCGGCCAAAGCCTCCTCGAGGGCAGCGCCCCCGATCCGGCGAACATCCGCTCCGCCCAGTTGCTCGACCTGCAGCCGGATGACGTCAAGAAGCTGGGGGAGGAAACCCTGGCCCTCGTCAAAGAACTCGCCCACTTGTTCTGATTCGCGGTTTGCTCGCCGCATGGTTCGCACCAGCTTTCATTTCACGCAAGAGGATATAAAAACATGGCTGAAAGAAACGCTTCGATTGTCCGTGATGACTACCTGAAGCAGCTGACCGAAATCGCCAAGCTGGTGCTGTGCCTGCTCGGTGAAAGGGATTCACGCCTCAAGGAGCACTCCGAGCGGGTAGCCAACACATCGGCCAATTTTGCCGAAAGCGGCGGCATTTTTCGCGGCGACGAACTGCAGCATCTGTATCTGGCCGGGTTGCTGCACGACACAGGCTTCATTTCATCGCCAGGAGAGGTGCTGGACCTGTCCCCCCCGCCGACGGAAGAAGAAGGGCTGCTGGTCAAAAGGCACCCGGTGGTGGGAGTCAACATCCTGTCCAATTATTCAGGCTTCGGGGAGCTATTTGGCTCGATCAGGCACCACCATGAGGCCTTCGACGGCAGCGGCTACCCGGACGGGAAAAAGGGCGAGGAGATCCCCCTCGGCGCGCGCATCCTGCATTTGTTTGACCATTACGACAAGCTCACATCGGGAGGCCGGAGGGGTAAGGGGTTGAGCCGCGAGGAGGCGCTGGCCGAAATGTCTCAAAAAGCGGGCCAGGAGTTCGACCCCACGCTGATTCCCAAGTTTGTTGCTTTCATGGAGGCTGATTCCGGCGCCCAGCAGGATTTTCTGGCCAAGAAGGAGACGGCTTTCATCAAGCAGTCCTTGGCCGGAATTCTGCAAAAATTCAGCGCCGGCAAGATCGTGCCGCCGGCCATGCCCCAGGTTGTCTTCGAGCTGCGCAGCGTGATCAAACGTCATGACTCATCCGTCAAAGACCTGGCCGACGTGCTCGAAAAGGACCCGGTGCTCTCCCTCAGGTTGATCTCGGTCGCGAAAAGCCCGGTCTACAAAGGGTACGGCGAGATCAAGAGCGTTCAGGCGGCCATCCCGCGTTTGGGGTTCAAGGAGACGTTGAGCATCGTCGTGGCGATTGCCAACAAGAGCCTTTACGAAGCCAAGCACCCGCAGCTTCGCGTGCTGCTCGACAAGATGTGGGTCCATTCGCTCGCGGCCGCGTACGCATCCAAGCTGATCGCTCAAAGCCTGCTCTTGGATGACCCGGAGAACCTTTTCCTCATGGGGTTGACCCACGATGTCGGCAAGGTGATCCTCCTGCGGGCGTTTGCGGACATCCCGCAGGAAAAAAGCCTGGACGCCGATGTGATTGTGTCGGCCATTCAGGACGCCCACCAGAGCACCGGCGTCCTGCTGATAAGGCGGTGGGGGTTCGGAGAGGAGTTCTCGCGTGTGATTGCGCTGCACGAAGGATCCAACTTCACCCGGGAAACGGACAACGCCATTCTCGTCGTGCATCTGGCCAACATGCTCACCCGCAGGATGGGCTTCAGTTTCTTCGAGTGGGATTCCAAGAACCCGGTTGAGCTCCCGTCGGCGGTGCTGCTGGGCGTCTCAGCGGAGGTGATCGCGAAAGTCGAAGTCAAGGTGAAAGAGATCATCAAGGAAGTGGCCCATCTCTTTTGACCCTTCGTTCCGCAGCCCTTGTTTTTGATTTTTCCGCGTACGGCATTATATTTGGGCGTGTCTTCCGGACCCCCTGCCGTTGATCAGCCTCAAGGCAGGTCATTTCGCCCCGGAAGCCAAGGGGAGGCCACTGATGATCGACAAGAAAGAGCTATGCGAAAAAATTCGGAAGTTGTACCCCGATGTCGGCGAGTGTGGGATTGATATCGAAGCGGAATATGATACGGCCCAGAAGAGCTGGGTGGTGCACCTCAAAAGGGGCAGCTACAAGCTCAAGACCTTTCTTGAAGAGGGTGACGCTGAAAAATGCATGCTGGGGCAGAAGTGCGTGGGCCTCGGCATCGAGATCGCGCAGCTCAAAGCCAACATTGAACGCTTGAAGCAAGCCTGATGATATCCGGATGGTTCGGCGTTCTTGTTTATAGCAAAACACCCCAATACCGGAATACCCAAACACTTCGTCATCCCTATGGTCACTTACCGCGAAGAAAAAGACACCATGGGCGTGGTCCGAGTGCCCGAGACCGTTTACTACGGCGCCCAGACCCAGCGGGCCTTTGAGAACTTCCCCATCGGCGACCTCAAGCTGCCGCTCGACTTCATCCGCGCGCTGGCGCTGATCAAGCGTTGCGGGGCCGAGGTCAACCGGCGCCTGGGGCTGATGGAGCCAAGGCTGGCCGACGCCGTTGTGTCCGCCGCCCGGGAGGTCCTGGAGGGCCGATTCGACGACCAGTTCGTCGTGGGCGTTTTCCAGACCGGCTCCGGCACCTCCAGCAACATGAACCTGAACGAGGTGATCGCCTCCCGGGCCAATGAGATCCTCACCGGGAAGAAGGGCGGGAAATCGCCGGTTCACCCCAACGACCACGTCAACCTCGGCCAGTCCAGCAACGACGCGGTGCCTTCCGCCATTCACATTTCGGCGCTGATGGCGATCCGGGACAAACTGGTCCCGGCGTTGGAGCGGCTGCACCAGGCGTTGTCGGGCAAGGCGACGGAGTTCGCCCGTGTGCGTAAAATAGGTCGCACCCACCTTCAGGATGCCGTGCCCATGACGCTGGGCCAGGAGTTCTCGGGCTATGCCCGCCAGGTGGAGCTTGGCATCGAACGAATGCGGGGGGTCGAACCCCGCATGGCTGAGCTGGCGCTCGGCGGTACGGCCGTCGGCACCGGCGTGAACGCCCCCCCCGAGTTCGCAGACGAAACCATCGCCCTGATCGCGCGGGAGACCGGCATCGGCTTCCGCAAGGCGGTCAACTTCTTCGAGGCGCAGGCGGCGAAGGATGCAGCCGTGGAGGCGAGCGGTGCGCTCAAAACCCTGGCCGTGAGCCTGACCAAAATAGCCAACGACATCCGCTGGCTCGGTTCGGGGCCACGCTGCGGGCTGGGGGAGATCGTCCTGCCGAGCCTTCAGCCGGGCTCATCGATCATGCCGGGCAAGGTCAATCCTGTGATTCCCGAGGCAGTGCTCCAAGTGGCCGCCCAGGTGATCGGCAACGATGCGACCATCACGATCAGCGGCCAGTCCGGCAGCTTTGAGCTCAACGTGATGATGCCGGTGATCGCCTACAACCTGCTGCAGTCCATCGACCTGCTGGCGGCGGCGGCGGCTGTTTTTGCCGAGAAGTGCGTGGAGGGCATCTCCGCCAACCGTGAGGCCTGCGCCGCGTTCATTGAGCGCAGCCTGGCCCTGGTGACGGGGCTCGTCCCCCGCATCGGCTACGACCGTGCGGCTGCAGTGGCCAAGGCGGCCTACGATTCCGGCAAAACGGTGCGTGAGGTCTTGATCGAGGAAAAGATCTTGCAGCAAGTGGAAATCGATAAACTATTGGACATCTAACTCAGAGGAGGTCGGTATGGCTAAAAAGAAGCGTTACACAGTGAAGGCGGCCTGCCCGCAGTGCGGCTGCAGCGGGGCCACGGTGCTGTCGGAAGAGGAGTTGAAAGCGCGCTACGGCAATGTGCCCAACTTCGACATGGAGTGCGGCGCGTGCATGGCCAAGTTCTCAACACCCGCAAAGGACGCCTGCCCGGAATGGGACGCGGAGTGCCGGATGAAGCACTAGCAGGCTGTTGAAAGATGCCGTCTTGGGCCGTCACCCGGCGTTGCGTGGCTGTTGTAAATCCTCACCTGTCAGCGGATATGCAGTGCGTTACGAGCCTCCGCGCACCGCTGCTTACGACCCGATGCATGTTTTTCAACACCTTGGGCGAAGCCTGCGAATGCGCGAGAGTCGCGCCGGGAAATGCAACCGGGACCTACAGAACCATCCGAATTGCCTTGAAGCCCATCTTGACGGCCATGTAGATCATCAGGATCCCGGAGATGATGTCCGACTGCCGGCGGTATCGGCTGAAAAGAGCCGACGCGCCAGTGCCCAACAGGATGAGTCCGGGCGCGGTGCCCAGTGCAAACGCCAAGGTCGCCAGAATCCCCTGGACGGCACTGGCGTTGCCGAGCGCTTGGGCAAAGGCCCCGTAGGAGAGGCCGCACGGAAGGAACCCCAGCATCACCCCCATCAAGAAGAAGGCGGCCTGCCCCCGGTTTCCTGCGGCGCCCTCCAGGACGTTCTTGAAGCCGGGCATTCGCTCGGGCGAGACGAAATTGAGCCAGCCCGGCTCACGAACGATGCCCAGTCGGGTGATTCCCAGCACCAGCAGCAGCGCCGATGCGACCAGCCAAAGGGATACCTTGACCATGACGACCCCGCCCGCGCCGCTGCCGGCGGCAGCCCCGGCCATCAATTGGCCGATGCCCCCCATGATCCCGCCAATGACGGTGTAGGTTGTGACCCGGCCGAGGTGGTAAAGAACGTGCGGAAGAAATCGGCCCGTGCGGCCGGGAAAGGCGAAAATGAGCGGCCCGCACATGCCGATGCAGTGACCGGTGCCCAGCAGACCCAGCAGAAACATGCCCCAAAGATCGACCCTGTCCATATGCGGCAACCTCCTCGCTACGATTTACTCATTCATGAGAAAAAATACGGGCCGAGGGGTTCATTAGCAGATTCCGATAGCGTGAAAAAGAGAAATCCCAAATCAGGGCATTGCCTTGACGTGGTTTCAAGAGACGTGTTAGACAACGAGCGGTTGCTGCAATCGACCCTTTACCGGGGTGTAGAAAAAAAGCAGCCGGACACTGTTGGCACTTGATCGGGACAGGTGAAGTGGCGGAACCGGCAACTTATCCATCTCTCAGCGGTTTCTCCCGGCTGAAGCTCTTCTGGGCCCTGTCCAGGACGCCGCACGGCCTCCTGGACATGTGCTTTCCGATCTTTGCAGCCCTGCTCTGGCTCGGCGGATTCCCCTCGATTGAAATCATTGCCATCGGCCTAATCACTACCTTCGCAGGTTATACGGCGGTCTATGCTCTGAACGACGTGGTCGACTTTCGCGTCGACCGGGAAAAGGCGGCCGCCGGCGGACTTGCTGCGGCAGGCGGCGACATCGATGGTGTGATCGTCCGGCACCCGATGGCTCAAGGGCTTCTCAGTTTCAGGGAAGGTTTGGCCTGGGCCCTGTTCTGGTCCGCGGTGGCCCTCCTCGGCGCGTTCAAGCTGAACCCGATGTGTGCTGCCATTTTCGTGGGTGGGTGCGCCTGCGAGGCCGTCTACTGCTGGCTGTGGCGTGTTAGCCCTTACCGGACACTGGTGAGTGGGGCGGTCAAGACCTCCGGTTCCATGGCCGCCGTGTTCGCGGTCGACCCCCACCCGTCGCCCGCATTCGTGATCGCCCTGTTTCTTGCTATCTTCTTCTGGGAGATCGGCGGGCAAAACATACCGAATGACCTGACCGACCTGGAAGAGGACCGCCGCATGCAGGCCCGGACCATCCCGGCGCACTTCGGCGTCGAACGGGCCGTGACCCTCGCCGTGGCGGCAGCGGCCCTCGCGCTGGTCCTCAACGTGGTCGTCTTCCAGCTCAGCCCGTTGCCGCACGCCGGGGTTCTCGCACTGCCGGCCCTGGCGGCCGGGTGCTATCTCCTGGGATGGCCCAGCCTGCAACTGTTCGAAACGAAAGACCGGGCCGCGGCCATGAACCTTTTCACTCGAGCGAGCTACCTTCCGCCGGCCTTGCTGGGGGTGTTGCTGCTGGGGTTCATGGCGGTGTAAAAACCGTTTTTGGCAATCGCGCTTCCTGGAACATCGCGGAGCAACAACCAAGAGGAGATAAAATGAAGGAGTTCACATCCGAGGAGTTGGCCCAATTCAACGGCGAAAACGGGAAGCCGGTTTATATCGCTCACGAGGGTAAGGTGTACGACGTCAGCGCCAGCAAAATGTGGAAGACCGGATCGCACATGAAGCGCCATCGCTCCGGACAGGACCTCAGCACCGATATCCAGGGGGCACCCCACACGCCGGAGGTGCTTCAGCGCTTTTCTCAGGTGGGCATGCTCAGGGCGGAGAAAGAGGCCGAAGACCCGCGCGTGCCGCCGGCCCTGGCAGCGCTGATCCGGACCTTTCCCTTCCTGCGGCGGCACCCGCATCCGATGACCGTGCACTTCCCGATCGTGTTCATGTTCTCCACCACGGTCTTCAGCCTGCTCTATCTTATTACCGGTGAGAAATCATTCGATACCACGGCGTTTCACTGTTTGGGGGCGGGGGTGTTCTTCAACGTCGTCGGGATATCCACCGGTTTCTACACCTGGTGGCTCAATTACATGGCCAAACCGTTAAACCCTGTCAAAATCAAAATTCCGCTTACCCTGGCGATGCTGATCACCTCGATCGTCCTTTTCGTCTGGCGACTGGAGGTCCCGAACATTCTGGATGCGCTCAGCGGTGCCGGGCTGCTTTACATCTTGCTGGTGCTCTCGCTATCCGGTATGGTAACCGTGATCGGGTGGAACGGGGCCTCGATGACCTTTCCGGTCGAAAAAGAATAGCCGAATCGGGCTTTATACCGCTTTGAATATCTTCTCGAACCACTGGATGGACGCCTCGTCGGCGATGCCCAGACGACGGGCCACCGCCGGCGAGAAGACCTTGAAAACGGCGCTCGCCCGGGCGCAGACATCCCCCTTCGGATCACAGATCACCCCTTCGGTGACGGCGTCGTTCTTGCCGTTCGTCTCCCGCACGCGGGCCTGAGCTTCCAGTTCGCCGCCAACCTGGACGGGCTTTATGAACTCCACCGTCATGCTCTGGGTCAGCGCGATGCGCTTCAGCAGATGGATGGCCGACCAACTCATGACTTCGTCCAGGATGGTGGTGAGCACGCCGCCGTGCACGATGTTGCTCCAGCCGCAGAGGTGCTCAGGAACCTTCAGCCGCGAGTAAACGGCCTCGCCGTCCGTAAGGAATCGCATCCGCAGGCCGGAGGGGTTTGTCGGGCTGCAGCCGAAGCAGTTATGGTTTCGGCTGCTTGGCAGATCTCTTAGGTTTTTTGGCGAATTCATCGTTGGGATAGATCTGGTTGAATAGATTCTGGGCCATTTCCGTGTCCAGTTTCTTCAAAATCTTGAACTGCTCGAGCGCCCCGCTTTTGTCCCCTTTGTTCAGCATGACGGTCCCCAAAATGTAGTGCGCCGGTGCAAAATCCGGATCTGCACGGATCGCCTCCCGGAAAGCGTCGGCGCCCTCTGTTTCGCGGCCGAGGCGGTAGAAGGCCTCGCCCATGGCAAAGTAAGCGGGAGCGAAGTCCGGGTTCAGGCGGATGACGTTTCTCTGGGCTTTGACCGCCGCCTCGAAGCTCCCCAGCTGGCTGTGGGCGATGCCGGCATTGTAGTAGGCCGGCGCTGCTTCCGGGTTGATGCGCGTGACGGTCTCGAACGCATTCAGGCTCTCGCTGAAGCGTCCGAGACGCGACAGCGCCACGCCCATGTTGAAATAGGCGGCCTCGAACTGCGGGTTGATTCCGATCGCCAGCTGATACGCGGCAATTGCTTCCTCAAATCGGTCCAGCTTGCCGTAATAGTTACCGAGGTGGAATTGCGGAGTTTCGTCCCGCGGGCTGGCTTCGATGGCCTGCTTGTAGGCGGTGATGGCGTCCTCCGGGTTGTTGAGGCCGGCGTAGCAGGAGCCCAGACCGCTCCAGGCCGCTGAGTCCGAGGGGTCGGATTCGGTCGCCTTCTTGAAATACTCAAGGGCCTTCTGGTCCTCGCCGTTGATCGAAAAGCTGAAGCCTTTCTGGCACAGGGCCTCGGCCGCTCTCGGTTTGTTTCCCAGGTGTGCATACGCCCATTCCGAAACCGTTTTGGCGGAGTCGAATTTCCGCAAGGACTGAATCTGCGCGGACGTTACGGCAAAATTCAGGTTTTGCCCCTGGACGAACTGGAACGTGGCGATACCGACCACCATGCCCTTCATGCTGACGACCGGGCTGCCGCTGGAACCAGGCGAGATGGGGGCGGACATCTGAAAAACGGTGCCGACCGGCGGGATCTCGCGCACCGAGGACACGATGCCGTCGCTGACGGTCTGTTCAAGACCCATGGGGCTGCCGACGACGACCACCCGTTCGGCGATCTCCGGCACCCGGTCGTCCACGGGGATCCAGGACACCTCCTCCGCCGGGATGTCCACTTCCAGTTTTAAGAGATCGGCGGCCTTGTTCTCGGCCAGCACGGCCTTGACCCGGTAGGACTTGCCGGCCGCGGTGCGGACATCGGCCGCATATCGGCCCGCCAGCACGTGGAAGTTGGTGATCAGGTGGCCCTGCGGGCTGACGAAAAAGCCGGTTCCGATGTTCCCGATGTTGCGTTCGATGTCATAGGCGATGACCGTCGCAACCGCCGGCTGGATTTTTTTGACCAGCCGGATCAGTGGGGTTTGGGTCTCGGCGGCCTGGGCCGCCAGGGCCGCGCCGGCCAGCGTCAGGCAGGCGGCAAATGTGGATATGCTTTTCTTGATCATGTTCCTCATCCTCTATCGTGACTATAAGCCATCTGCGGGAGATAGGAAAGGCCGGCTTCGAGGAATTATCTGTCTTTGGATGGCAGCGGATCGATGAGGTCCACGGCGTCGCTCGCAGTTCGGTTGGCCCGGCTGGAGAGGGGGGTGCTTCGCCAATTGCCGCCCCCGGCCGGCTTCCAGGATTTTCAACAGTTCAAAAGCATCCTGAATATAGGAACCCTTCGATTTTATATAGCCTTTTCCAGAATTCCTTCCAGTTCCCGGGCCGTCAGGTCGATGGGGTTGCCCTTCATGCTGCTGGATCGAATGGAGCTGGCGATCAGATCCGACGCATGTTCCCCGGCGAAGCCGTAGATGGAAAGCGCCGGCACTTCGAGCCGGTCGCAGAGGGCCTGCAGCCAGGCGGAACCGGCCTCGGCGGTGGCGCCGGTGTCGCCCGTGAATATCCGCGCCGCATCCCGGAAACGTCCCAGGGCGGTGGCGTCGGGGTCGCGCTCGCGAAGTGCCTTGATGTTGGCGGCCGCGACAAACGGCAGCAGCCGTCCGCACACCGCACCATGGGGTGCCCGGAAGGTGCCGCCGAAGGGCCCGGCGATGCCGTGCACCGCCCCCAGCCTGGCGTTGGCAAGCGCCAGTCCGCTGCACAGGCTGGCGAGGCACATGTCCTCGCGGGCCTGGGGGTCGCCGCCGTTGGCGAAGGCGTGGTGCAGGGAACGCGCGGCGCGGTGCAGGCCTTCGCGGCAAACCGCGTCGGTCAGCGGGTTGGCGTTGCGGCTGACGAAGGCCTCCAGGAGCTGGGTCAGGGCATCCAAACCCGTGGCGGCGGTTAGCCCCGGCGGCATGGAATAGGTCAGCTCCGGGTCGATCAAGGCCAGTCGCGGCAGCATGAACGGGCTGCGCATGCTGACCTTGAGTTTGTGGTCGGGAGAGTCCAGGACGGCGTTGCGGGTGACCTCCGCCCCGGTGCCGGCCGTGGTGGGCACGGCGATGCAGGGGACGGACGGCCGCAGCAGAGGCCGGCCCTCGCCGATCACCTCCAGGTACTGCAGGAGATCGCCGCCGTTGGCGAGCAAGGCAGCGACTGCCTTGCCGGCGTCGATCACGCTGCCGCCGCCGATGCCGATGACCAGGTCGCAGTCGCGGCTGCCGGCTTTCCGGGCGGCTTCCGCAACCAGGTCGGTGGTCGGCTCCTGCACGACCCGGAACTCCGTGTGCATAACATGGTGGTTTTCAAGATCGCGCAGCAGAGGCCGTGCGCGCTGCGGGTCGGCACCGGCCAGCACGAAGGCCCGCCGTCCAAGCGCCGCGGCCTCCCGGCCGATGCTGCCGGCCATCCCGGGCCCGAAGACGATGCGGGTAGCGGTTGCAAATTCGAACTGCATCAGGCACCTCCTCACGACCAAGGGCTTATCGATAGCACTCCGTGCGGGGCGATTCAACGGCGAAGCGTTCAGGTGACATTTTTCGGACGAAAAATTGACGAAAAACGGCACCTGCTCTCGCCTTTGAATTGGGTGATTTAAAAGCAACCTTTTGAAATAAATAGAAAAGCATATATATACGAAGACCTGGCATGGATGTTGAATTAATCTAACAGCAACTTCTCAGATGTGCGTGCATCTTCCCCGACGGGCTCTCACAACTCAAATGATTGGAGGACGGCACCGTCAGGAACAACGGCATCATGGGAAGTTTTCCATTTGGACATGCCGCAAAGGAGGCCATCATGGTACCGTCGCTCGATTCCGCGCTTTCAGCCCTGCAGGCGTTTGGCCAGAAGCTGGGCATGACGGCCGGGAACATTGCCAACGTCAACACCGACGGCTTCAAGAAATCACGCGCTGTCTTTGAAGAGGGCCGCAACGGCGAGGTAGCGGTCCGCGAGCAGCGCATCAACACGCCGGGGCTCCCACTGGAGAACGAGGCAGCGAGCGGGGCCGCAACCCGGGAGAGTTCCAACGTGGCCCTCGAGGAAGAAATCCCCGAACTCATCACTTCCGTCTATGGCTTTCGGGCCAACTTGAAGACCGTAAAGGTCCAGGATGAGCTGCTGGGCCACCTGCTGGACACCGTCGCCTGAACGTCGGCGACTTCGTAAAGCCGTTTGGAGCGCCGTGCACCGTCCCATCATGCGGGAGCAAAGATGTCATCTCTTATCCTGTTGCGCCGGCCCGAGCGGGTCTGCTAAAGTCAACGCAGACGCCGCAGCATGCGCCATGCAGGAAAGGAGAAACAGGATGACGGTCAAACCGCCCCGCAGACGGATTTTCCCCTCAGCCAAGGAAGACGCCCGCATCGCCGGAAAAACGGCCGATGCGGCCCACTGCCAGTCTCCCAGCTACCGCCTGGCCTTCCAGGACCCGGATTTTCTTCTCAGGGACGAACTGCGGCCCGTGCGCCTTGAGCTCGAGCTGCTAAAGCCGGAGCTGATTCTGCAGGAACATCACATCGAGTCCACGATCGTCATCTTCGGAAGCGCCAGGATCCCCGAACCGCAGTCGGCCGCCGAGGGGTTGGCGGCAGCAACGGCCGAACTGCAGCGTGATACCGCCAACCCTGTGCTGCAGCGCAACGCCCGCATCGCCGAACGCAAGGCGGCCAACAGCCGATACTACGAGGAGGCGCGCAAGCTGGGGCGCCTGATTGCGGTGCATTCCGACGACCACCGCTTCGTGGTGATGACCGGCGGCGGGCCGGGCATCATGGAAGCCGCCAACCGCGGTGCACACGATGCCGGAGCGCTCAGCATCGGTATGAACATCGTCCTGCCCCACGAGCAGCTGCCGAACCCCTACATCACGCCTGATCTCAATTTTCAGTTCCACTACTTTGCGATCCGCAAGATGCACCTGGTCATGCGGGCCAGGGCCTTGGTCGCTTTTCCAGGCGGTTTCGGCACACTGGACGAGCTGTTCGAGACCCTGACGCTGATTCAGACCGGGAAGGTCCGTCGCATACCTGTGCTGCTGTTCGGGAGGGAGTTCTGGGGGCGAGTAGTTCAATTCCAGGCCTTGGTGGACGAGGGGACCATCGCACCGCAAGATCTCGATCTGTTCAGCTATGTGGACACGGCGGAGGCGGCCTGGGAAATAATTCTGCAGGCCGAGCAAGCGAAAGGCTGAAAAAAGCGTGTGAGGGGTAAACCGGCCCGTCCTTTACAGCGTCTAAAAAATAACAAGCATATGGGAAAACCAACCCCAACGGGTGGACGTTATGATACGGCGAGCGATCGTTCTGGGATTGATGGCGGTTCTTACCATGCCGGCGGCGGGGGGTGCCGACATCTACCGCTGGAAGGACGCCAACGGCGTGATGCATTTCAGCAATCAACCGCCCCCGGCCGGTGCGACCCTGATCGAGAAAATCGAGGAAACGCCTTACGATGCAGCGGCCGACCGCCAGCGGATCGAGGAAGAGCGCCGGCTGCGGCTTGAGCGGCAGAAAATCGAAGTGGAGGAGCGAAAGGCGGATACTGCCGCTCGTGAGCGTGAAGCCCAGCTGAAGCTGGAACAGGCCGACCGCCGCCTGCAGGAGGCGCAACAGTTGGAGCAGCAGGCGCGCGAACAGTCAAAGGGCGACGACTGCGATGATGATTATTATCTGCGCTCCGGTTACTGCGGGGGATACCCGGCCTACAGCGGCCGCTATTATCATGGGCGGCCCGGCAGCCCCGATCTGTACCGCGGATACTATCGCGAAAACAACAATCTATATTACAAAGAGCCTCCCCGGCCTGGCCATCCGCTGGTGCCAACGCTGCCGGCCAAGCCGGGACAGAAGCCCACTCCCAGGCCGGACGCTCCGAAGAATGCCGCCAAGCCGAGCAAGGCGTCGCCGGCCATGGAGGATCTGGCCCCAAAGGGAGGCGCAGTGCCGGCCGGACCGAGACGATGAGAGGGCCCGGCTCCAGGCGCCTCAGCAACGCAGCGCAAGGCACAGCCCGTCTCTTTCCGGGGAATGCCCCGGTAAAAATGCGAACAGGGAAACCGGCCGCCACCCGCCGTCGTTGAAGATCGCGCGGTTGAAGGGGTCCGCATCCGGGAACGCCACATTGTCGGCCACCAGCAACCCTCCCGGCCGCAGCAGCCGGCGGCACTGGGGCAGGGCGCGGGCATAGTCCCCCTTGTCGATATCCATGAAAATCAAATCGAACTCGCCCTTCATCCGGGGCAGTTCGGCAAACGCGTCACCGCAGAGGACGTTCGTCCGGCTCGCGAGGCCGGCGCGTTCAAGGTTCTTGCGTGCGCGGGCGGCGAAAGCCGGTTCGTGCTCCAGCGTTGTCAGAACGCCGGCATTCAAGGCGCAGGCGCGGGCGAGGAAGATGGCGGAATAGCCTGTGGCGGTCCCGAGCTCCAGGATGGAACGCGCGCCGCTGGTTCGCGACAGGATGAATAGCAACTCCCCGACCACCGGGCCCACGATCGGGATGTGCTCCGTTTCGGCCTCAAGCTCCAGTTCTTGCAGCAGCGGGTCGTCTTTCCGGGTGAACTGGCTGAAATAGGCTTCCGGCTCGTCCACAATCCTCGACATGACGGGTTCCTTTCTTAAAAGAGTTGCGACTGGTCGCGGGGCACCTCCTTGATGTGACTGGTGAACCGCTCGACTTCGCGTTTTAGTGCATCGACGCGTTCCAGGTTGGAAAGCTTCCAACGATAGATCTCTTTCTGGAGACGTCGGCCGTCTTCAGCCAGCGCGTCGGCGATCTGGTCCCTCGATGGCTCCCACAGAAGGCGGGCTTCCTCCTCCCGCATCCCAACCCGGTCGAAGTGCCATCGGCAATAGCGGTGCCACCACGGAGCTGGCATTTCGGCGTTGGCGGCGGCGCCTTCAAAATAATAAAAACACCATTCGAGCTGCGGCAGGGGAATGTGGAGGTCCCGGGCCACATCCCGCAGCGCCCGCTTGCCTTCGGAGGTGTGTCGATCGAATACCACCCAGTGCGGAAAAGGGGCGTCGGCCGCCGGTGCGGGTGTCGGATCCGGCAGCGGCGAGCTCACCGCCAGATAGGCCGCCGCCTGGACCACCGCCTTGTCGTGGGGGCGGCCGCCTTCTCGGTAGCGGCCGGCGTTGGCGATCAAGGCCTGGCAGCGTTGGTCGGTGCCCTGGGTGGACACCCATTCCCAGAAATCCGTGGGGTGCCGGATCGCCTTGGCGATCAGCTTGACGGCCCGGTCGTCCGCCGACTGATCCAGCACGCTCGTATCCCCTTTTGCCAGCGCATACGCGAGGAACCCGAGACCGGTCGCATCCCGGGCTTTGTGTGCGCGGGCGACCCGGATGAGGGCGGCAACTTTGCTGGGAAAGCGTTTGGTGAATACCATCTCGCGGCCGAGGGGCCAGCACTCGCTGAAAACGATGAATGCCGCGCGCTTTTCGAACCAGGCCCGAGAGTGAATGTTGAGATTTTCTATGAGGGCGCTGATCGTGCAGATCAGCTCGGAATGTCCGCGGCGGACGGCCTTCTGGAGAAGAGACCGGAACCGGTCGTCAACGGCTGATGGGTCTTTCGGCATTTTGTAACGTTTTGTCGGTCAGAGCATCTATACACTCGGTTTAAAAGAAATGATCATTCACGCACCAGGATGGTCATCTCCTGGGTGGCTCATTTTACACCTCCTTTTAGAGCTGCCCAGGACTTTTAAACCAATTTAAAGGTGATATTCTCTCTCCTCCAAATGGGGTGGATGCCGAAAGGTGTCCACCCTATTTTATTTTGGAGAAAAGCAAATGTCCGCCTGGGCCTCCTTGCCCTCGGCGAGAAGGTCCGCGAAGGTGATTTGATTCAATCGGGCAAAAAAGGCATTGGATGCCTCGATCCATACAAAGCGCGTGGGGCAGCGATCCGAGCGGTCGCAGACCTTGGGGTTCTTTGAGCAAAAGGTCAGGAACGAGCCGCCCTCCATGAGCGCCACCACCTCTCCCACCGTAATCTGCCCAGGAGGCTTGTTCAGCATGTGGCCGCCTTTGGACCCTCGAAAGCTTTTGATGTAATTCGCCCGTTTGAGCGGACGGATGATCTGCTCCAGATACTTCAGCGAAATGTTCTGACGCCTTGCAATTTCCCCCAGTTGGATGGGGTTTTTACCATGGTGTTGGGCCATGTCCAGAATCAGCCGCGTACCGTATCTGCTGCGCGTGGACAGCTTCATTGGCGTCCTCCTCCAACTTTCTCCGACAATGGTTTGAATACGTGTAACGACTCAGGTAGCGGGGGCTCAGCAAGGGCTCCGTCTTCACCAAGGCTATGGCGGACAGGTCGGGGTTCAGGAAAGAAGCAGTTGCCGGGTCCTGACCGCTGCCGGCCTGATTTGTCCGTCTGGCAGCAGGCTGATGGCCATGGCGTTTGTCCTCGCGGGTTTTCTGAACCCCGAACCCTTGAGACCTGAAACCTGAGCGACTTCAGAGGGTATAGAATTAATCCAGGGCAGTCAACTATGATTTCAATGCGGATGGACAGCTGAAGATGCCTGCATTACGTTTCCGACATCCTATCAACGGCGCCACTATCGAACGACGGGAAGGAACATTGATTCTATGCCTAATGACGATCATGAAAACGTATGCCCTGGACTGGAGCTGAAATGTCCAGGTTGCCAACGTCCGCTCAAGGTCCCCAGAATCAAGGGCAACGAGGGCAAGCCTTTGATCTGCGGCGGCTGCGGGGAGCGATTCGATTGCGGCGAACTGTCCGCTGCGATGCCGGAGCCGACTCAGACGACCTGAAGCGTCGGGCCGCGCTGTTACATGCTTCCCGTTTGGGCGAAGCGGTCGAGGACCAGCCAAGCCTTGGCGTCGAACTTGAGCGACGAGTCGTTGCAAAGACGTCCGGCTTCCTCAGGTGAAGCAAACAGTACGTCGATGACCTCCGATTCGTGGTTGGCTTCCGAGGACGGCTCCCCATCGCATTCGACATAGACCATCGAAACGGATTCGTCGGTCATTCCGGCGGTCGAATACACCGGTGGGCCGGTCCTTAGACATCGCACCACTTCGAGGCCGGTTTCCTCCTTGAGCTCGCGGCGCGCGGCTTCAGCCACGGTCTCCCCCTCATCCACGAGACCGGCAGGAAAGCCGTATTCATAATCCCCGAGTGCTATCCGGTATTCACGGGTGACCACAATCTGCGACCGGCCCACGTGATACGCTGCAATAACTACGGCATCGGGTCGGTCGAATCGGCCTGTGGCGCAGCGGGGGGCCTTGAGCCGAGTGGCCATCACCCACGAGCGTTCCGAGCCGCTTTTCGCTCGGTAGTGAAGCCTGAACAGGCGCAGCCAGCCGGCATCCGCCAGAAGGTCCATGCGGGTGATTTTGATTGGAGTGTCATTCATCGGCTCCTCGAATCTCCGTGAAAAAAGGAAAAACATGTTATTTCGGCAGGAATCAGGAACCGCTCCGGGATGAAGAAAAAGAAGTTGCATACCATTCCATGCGTGCCTATCGGAACCCCGGCTGAATGTCAACATCGCCGAGCTGAGGTTTTAAAGCATCCTGTTCAAGTATGAGTGCCAAGAAGCCGATAGGAATAAAGTGAACACCAGGGGGCGGCCGCGTTTTCATCACACGAATCTTCATTCCATTTAGATCAACCTCGCAGAGAGTCGTAACTCGCGCGGAAAGGCAGCGAACAAGTTGGGCGAAGGCGAGCGGGAAACAATAGTTCCTAACACGGACGCGTTCAGCGGCGATGAGGAGCCGCGTGTCGGGCAGGATCGCCGACGACGGACGTTCCCCCCAATGCGCTACCTGATTGCAGGCGGCCGGCGCCGTGAGGTGCGTCGCTCGGAAGACCGGCAGCGGGTCGTCATCCTGGATCGGTACAGCCCCAGGCTTTTCAGCTGCATTGTGGGGATTTTATTCCTGAGTGTTCTCGACGCGCTCTTGACCCTCTACCTGATGGAACATGGGTCCACCGAATTGAACCCGGTGATGGACTATTTTCTGAAAAAGGGCCCGTTGCTGTTTACCGTCGCCAAATATGCCCTCACCAGCCTTGCCGTCGTCATCTTCCTGATGGTGGCCAACACCGTTGTCCCGCGATCCAATTTCCGTGCCAAAAAGCTCTTCCCTTACGCCCTCATTGCTTTCGGAAGCGTCATCGTTTGGGAAATCATGCTGGTATGCATCCTGCTGCTTCGGGATTAGAAGGGCGCGCCTTGCTGCCGCGCG
>Ga0075349_1000009_pt1 | contig 21369 bp, 16 predicted proteins | sample RushSE_TuleB_D1_FD_120066 | JGI IMG/M metagenome (GOLD analysis project Ga0075349, IMG submission 120066) | Natural and restored wetland microbial communities from the San Francisco Bay, California, USA, that impact long-term carbon... | ecosystem: Environmental > Terrestrial > Soil > Wetlands ... | reverse complement strand
CTCGACGGCGTCCAGCCCCGCCTGTTCCATCAGGGCCGCCGCTTCCACGGATTCCTCCAGCTCCAGCCCGCCCTCCGCATAATCCCGTCCGTTCAGTTTAATGAGAATGGGGTAACCGTCGTCCACGGCCTGGCGCACGGCCCGAATCGTTTCCAGATGCACACGCACCCTGTTTGTCAGGGATCCGCCGTATGCGTCCGTCCGCCGGTTAAAGAGCGGGGAGAGAAACTGGTTGAAGAGATAGCCGTGCGCGGAGTGGATCTGCACGGCGTCGAACCCGGCGGCCTTGGCCCGGGCGGCCGCCTCGGCAAAGGCGTGAACCACGTCAGCGATATCCTCGGGGGTCAGCTCCCTGCGGTGGACGTCGTCGAGTTTCACCGCGGCTGAAACGGCGAAGGGCGGCGTGCCGGTCAGGTGGTGGGCGGCGAAATAGCCGGCGTGGGCTATCTGAAGGACCATTTTGGCGCCGTGGTCGTGGGCGGCGGCTGCCATCCGCCTTAGCCCGGAGACCAGTTCGTCCCTGGAGGCACTCATCTGCAAGGGTCCGGCCTGTCCTTCCGGTCTGACGTAGGCGTGGCCGCTGATGATGAGCCCCACCCCGCCCTTGGCCAGTGCCGCGATAGTGTCGACCAGCCGCGGCGTGACCGCCCCTTCGGGCGTTGCCAAGCCCTCCCACGTGGCTGAGCGGACGAAACGGTTCGGCAGGTCCATGGTTCCGATGTTCGCCGGTTCAAACAGCTTGCTCATGGGCCGTTTCCTTTCAGCGGATTGTCTTCAATTCCACCACGGACCGCCATTGTTCCAGAAGCATGCGGCGGTTTTCGCGGATCCACGTTTCTCCGTTCAGGTCCAGCAGTTCACCCATCCGGATGCAGAGAACTTCCGTTTCCCGTCGTTCGCCGGGGATCTCGGTCGTCCCCAGCAGCTCGTAAACCTTCTCCAGCGAGAGTGCACTCACGGGCCCTTCTCCTGGCGGTCGGGTTGTTGCCGATGTTATCGCTCATACACCTTCACCGGGATGAATTCAAGGTGATCCGGGCTTCGACGGCAGAACCTATCGGCAACGCATGAAATAGGATCGGTGGAAATGGCTCAAGCAGGTGTGACAGCGTGCGGCGGCAAATCGATTATAGAGGACTCTTTGGGGATCCGATCCGCCACCACGGATGAGCTTCGACGCCGGCGTTTGGTTTATTCGCCGACCGTGTTTTTGAGAATAAGCCGACCGATGCAAATGCAAACCGTATCGCCGACTTCAAGATTGAAGTCATCCCCAGGCACGATGCCGGTGCCGGTCATCAGAAAAACACCTTCGGGGAAATCCATTTCCCTGAACAAATACTCGGCCAGTTGCTCAAGGGCGCGGGTTATTCTTGAGGTTTGCGTTTCACCCTTGAATACTGATTGTCCCAATCTCCGGATCTCAATGGATATCGGCATGTCTCGCAGGCTGGTCGGATCGGCCAGCTGAATTCCTGGGCCCAGCGCGCAGCTGCCTGAAAAAATTTTGGCCTGGGGCAAGTAAAGGGCGTTTTCGCCTTCTATGCTGCGGGAGGAAACATCGTTTCCGACGCAATAGCCGACAATTTCCCGCCGCGAGTTGATCACGAGGGTCATCTCCGGCTCGGGTACATTCCAGTTGCTGTCGGCTCGAACCCGAATCTGTCCGCCGTCTCCGACAACCCGCCATCCGATGGCTTTGGGGAAAAGCTCGGGGCGCTCGGCGCGATACACTTTTTCATAGAGATCGGCCGTATCGGATTCGGCCTTGCGCGCGTCCCGGCTGCGAAGATAGGTGACACCGCTGGCCCAGACTTCCTGCCCGTCTTCGATGGGCGAAACGAGCGCTGCCTCCGCCTGGTCGCCGGTTTGGAGTTCGGCCGCGAGCCGGAGCGCTTTATCACTTTCAAGGGCCAGAAACATGGATAGATTAAAATGTTGTTGGAGCAGACGGCCGTCGGCCGCCCAGCGGTACCCATGTTTGGTCTTGTGGCGTGTCAGCAGCATGAAATGGTCTCCTTTCGGAAACGGCGTGATGGAAAAGGCAGAGCCGGACTCCGTGAGAAGGGAGCGCAGGGTTTTTTTCACTCGCCGGCGAAAGGAACTCCGGACGCGATCAGAACTACAACGGGCTGCTCAGAAAGCCCAGGCCCCTTTCTGCAAAGAGTTTTTCGACGCCTTTTTTTACGTTTTGCAAATGGGTGCTCAGGGCCTTCTGAGCGCTTCGCGGATCTTGGGCCTCGATGCTGTCGAGAATCTTGCTGTGTTCATCGATGGTCTCCTCGAGGCGCCGGTGAACGTAAAGCGTCAGAAATCGAACCCGCTGGATTTTTTCGGTCAGCTGCACGGCGAGATCTTGCAGGGCGCGGTTTCCACAGAACCGGATGAGTTTTGCGTGAAATTCGAGATCCGCCTCGAAAAAAAGGTCCGGGTCCCGAACGCCGAGGGCTTGCTCCATGCGTTTCGTCAGCTCGCGCAGCTCGTCTACCTGCGCTCCGGTCCGATTCTTGGCCACCCGCTTGACCGCGTGCCCCTCCATGAGCTCCCTGATTTCGTGTAGCTCCAGGATGCTTTTCAAGGTGATCTCTGAAACCTTGAATTTCTTCCCCTCGGCCTCTTCGACGAACCCTTCCTGCTGCAGGCGCACCAGCGCTTCGCGAACCGGCGTGCGGCTGATCCCCAGCTCCTTGGCCAACGACTGGACCATCAGGATTTCGCCGGGGCGAAAGCGCAAATCGATGATGCGACGCTTGAGCTGGTGATAGGCTTTTAGGGTGAGAGGCAACGCGCTGGACTCAGTCATGGGTGCCTCCGGAGTATTAACTCGCCCGTCGGCCCCGGCGACAGCCGCTCCAGGCTGAATCTTGCGGGACTATCCTGCATTTTTTCGTTTCTATCGTTGGAGGACTCTCTGGGTGAGTGATTGGAATGCCTGATTTTTAACATGTTCCACTGCAAAAGTCCATTTATTATCTTATTGACAATTTTATTCATAAATGTATACATAAATAATCTGATTTAAAAAAGCAACGGGGAGGAGCCCGAACCGGGTTCGTGCCGCGGGTCGACCCGAAGGACCGGGACGGGTTGCTCGAAAGATGACGTGAAAGCGGTTGCAGGGCGCAACCACCGCCGGGGAGCCCGTCACCGCACGTGAAGCCAGCCCTGATGACGCCTTGCCGTCAGACATCCACAGGATCTCCAGGCACTCCCGGGATCCGCCATCGCGATGGCGACCTTGGTCAATAAGGCACCCGGCATGGCTCAGCAGCTATTAGGGTGAGAAGATGGCGCAACTGAAGACCTGCGCCTCCATCTGCCGGCGATCAAACGGCAGGCCGCCACGTTGCAGACGGCTGGCGGTATTCGACCAATCGGCTTGCGCATCGGCTTACTCCACCCCTCGATCCCGTCGCCCAAAGCGCGGGGCTGGCGGGCAGAGAACGGCCGGTTTTCAGTCCATAGCCCGGCGGACTCCCATCCGCCATTTCCATCAACGCTTCAAAGGAGGTTGCAGCATGAGAAATGTCTTGAGATTCGTCGGAGTCCTTGTGGCGCTGACCCTGGTGTCGGGCGTTTTGCCAGGCAACACCGCCGTGGCAGCCAAATCTCTCAAATGGGCCCATGTGTACGAGACCGACAACCCCTACCACACGTGGGCATTGTGGGCGTCAGAGGAAATCAAGAAGCGCACAAACGGCCGTTACGAAGTGAAAGTGTTCCCGGCCTCTTCGCTTGGTAAAGAAGTGGACATCAACGAGGGGCTGACGCTGGGAACAGTCGACATCATCCACACCTCGGCGGCCTTCACCGGTCGTACCTACGCACCGCTCGCCATGTCGACCTATCCCTATGTGTTCCGTGACCTGAACCACTTTTATGCGTACGCCAAGAGTGATCTCTTCCGCGAGCTGGCCAACGAGTACGAGAAAATTACGGGCAGCCATGTGTTCTGCACCAGCTATTACGGCGCACGCAACGTGACCACCACCAAGCTTCAAGTGAGAAAACCCGAGGATATGAAGAACGTGAAGATCCGGATCCCGGACGCACCGGCATACGGTATCTTCCCGAAGGCCGTGGGCGCCAACCCCAGCCCGATCGCCTTCGCGGAAGTGTATCTGGCGCTCCAGCAGGGGGTTGTGGACGCCCAGGAGAACCCCCTGACGATCATCAAGTTCAAGAAGTTCTACGAAGTGCAGAAATACATCTGCCTGACTCAGCACATGCTGGACAACCTGGTGACGATTGCCGGCGGTCAGCTCTGGAAGGGATTGAGCGCGGAAGACAAGAAAATTTTCACCGAGGTCATGATGGAGATGAGCGGTAAAATCAGCGCCGACATCCAGAAAGCGGAAGGGGAGCTGGCGGACTGGTTTACCAAACAGGGCAACACGGTCATTTCGGATGTAGACCGCAAGGCAATGGCCGCCAAGGTCACCGAGTACTATGGCAAGAACAAGTCCTCGCTGCCTTGGAACGACAAACAGTGGGAACGGCTCCAGGCCATTAAATAAGCCACCCCGGAAACCCCGGGCCGCTCATCGTGCGACGAGCGGCCCGGGGAGAACCACCCAGATGGTGCTGCGATGACCGAAACGAGCTGCACGGTGTTGCCGGTTGCCCTGTCGAATGAACCCGAGAAGCTGTTCCGCCCGAAGGCCGTTGAAGACCACGTCGCCATCCTGGTGTTCTGGGGGCTTGCTTTCGTCGTGTTTCTGCAGTTTTTCACGCGCTACGTTCTCAACGATTCCATGGGGTGGACCGAGGAGATTGCGCGCGTATTGCTCATTGCCTGCTCGTTGATCGGCTCGGCGCTGGCGGTACGCAACAACTCGCACATCATGGTGGAATTCTTCTACCGATACCTCAGTCCTTCGGGGGGGCGCGTTCTTTCCACCGTGGTCGACATCTCCCGCATCCTGTTCATGGTGGTTCTCTCCATCGCCGGTTATCGCCTGGCCAGCCGAACGTTCGGAGCGCTCGTGTCGGTCGAATTTCCGAAGAAGGCGCTGTATTTCATTTTCCTGGGCATGATTGTACTCAATCTGCTGCGATCCATCCAGGTGGCCTTTCGCCACTGGAGGGAGGAAGGCAGCTGTCTCAGCTTATCGGCTTCCCCGGCGACCGACCCTGCCTACCGACCCTCTGCTCGGGATTGGATCGCACCCGCGGTCATTCTCATGCTTGCCGGCGTGACCCTGTGGACCCTGCTGACCGGCCAGGACATGTGGTTCTTGTTCGCCTTCCTGTTTCTGCTGGTGGTCACGGGGTTGCCGGTCGCCTTTTGCCTTGCGGGGTCTGCCTACGCGTACGTCATGGCGACCGACCTAGCCCCCGACATCGTCATCGCCCACCGCCTGATCAATGGAATGGACAGCTTTCCGCTGCTGGCGATCCCCTTTTTCATTCTTGCCGGGACGTTGATGAATGCCGTGGGCGTCACCAACCGGCTGTTCGATTTTGCGAAGGCCCTGGTCGGTTGGCTTCCCGGGGGGTTGGGGCATGTCAACATCGGTGCGTCCATCATCTTTTCCGGCATGAGCGGTGCGGCGGTTGCGGATGCCGGCGGGCTGGGGACGATCGAAATCAAGGCCATGAGAGACGCCGGCTACGATGTTGAGTTTTCGGTCGGCATTACGGCCGCCTCTTCCACCATCGGGCCCATCATCCCGCCCAGCATCCCCATGGTGGCTTTCGGGGTCATGGCGTCATGCTCCATCGGTCAGCTCTTCGCCGCCGGTTTCCTGCCGGGCCTGCTGATGGGAGTCGCTTTGATGATCATGGTGGCCTACATGGCCCGCAAACGCCATTATCCACGGGATTCAAGGTTTTCATTGCGGATTCTGGCCAGTAGCTTCCGGTATTCCGCCCTGTCTCTGGTGACGCCGGCGATCATCGTCGGCGGCATCCTCGCCGGTGTGTTCACGCCGACCGAGTCCGCAATCGCCGCAGTGACTTACACGCTCTGCCTGGGAGTGCTGTATCGGACGCTGACGTGGAAGCGGTTGATCAGCGCCAGCATGGAGACGATCGAGACCACCGCGGCCGTCATGATGATTATCGGCGCTGCTGCGGTTTTTGCCTGGATTCTGACAACCAACCAGCTTGCGATCGTTTTTGCTGATTTTGTGACCAGGAATTTCAGCTCGACGTTCATGATCCTGATCCTTATCAATCTTCTCCTGCTGGTGGTCGGGTGCTTTCTCGAGCCCATAGCAGCCATCACCATCATGGTGCCGGTGTTGTTGCCGTTGACCGAGAAAATTGGAATGGATGTCATCCATTTGGGCGTGGTGATGGTGTTGAACCTGATGATCGGGCTTTTGACCCCGCCGGTCGGCACGGTGCTCTACGTGGTCTCGCGGGTGGCCGGGGTGAAATTCGAGCGGGCGCTGGCCGGCACAGGGCCGTTTTTCATCCCGCTGGTGGTCGTGTTGCTCCTGGTCACCTATTTTCCGGAAATTTCGCTTTTCCTGCCGAAGCTGGTGTATCGCTGAGCTGACGGACAAGGCAATTAAGGCGTCAGGACGAAGTGAATGGACCGAATCCCCGGGAGGATGAACACCGTGGCGGGGCAACGAACGCTCACCATCCGCCTCAACCCTCTGGACAACGTAATCGTGGCGCGGGTCGACCTGGCGCAGGGAACGTATCTGCCCGAGGCCGGCGTCACCTGCCGACAGACGGTTGCCTTCGGCCATAAAGTGGCGACCATTCCCATCAGAGCCGGAGAGATTGTCTGGAAGTACGGGCAGATCATCGGCGTTGCCTGCCGGGACATCTCCCCCGGCGATCACGTGCACACCCACAACCTTTCGATGAGAAGCTTCAGCCGGGACTGCGCCGTGGGAAAGGGCGTGCGGGCGCTGCCGCAGCCGGCAGGCGAGTCGGTGCTTTTCCAGGGCATCCTCCGTGCCGACGGTCGGGTCGCCACCCGCAATTACATCGGGGTGATCAGCACGGTCAACTGCTCCTCCTCGGTGACGCGCCTGATCGCCGACGAATTCCGCGGTACGGCGTTGGCCGAGTTCCCCAACGTAGACGGGATTGTACCGATTTGCCATGGGTTGGGATGCGCCATGGCCGGAAGCGGCCCGGGGCTTGATCACCTGCGCGACAGTCTGGCCGGATATGCCCGGCACCCCAACTTCGCCGGTGTTCTTCTCATCGGCCTGGGATGCGAGGTGTCGCAGGTCGATGTCGTGGCCGGAGCGATCGGCCGGAGCGCTCAACCGCCGGTCCAGACGATGACAATACAGGGCCGCGGGGGGACCCGCCGAACCGTTCAGGAAGCCGTAGCGCGGATTCGCGAGATGCTTCCGGTCGCCGACCGCTTCCGCCGCGAACCGGTGGCGGTAAACCGGCTCATTCTCGGGCTAGAATGCGGCGGATCGGACTCGCTCTCCGGGATCACGGCCAACCCTGCCCTGGGCGTTGCGGCCGACCTCCTGGTGCGGCACGGGGGGACGGCGGTCCTCGGGGAAACCCCAGAGATCTACGGCGCTGAGCATCTCCTGACACGGCGGGCGGTCCGCCGTGAGGTCGCCGAGAAACTCCTCGCCCGAATCCGGTGGTGGGAGCAATACACAGCCGCGCTCGGCGGCGAGATGGACAACAACCCCTCCCCCGGGAACAAAGCCGGTGGGCTCACAACCATCCTCGAGAAATCACTGGGAGCGGTCGCCAAGGGTGGGACGTCCAGCCTGATGGAGGTTTACCGCTATGCGGAACCGGTGATGTCCAAGGGGCTCGTCTTTATGGACACGCCAGGGTACGATCCGGTTTCGGTGACGGGGTTCGTGGCCGGAGGCGCCAACATCGTTTGCTTCACGACCGGCAGGGGTTCCGTCTTCGGCTGCCGACCGGTGCCATCGATCAAGCTTGCTACGAACACAGCCATGTACGAGCGCATGGAGGAGGACATGGACATCAATTGCGGCACAATTGCGGACGGGGAGGATTCCGTGGACTCGCTCGGCCGGCGCATATTCGAACGCATTCTGGAGACCGCATCGGGCCGACGTACTCAGAGTGAACTGCTGGGTATCGGCAACGACGAATTCGCCCCCTGGCACATCGGGGCAGTCATGTAACCGCTTCGATTCTGACCTTATCTCCCCGGGAATAAAATCGGATGCTTTTGTGAAGGCCCTAAGCGCAGGCTCGTCGTGGCCTGCACCCCGGTGGGCCTGTGCTCCGACCCACCATGATCCCTGAAATTATTGGAGCAATAAACTCCTGAAGCGGGCAAATCCTACCTGGCCCACCCGGCTATTTGACCAGCACCGCAGCGGCTGAGCTGGAGAGCTCGAGAATCAGCGTGGGGTAGATGCCGCAGATCACCATGACCGCCACCAGAGTTCCGGCGAGGAGCTTCATGGCCGGCGAGACCTGCAGCGGTGGCAGCTCGGTGGCGGGTTCAAGCAGGTAGGCGGCCCGCACCACCATGAGGTAGTAGTAGAGCGAGACGACCACGTTGGCCATGGCGATCAGCACCAGCGGCAGGTAACCGCGCTCGATGGCCGCGTTGAAGATCAGAAACTTGCCAGTGAAACCGATGGTGGGCGGGATCCCGGCGAGTGAAAACACCGACATCATCAGCGCCATAGCCAGCAGGGGGGAGCGCCGGTGCAGCCCGGCGAGCTGCGCCACCTCGATGTCGGCCCCGTCGGAGGCCACCACGACCAGCACCAGGAAGCAGGTGAATTTCATCACCAGCAGCGCCAAGGCATAGAAGATGGTCGCGGCATAGCCCTCGGGCCCCAGGCTCAGGATACCGATCAGGACATAGCCGGCCTGGGCGATGCTGGAATAGGCGAAAAGCCGCTTCAGGTCTTTCTGGGCAACGGCAGCGAGGTTGCCGACGCTCATGGACAGGATCGAAAGGGCCACCAGGACATGCACGAGATAGAGGCTGCCGCCGCTCACGGAGGCCATGCGCACCAGGATGGCGATCGCCCCGATCTTGGATGCCGTGGCAATGTAGGCGGTGACCTGGTGCGCGGCGGACTGATAGGTGTCCGGCGCCCAGATGTGGAACGGGAACACGGCCAGCTTGAAAAAGAACCCGCACAGCGCGAGCAGCAGCCCGACCTGGACGAGCGGCTGATCGGCGGCGGCCGGAAGCGCCCGGGCGAGCTCGTTGAGATAGACTGCGCCCGTGCCTCCGTAGAGCAAGGCAAGCCCGAAGAGCATCACTGCCGAGGACACGATGCCCACGATGAAGAATTTGAGGGCTGCCGCCACGGCCAGCTCGCGCGTGCGCCTCAGCGACACCAGGACGTAGAGGGAATAGCTCGAGAGCTCGAGGGCGACGAAGATGCTCAGCAGGTGCACGGTGCTGGTCAGCAGCATCATCGCCAGGGAGCAGGTGAAGAGCAGCAGATATAACTCGGGGCGGTGGCGCTCGGCGACCCCTTTGACGTCGCCGCAGAGGCAGACCACCAGGAACAGCCCCATGGCGAGCAGCACCTTTAGGACCTGCGAGAACAGATCGATCTGGTAGGACTGGCCGAAGAGCACCCCTTCGGCCTTCAGGGACGCCAAACCGACGACGATCGCCAGTGCCGTTGCCGCCAGGGCCGCTAGAAAATCCCTCCTGGGGCGGGAGCGTTTGCCCATGGCGAGCGCCAGGAAGAGCAGCGCTCCGCCGAACAGGCTCAGTTCCGGTGCAAAAAGCGCCCAGGCGGTCATGGCAACCCCTTAATAAACGCAACCGATGCCGTGTCGATCACGTCCAACAGAATCGAAGGTAAAAGCCCGAAGAGCACGATCACCGCCGCCAGGATCATGCGCGGAATCCCCTGGCCGAAGGAGACGTCGCTGAGATGGGCGAACTTTTCGTTTTTCGGGCCGTAGAACGCCCGCTGCACGACCCGCAGCATGAAAAGCGCGCTGAGCACCAGCCCCCCCACGGCGAAGACGCCGCCGACCGGGTAGACCTTGAAGGCGGCGATGAACACCATCAGCTCGCCCCAGAAGCTTGCGAGGCAGGGCACGCCGACGGCGGTCAGGGACGCCAGGATGAAGTAGCCCGAGGCGACCGGCATGATGCGGCTCAGGCCGCCCAGCTCCGGGATCATCTTGGTGTGCGTGCGATCGTAGATGTAGCCGATGGCCGAGAAGAAAAGGGCCGTCATGATGCCGTGGGCGAACATCTGGAACACGGCACCGTTCAGGCCGTCCACCGTGAGCGTGGACAGCCCCAGGCCGACAATCCCCATGTGCGAGACGCTCGAGTAGCCCACCACATACTTTAGATCGGTCTGGCTCAGCGCGGCCAGCGCTCCGTAGACGATGCCGATGACGGCCACCGTCGCCATCAACGGCGCCCAGAACTGCCAGCCCTCCGGGCAGAGGAACATTCCGACCCGCAGCACCCCGAAAGCGCCGATCTTCATGAGGACCCCGGCGTGGACCATGCTCACCGCGGTCGGGGCGGCCACGTGGCCGACGGGCGACCAGGTGTGGAAGGGCCACACGGCGGCCAGGATGCCGAAGCCGATGTAGAGCAGGAAAAAGGCCAGCTTCTGGTCGGCGGCCGAAAACGTCCCGGGCTGCATGAGGGCCGTGATGTCGTAGGTGGTGCCGCCCGCCTGCACGTGCAGGAAGATGACCGCGGGCAGAATGAGGGCGCTGCCGGCGAGCAGATACAGGGTGAGCTTCATCGCCCCGTATTCCTTGCGCGTGCTGCCCCAGATGGCGATCAGCGGGTACATCGGGAAAAGCGAGACGTCGTACCAGATGAAAATGAAAAAAAGATCCAGACTCATGAAGAGCCCGAAGACGCCGGTTACCAGCAGGAAGTAAAAGGCATAGAACTCCTTCACCCGGTTTTCGAGCTCCCACATGGTGAGCACCCCGGTGAAGAACACGATTCCGGTCAGCAGCACCATCGGGAGGCTGAAACCGTCGACGGCGTTGAGATACTGGATCCCGAAGGCCGGCACCCAGGCCGCGCGCTCGACGAACTGCAGGCCGCCCTGGGTCCTGTCGTACAGGAGAAAGACCACGACTGAAAGCGCCAGCGTGAGGCCGGAGAAAACGGCGCTCACCCACTTGACTGCCAGCTTGTTCTCGTCGGGGACAAAGAGAATCGCGAGCAGCCCGGTCACGCAGCTGAGCAGGATGGCGGTCAGGTAGGGGAATCCGGTAAACTCCATAACCGTCCTATACGAAGAAATAAAGCGCCATGAAAGCGACGCTCACAAACACCACGATCAGCCGGTACTGCACCATGCCGGTGTGCAGGATCGACAAGAGCCCGCCGGCGCCTGCGGTGGCCCGGCCCAACCCGTCGACTGCGCCGTCGATGACCTTTTGGTCGTTGCGGGCGCAGAGTCTGGAAAAAACCCTGTAGACGACATGGTCCAGGAGCCAGCGGTAAGCGCGGTCAATGTACCAACGGTTCCTGAAAAGCGCATGCAGCGGCGCAATCCGTTCGACGAACCCGACCTGTGCGGCGCCGCGCCTTCCGAACTCGAACCATGCCAGGAAAAGGGCCGCCGCGCAGAGGCTTAATGCGGCATAAGGCAGCCAGGCGTGGTGAGATGGGCCGGCCGTGGCCCCCGTCGGTGCCGTTAAAAACCGGGCGATCTCGCCTTCGCCGAAGCCGAGGAAGACGGTAACGCCGGCCAGAACCATGAGCGGCCAGACCATCACCCGGTAACCGCTGTCATGGCTGTGGCGGGTGTCCTCTGAATAGCCTGTTTCCGGCCCGCCTTTGGCCGGGAACAGAATGATGAAAGTAAGCCGGAACGTGTAATAGGTCGTCAGGAAGGCGCCGAGCAGGCCGGCGGCGACCCACAGCGGGTTCGGCAGGTCGGCCAGCGCACCGAGGATCAACTCCTTGCTGAAAAACCCGGAAAACGGCGGGATGCCCGAGAGGGCCGCCGCCGCGATCACGAGGCAGACCATGGGAACCCGCAGGCGCCGGCCGCCCTGCCGGCCGATTGCATACATGTCGTTGCCGTGAAAGGCGTGGATGAAGACCCCCGAACAGAGAAAGAGCAGGGCTTTGAAGGCGGCATGGGTGGTCAGGTGGAACACGCCGGCGACATAATTGCCGGCCGCAAGGCCCATGATCATATACCCCAGCTGGCTGATGGTGGAATAGGCCCAGACCTGTTTGATGTCGCGGCTGACCATGGCCATGGTGGAGGCGATCAGCATGCTGAGGGTGCCGACCGCCAGGCAGACGCCGAGCGCCGTGGGCGACAGGCTGAAAAAGGGAAACAGGCGCGCGAAGAGGTAGACGCCGGCCGCCACCATGGTGGCCGAGTGCAGCAGGGCGCTCACAGGGGTGGGGCCTTCCATGGCATCCGGCAGCCAGGTGAGCAGCGGGAACTGGGCGCTCTTGCCGATGATGCCCCCGAAGATCAGCAGGGCCCCGGCCGTTACAACGGCCGGGGAAAGGCGGCCGGCGGCGGGCCCGTTGAGCTCTGTGATGTTCAGGTTGCCGAGGTGCAGCAGGATGAGCAGCAGGCCCAGGAAGAAGGCCACGTCCCCGCAGCGGGTCATCACGAAGGCCTTCTTGCCGGCCTCGCTCGCGCTGAATTTTTCGTACCAGAAGCCGATCAGAAGATAGGACGCAAGCCCCACCAGCTCCCAGAAGATGTAGAGCTGCAGCAGGGTGTGGGCCAGGGTCAGGTTCGTCATGGCCCAGGCAAAAAGGGACATGAAGGCGTAATACCGTGAGAAGCCGGCGTCGCCCGCCATGTAGCCCAACGAGTAGACCTGGACGAGGAAACAGATGACCGCCACCACCAGGAGCATGAGCAGGCTGAGCGGGTCGATGAGAAAGCCGAAGCGGATGCTTATATCCCCGCCTGCAACCCAAAGGGCGGAATATTCGATCGGCCGGGCGAGGCTCCAGTGCTTCACGAGCAGGAAGCCGGCGCTGAGGAGCGAAACGCTGATCGCAACCATGGACAGCCCGGCGGAAAGTCGCGGCCAGCCGCGGGTCAACAAGAGAATGCCGACGAATGCCGCGAACGGCATGCCGGTGGCCAGGATGGCGGCGACCAGGGTCGTGTCAATTGGTCCGGCGGCGGTCATGGTTTACTTCAGCACCTTGTAGTCTTCCGGGTTCAGGGACCCGGTGTGATGGTAGAGGTGGACGATCAACGCCAGCCCCAGCGACACCTCGGCTGCGGCGATGGCGATGATGAACAGCACGAACGCCTGCCCCTCGAGCTGCTGCCAGCGCAGGGCCGCTCCGATGAAGGCGATGGCCGCCCCGTTCAGCATGACCTCGACCCCCAGCAGGATCATGATCAGGTTGCGCCGGGCGACGGCGCAGACCATCCCCAGCACCACGACGATACCGGCAAGCGCGAGCACGTATCCGAAGGGGATGTCCATGGGTTTACTCTTTGCCTTCCCTTACCGGACGTTTACCGACCAGTAGCGCCCCGATCATGGCCACCAGCAGCAGCAGCGAGGCCATTTCCACGGCCAGCCAGCTGTGAGTGAAAATGTATCGTCCGAAGACCGACGGCTCGGTCGAGACCGCGACCAGCGGGGCTGCAGCGCAGGGGTCGTTGACCAGCAAAAGACCTCCGATCACAACGTACGCTGCGGCAAAGAGGACGGCCGGCAGCGTTTGGCGCGGCGGAAACAGGCGTTCCTCCGGCGACTCCACCCTCAGCATCATGATGATGAAAAGAAACAGGATCATGATGGCCCCGGCGTAGACGATGACCATCAAGGCCGCCAGGAAAGGCGACCCGAATAAATAAAAGAGAAACGCACTTCCGAAAAACCCGAAGATCAAATAGATCACGGCATGCACCAGGTTGCGCCGGGTGATCGCGATTCCCGTGGAGGCCACGATTAGGGCGGCAATGGCGAAAAAGAGCATGTTGAACAGGGTCATGGCAGATTGCTCCTCACATCGACCGGCTTTTTCTCGCCAATGTGCTCGCCCTTGCCGGCTGCCGCAGTTACGATACCGGCGTGTTTGTAAAAATTGTAGTCCGGGTCCTTGCCGCCGTGGTTCACGAGCAGGTCTTCCTTTTCGTAGACCAGCTTCAGGATGTCCCGCTCGCAGGTTTCGAACAGCGGCGTCAGCTGGATGGACGAGGTCGGGCAGGCCTCCTCGCACAAGCCGCAGTAAATGCAGCGCGCAAAGTTGATCCGGAACCACGCCGCAAACCGCCGCCCGTCCTCCCGTTCCGCCGACTGCATCGAGATGCAGCTCACCGGGCAAACCGCCGAGCACAAGTAGCAGGCGACACAGCGCTCGCCGCCGTCCGGGTCGCGGGTCAGGATGATGCGGGCCCGCGTGCGGGTCGGCAGCTTGCGCTTGAACTCCGGGTATTCCTCCGTAATGGGTTTGCGGAAGAGGTGCTTCAGCGTCGTCGCAAACCCCGCGGCGATGGCCCTAGTGCCTTCCCAGAGCGCCCCGATCGGGCCGGATGGTTCTTTGTCGATCAGATCAACACGCATGACGTTATCATTCTGTTCCCCGGCAGATGTTCACTCACAGCCCGTTACGCGTGCGATAGCCTCCACGCTTGCAGGCGATAGGTTGGAGGTGCGCCCCGCAAAGCGGGCCTCGAGGAGCGCTTCGCTTGAAGCAACAAAATCGGCTTCGTGCAATTTTCTACCATAGCAACTTCGCACCGGTGAATACCACGTTCAGCAGCGCGGCCGGTATCAGGACTTTCCAGCCGAAGTTCATCAGTTGGTCATAGCGCAGCCGCGGCAGCGTGCCGCGGATCCAGATCATGACCAGGCAGACCAGGACGATCTTCACCGCCAGCCACACCGGCCCCGGCAGCAGAGGGCCGTGCCAGCCCCCCAGGAAAAACACTGCGATCAACCCCCCCAGCACCTGCATGTGCACGTACTCCCCCAGGAAGAACAGCCCGAAGCGCATGCCGCTGTACTCGGTGTGGAAACCGGCGCCGAGTTCGTTTTCGGCCTCGGGCAGGTCGAAGGGGATGCGCTTGATTTCGGCCATGGCGCTGATGAAGAAGATCACAAAGGCCACCGGCTCAAGCAGGATGTAGGGCAGTCGAGCCTGGGCGTTGACGATGTCCACTAGGCTGAACGAGCCTGCCTCCATCACGATCGGGATGAGCGACAGCCCGAGCGCAAGCTCGTAGCTCACCATCTGGGCCGCTCCGCGGATGCCGCCCAGAAGGCTGTACTTGGAGTTGGAGGACCAGCCGCCCAGGGCGGCGCCGTAAACGCTCAGCGAGGACAGGGCGAAGACGAAGAGCAGGCCCACGTTGATGTCGGCCACCACCAACGGGACCCGGTGCCCGTAGACGGTGAGGTCCGGACCGAAAGGGATCACCGCAAACATCAGCAGGGCCGTGATGGCCACCACCGCCGGTGCCAGCAGAAAGATGACGCGATCGGCCGCGTCCGGGACAATGTCCTCCTTGGTCATCATTTTGATGGTGTCGGCGAACGGCTGGAGCAGGCCGTACTTGCCGGCGCGGTTCGGCCCGTAGCGCACCTGGAGCCGGCCGAGAAGCTTGCGTTCGACCAGCACGAGGTAGGCCGCCATCAGCAGCAAAAAAAGCAGCACGGCCCCGAGTTTGAGGATCAGAACGCCGAAGCCGATGATCCAAGTCTGCAAGTCCATTTTTACGATAACTTCCAGGTAAATTGATTCGAAAATCCTCCCAACCCCCTTTGCGAAAGGGGACGAGGGAAGGTTTCCCTCCTCATCGCGTGGCGCAGGACCCCTAACCGGTTTTTTGCGAGTCCATCATACTTTTCGTATATCCTGCCGCCGGATGCGTTTCCCGAGCACCTGCCAGGGCAGGCTTCGCAGGCGCGGGACCACCATGGCGCAGGGGGCCATGTGGTCGAACACTTTTACGGCAAGCTCCACGGAGGCGTTTGCGGTGCGGATGGCGATGCGGTCTCCATCGCGGATGCCTATAGAGTCGGCCTCCTTGCGGTGCAAGCCTGCAAACGGCTCATCCTCCAGGGTCTCGAGACAGGCCGAATAGGATGAGAGCTCCTCGGTTCCGAAGGTTCGCTCGGACAGGATGATTTCGATTTCATTCGGGTCTGCCGACGCGGCCGGCGGCAGACCCGAATGAAATCGGTCCGCTGACAAGTTCTTCGAAGTCAGCCTCAACCCTTCCTCGGGAAGGGCGGCACCGTCAGCAAACTCTGCCAGCTGCGGTATGGACCCGGCAACAGCGGCCTGCGGGGTCCTGATTTCAGGAAGCAACGCATCGCCCGCCAGCCGGGCCAGGATCTGCCCTGCCGGCTGCGGGTCGGCTCCCGGCAGCCCGCCACCGTAAACCCGCGGCGGATGGTCTCCGCCTCCGGTTTCCAGCACCGGCGCACCCCCCGCACATGCCGGCGCCGAATATTGAGCCCGACCCTCCTGGTTGATGAAAATCCCGCCCGATTCATACAGGGTCTGGGTGGGCAGGAACACGTGGGCCCTCCTCGACAGAGGGGTGTCGAGATAATCGAGCACGATCAGCAATTCGATCGTTGCGAGAGCCTGCTCCAGCAACTCCCGATCCGGAAAGGCGGCCAAGGGGTCGTTTTCAACGAAGACCAGCGCCTTGACGTCCCCATCGACGGCCGCCTGCAGAATCCGGTCGGTCGTCCATTCCGGCTGCGCCAGCAAACCTGCAGCAAACGCGTTGGCCTCGGGCAGGATGTAAAAAAGCCCTGGTTTCTTTTGCGCGGCCGCAAGCAGCAGGGCCGCGTCTGCCGCAAGATCCACCAGTTCCGACGTGGCAATGTCGGTTCCACAGACGATGACCGGCCGGCGGCTCCCGGCCAGCAGCTCCGCCGCGCGGGCAAGCACCTCCGGCCCCGGCGCAGGGTCATCCGGCAGGGATGCGTGGAAGCGTGCGGCCGGTCCGTCCAGGCCCGCAGGCCCTACACTCTTTTTTACGACCCTGCCGAGCACAGCGCCGAGCGCCACCGGAGCCGCCGGGATATGAACGAACCCGAAGGGCAGGGAAATCGGCCGCGGGTCCAGAACGACGACTCCGGCGCCCTTCTGTGACGCCTGCCGCAGCGCCAACGCCAGCATCGGCGCTTCGTTGACCGGGTCCGCACCTGCGACCAGTATGAGGTCCGCCTGCCCGATTTCTTCCAGAGAAACAGCCAGCCCTGCTTCCAGTCGTGCGACCGCGGTTCTCACCTTCAGGGCCGCGTCCGCGTCCGTGAAAAGGGCCGGTCCTCTCCAGCCCTTGAGCCGGGAGACCTGCTCGGCCGCGGCCAGCGCCTCCAGACTGCTGCGCGGCGATCCGATGACGGCGACGGCATCGGGCGGAAAGGCCTCCAGCCGGTTGCGGGCGTGGTCCAGCGCTTCGTCCATAGCGGTGGTCTCGCCCCTCACTGCAGCCTGCCGCGGCCGGCCAGCAAGGCCGGCATAGAAAAACCCGTAACGGCCGCGATCGCAGAGAAACCAGCCGTTGACCGCCGCGCTCATGCGCGCCTCCAGGCGGACCACCTGCCGGTAGCGAACGCTCGTCACCGCATGGCAGCCGAGGGAGCAGTTGATGCAGACGGTCGGCGTGCGCTGGTAGTCCCAGCGGCGGCCGAGGAAACGCGAGGGCTTGTCGGTGTAAACCCCGGTCGGGCAGAGGTCGCTCAAATTCCCGCTGAAAGGGCTTTCGAGACGGCCGCTTGCCACTCGGCCGAAATAGGTGCGGTTGCCGATGCCGAGCGCCCCGAGGTCGCGGTAGCCGCAGAACTGCTGGTAGAAGCGGGCGCAGCGATAGCAGTGGATGCAACGGTTCATCTCGTGCTGAACGAGAGGCCCCAGGTCCTGGTCGGGGTAGGTCCGCTTCTTGCCCGGGAAACGCCGGATGCCGTGCCCGCCGGACACGGTCATGTCCTGGAGCAGGCAGTGACCGCCCTCGTCGCACACCGGGCAGTCATGGGGGTGGTTCATCATCAGCCACTCGATGACGCAACGACGGAACTCGACGGCTTCCTTATCCTGGGTAGAAACCTTCATGCCGTCCGCGGCATCCAGCATGCAGCTCATCTGGATGCCCTTGACCGGCCCTTCCAGAACCTTGACGGCGCACATCCGGCAGGCGCCCACCGAGCCCAGCGCCGGGTGGTAGCAGAAGCGTGGGATCATGATCCCCAGGCGGGCGGCGGCCTCGATCACCTTGGTGCCGGCGGCGACTTCGATCTCGCGCTCGTCTATGTTCAGTTTCGGCATGGACACGTCATCGCGGCGGAAAGCCGCACAGTTCATGTGGCATTGTCGGCGTCAAGCGATGAACCGGGGTTTGACCAGCTCGGCAACCCCTTGCCCCGGTTCTTTTTTGAACGGGCACCTCTTCTCACGAATGTGCTCCTGGAGCTCCTCCTTGAAATGCGCGAGCAGGCTCTCCAGCGGAGCGGCCGCTCCCGGCGCAAAGGCGCAATAGGAGCGATAGAGGTGGACCTTCATCTCCTCCAGCATGGGAACAAATTCCGGTTCCCCTTCACCGGCTTCGATGCGCGCCAGCAGATCGCGGATGTAGGGCAGCCCCTCCCGGCACGGCGTGCACCAGCCGCAGGACTCGCGCGCGAAAAATTCCATCAAATTCAGTGTGGCGGCCACCAGGCAGGTCTTGTGATCGAACACCATGATGGCCCCGGTGCCCAGGCGGTTCCCGACCTTCTTCAAGGCGTCGAAGTCCATCTCCACGTGGTAATGCTGGCGGGGCAGGAAGCCGGTGGAGGCACCGCCGGGCAGGCAGGCCTTGAACTCCGAGCCGTCGAGCATGCCGCCCGCGCACGCTTCGATAATCTCACTCAGCCTTGTGCCGATGGGCAGCTCGTAACACCCCGGCTGTTTGACCTTGCCGCTGATGCCGAAAATCTTGGTGCCTGCGCCGGTCGCCGTCCGCGCGAGGCCTTTGAACCAATCGGCGCCGTTTTGCAAAATATGGGGCAGGCAGGCAAGCGTCTCGACATTGTGGACCAGGGTCGGCTTGGCCCACAGCCCTTCCTGCGTGAGATAGGGGGGCGGCTGCCGGGGGTTTGCGCGTTGGCCCATCAAAGCATTGACCTGGGCCGTCACCTCGCCGCAGATGTAGCGGCCGGCGCTGCGGTGCACGACGATGTCAAAGGAATACCCCGTGCCGAGAATGTTGGGGCCAAGGAAGCTGTGCGCCTTGGCGACGCCGATCTCGCGCTCCAGGATGCGGGCGGCGTTCTCGTATTCCGGCCGAATGAAGATGATGCCCCTGTCCGCAGCCACCGACCACGCGGCGAGAATGATGCCCTCGATCAGCAGGTGGGGGTCGGCGTGGATCAGGACGCGGTCTTTGAACGTGCCGGGCTCCATTTCGTCGGCGTTGCAAATGATGTAGCGCGGGTGGGGCGCGTCCTCCGCAATGGTCATCATCTTCCGGCCGGCCGGGAAGGCCGCTCCGCCGCGACCCAGGAGCGCCGCATCCAGAACGATCTCCCGCACCTCGGCTTGCGTGCGGTGTGCGATCGCATCGGCCAGCGCCTGGTAGCCGCCGCCGGCCCGGTATTCCTCGAAGGTGGCGATGCGGTCCGGATGACGGTTTTTAAACAAGACCTGGGGATACATGTTTGAGTTTGCCGGTCCCATCAGAGCTCTGCGTTCGGGCCATGTTTCCTGGCGCAGGGGTTTCTATTAGGTGCAGTTGGAAGTTGAAAGTTTAAAGTTAAAAGTAAAGGCCATGTTCATCAACCTTCTGTCTCGAGCTTTGAGCTTCGTTCTTTGAGCTTCTTTTCTCTTGCCTTGCTTCTGCATTTCTCCAGGATTTCGTCGATCTTCGCCGGGGTCAGGCTGCCGTAGACCCTGCGGTTGACGAGCATGGCCGGCGAGCGGTCGCAGTAGCCGATGCAGCAGACCGGCAGCAGCGTGAACATCCCGTCGGCGGTCGTCTCCCCAAGACCGATCCCCAGCGTCCGGCACAAGTAGTCCTTCACCGAATCGTAGCCGTTCATCCAGCAGACGACGCTGTCGCAGACGTGGATCACGTATTTCCCCACCGGCTCCCGGAAGGTGAAGGTGTAGAAGGTGGCCAGCTCGTCGAGCTCCAGCGGGGTCATGCCCAGCATCGTCGCGGCCTCGGTGAGCGCCTCGTCGCTCAGGTATCCATAGTGGTCCTGGATGGCGAACATCACGTCCACCGCCAGCTCCCGCGGGTGCTCGACGTGCTTCATTTCGGCCTCGAGGCGATTCCTCAAATCCTTTGGAAGCATGCTGCCCCTGATCTGCAGAATATCCAATCGGAAAAAATCGCGGCCGGAAGCCGCTCCCTTAACTCAATGGACCTCACCAAAGCTATATCCCCATCTCGAGATGGTGGTAATGAATTATGAAAGGCTGATCATTCACCTATAACCCTCACGTAGAAGATTCCGCCGGAGGCGAAATCTTCACCGGTCGATGTCCGGAAGGATATAGTCCACCGAGCCGATGATCGCAATAAGATCGGCGATGGTCTCGCCGCGGGTCAGGATCGGCATCACCTGGACGTTGGCAAACCCCGGCCCGCGAACCCGAAGGCGGTAGGGGTGGCCGAGGCCGTCGCTCACCACATAATAGCCCTGCTCGCCGCGGGGGATCTCGCAGGAGGCATAGGCCTCACCGTGCGGGATCTTCATGCCGCGAGTGACGTTGACGAAATGGTGGATCAGGCTCTCGATGTCGTTGAGCATGTCCGTGCGCTTCGGGATCACGTAGCGGTAGTCGTCGGTGACAGTGCGGCCGGCCGGCATGTTGGCCGCCGCCTGCGCGATGATGCGGATGCTCTGGCGCATCTCCTCGATGCGCACGAGGTAGCGTGCATAGCAGTCGCCGGCCACCGCGGTCGGCACCTCAAAATCGAAATTCTCGTAGCCCGAGTAGGGAAACGTCTTGCGCAGGTCCCACTCCAGGCCGCAGGCGCGCAGGTTCGGCCCGGTCACACCCCAGTCGATCGCTTCTTCCAACGACATGCGGCCGATGCCCTGGGTGCGCGCTTTGAAGATGGGGTTCTTGCGGGTCAGCGTCTCGTATTCGTCCAGGCACGCGGGGAAAATCTTTACGAGATGATCCACCGCTTCCTTCCAACCCTCGGGCAGGTCCGCCGCAACTCCGCCGATGCGGAACCAGGACGGGTGCAGCCTGCCGCCGGTGATGAGCTCCACGATGTCGAGCACGCGCTCGCGCTCGCGGAAGGCGTAAAAAGTCGGGCTCATGGCGCCGACGTCGTGGGCGTAGGTTGAGAACCACACCAAGTGGTTGCTCAGCCGAAAGAGCTCGCTCAGCAGGACCCGGATCATCTGGGCCCGCTCCGGGACTTTGATGCCCGCCAGGGTCTCGACGGCCCGGACGTACGGCAAGTTGTTGGCGGCCCCCGCCAGATAGTCGACGCGGTCGGTGTAAGGGATGAACTGGTGCCACGT
>Ga0075349_1000007_pt1 | contig 22789 bp, 19 predicted proteins | sample RushSE_TuleB_D1_FD_120066 | JGI IMG/M metagenome (GOLD analysis project Ga0075349, IMG submission 120066) | Natural and restored wetland microbial communities from the San Francisco Bay, California, USA, that impact long-term carbon... | ecosystem: Environmental > Terrestrial > Soil > Wetlands ... | reverse complement strand
ATGAATAATGAGCAGAGAGTAGAGAGTCATGAGTTATGAGTAATCAGCAACGAGAAACGAGTAACGAGAAACGAGCAGGAAGTAGCCCCGTGTGTTGTTGACTCTTTTTAACTTTAGGCACTTTAGGCACTCTATACACTCATGGCTTTCACCATCCTCGACGCTATCGGCAACACACCCCTCGTGGAGATCGGGCGGATGAGCCCGAACCCGCGGGTGAAGCTTCTCGCCAAGCTGGAGTACCTGAACCCGGGGGGATCCATCAAGGATCGGCCGGCCTTGTACATGATCGAGGCCGCCGAGCGTTCCGGGGAGCTGACGCCGGAGAAGACCGTGATCGAGGCCACGAGCGGCAACACCGGCATCGGTCTGGCCATGGTGTGCGCCGTGAAAGGGTACCGTCTGCTGCTGGCGATGTCCGAGTCCGTCAGCATCGAGCGTCAGCGCATCCTGAAGGCCCGGGGCGCCGATATCCTTCTCACCCCCGGCCACCTGGGCACCGACGGCGCCATCGAGGAGGTCTACCGGCTGCTCCGGGAAAATCCCGGCCGGTTCGTGGCGGTCGATCAATTCAACAACGAAGCCAACTGGAAAGCCCACTACGAGGGCACCGCCGAGGAGATTTGGCGCCAGACCGCAGGGACGGTGACAACGCTGGTCGCCGCCATGGGGACCACCGGCACGCTGATGGGGGTGTCCCGCCGCCTGAAGGAGTACAACCCGGGCATCCGCATCATCGGCGTTGAGCCCTATCTCGGGCACAAAATCCAGGGCCTCAAGAACCTCCGGGAGGCCTACTGCCCCGAAATTTTTGAAAAGCAGCGTCTGGACGAGAAAGTCAACGTCGAGGACGAGGAGGCCTTCGAAACAGCCCGGCGACTGGCGCGGGAGGAAGGCCTGTTCGTCGGCATGAGCAGCGGCGCCGCTATGGCTGCGGCCATCCAGGTGGCCGGCCGCATGACGGAGGGCGCATTGGTGGTCATCCTGCCCGACGGCGGGGAACGCTACCTGAGCACCCCGCTTTTCGCGGCGCAGGAGAAGGTGGACGCCTATCTGTTCAACCGTCTCACCCGGACCCGGGAGACGCTGGCGCCTCTCAAGCCCGGCCGGGTGGCCGTTTACACCTGCGGCCCCAATCTCCAGCGGCCACTTCAGGCGGCCGAGGCGCGGCGCTTCGTCATGGCCGACCTGCTCTGTCGCTACCTGCGCTGGCGCGGGCTGGCGGTGAAGCAGGTGATGGATCTGGTGGACATGGAGGCCGGCGCCGACGCCGCGGCGCTCCCGGCCCAGGATGTCGACCGGTTCCTGCAGGAGCTGGCGCTGCTGAGAGTCCGCCCGGCGGACCACTACGGCCGCAGCCGCGACCACGTGGAGGACATGCTTGCCCTGGCCCGCAAGCTCGTCGCCAAGGGGGTCGCCTACGAGAAGCTGCGCTCGCTGTACTTCGACCTTTCCATGGCCCGCGGCTATGGCCGGCTGTCGGGCATCGACGTCACCAAGGTCAAGGTCGGCGCCGCCGCGGATCTGTCGGACTACGAAAAGCAAAACCCACGGGACTTCGCCCTGTTCCGGCGCTGCCGCCTGTCCGAGCTCAAGCGCGGGGCCTTCGTGAAGAGCGAATGGGGAAACGTCCGGCCCTCCTGGCATCTGCAGACCGCGGCAGTGGCCATGAAGCATCTGGGCGAAGGGTTCGACATCCACGTGAGCAGCCACGATCTGGTGTTCCCCCACCATGAAAATGAAAACGCCATTGCAGAAGCCCTTTTCGGCAGGCCGCTCGCGCGCTGCTGGCTGCAGTCGGAACAGGTACTCGGCGATGCGCCCGCCCCGGTCGATCTGGCGGCCATGGGGTTTTCAGGCCGCGAGATCCGCTACTGGCTGCTGTCCGTGCACTACCGCAAGCCACTCACGTTTTCGACAGGCCGGCTGGAGGATGCCCGCCGGTCGCTGCAGCGGCTGGATGGCTGCGTCCGGTCGTTGATGCGGGTAACCGGGGGCAGCGCGTGCCCGGAGGCGGACCAATTGGCGTATGACTTGCGCCAGGGGCTGCGGGCGGCCTGCGACGACGACCTGAACCTGCCGGCCGCCATCGCCGCCGTTTTTAAAACGGCCAAGCGCATCAACACGCTGGTCGCCGGCGGCCTCCTGGATGTTCACGGGGCGGGGCGCCTCGTCGCTGCCCTGCGGGATATCGATGCGGTGCTGAACCTTTTTGACTTCGACGACTCCCCGGCCGCCGATGCCAAGACGCGGGAGCTCATCGCGGCCCGAGAGCGGGCGCGGGCCAAGGGCGACTGGGTGCTGGCCGATAGGCTTCGGGCCGACCTCATCGCCTGCGGCGTCAACGTGCAAGACTCAAAAGTGGATTAAGAATGAAACCCGTTTACTTCCCCCACACCTATTTGACTCCATCCGCGATGGCCGCCCTGCGAAAGCTCTTTGACTCGGTGGCGGTTTATCAGCCGGCGGCGGGACGCGTGCCGGAAGAAATGCAAGCCTGGGTGGCGGGCGGCTTCTTGGAGGTGGTCGCACCGGCGCCGGGCGACGAGGACGACTTCGACCGTCTTATCCGGGATTTCCAGGACTGGGGCCGCCTGCACCGGTGCGGCGCCGGTTTTGAAGCAGCGCTCCTGCACGGGCATTCGTTTTGGGGACCGGCGGGCGCGGACGGCAGTACCTGCGAGATCGCATCTCAGCTCAGGCGCCGGGTGACGCCTGAGACCGCAGCGGGCGAGGCCGATGTCTGCTTGGCAGCCCGTGTTTTTTTACAATTGGCCCAGACGGCCGACCGGCAGCGCCACCAGATCGCCGGCGATCTTGCCCGTTTTGAAGAGGCGCGGGCCCGACTTTTCGCCGCCCTGAAGGGTGAAGCGGATCCCGCCGCGTCCGAGTTCGAGCCGTCGAAAGGGCCCGCCACGGAGGATGACGAGGATGATCGCCTGGCACTGCGGACGGTTGCCTGGGCGCGGCTGTTTCTGAACCATCCCTATCCCAGCCCTGTGTTCGTCACGCACAGCCCGGATCTCGTCCGCCGCTTGGCCGAAACCGTGCAGGGCTGCCTGCGGGTCAGCCGTGAAGGGCTCTACCGGGCGGCCGGGAGGACTTTTTTCGGTCCACCGTCTCCTGCAGACGACATCCTGTCGCACTTATCCGACCTGGCCGCCGGCGCTTTTTCGGTGCAGGATCTGGCGGTGGATGACGCGGAGGAAGAATCGCCAGGAAGGGCAGCCGAGGACGCCTTCTTCGTTTGGCCCGAACTGCCCCCCTTCGGTTTTTTCAACCGCCTGCTGCCCACATCCGCGCCGGGGATCGCCCAGCCGCCGCCGGAGGGCCCTTGGCGGCACACGGTCGTTGTGCAGGCGCGTTGTCACGTTGGGAATAAGTAGTCGATTTCACTTTTTATACGGTCAAATCGGTGAGGGCGTCGGGGGGCTTTAAAAAATTACATCAAGGCTTGACAGGCCTTTTTAATTAGATTAATGACACAACCGGAATGAGCCAAACGGCACATCAGGCTACTGCGGCCTTATGATAAAAACCCCCGAAAGGAGAACAAGGAATGGCTTTTAATCCCACCGTCGACGAAGAAAAGTGCGTTGGCTGCGAAGAATGCGTGGACGTCTGCCCGGTCGAGGTTTTTGAGATGCGCGATGGAAAATCGGTTCCGGCAAACGCGGAAGAATGCCTAGGATGCGAAAGCTGCGTCGAGGTTTGCGCGGAACACGCGATTACGGTCGAAGAGACTTAAGCAGCGTTTCATTCGATGCCCCCTGGCCTGCCTTGCACCGGCCAGGGGGTTTTTTGTTTTAGCGCTCGCGCAAGTGAGTGCCCGCAGCTTGCGAACCTCAACATTTTGTGGTAAACCTACCATGTATGAAACAATATGTAGTTGATCAGCTGCGATACCAGGACTATGAAAAATTGAAAGGCTTCCTCGATCAGAACTTCGGGGAGGCAGCCATCGACGGAGTCTACTGGATCCCTCTCGATCAGAATGTCCTTGCGCCGATTCAAAGCGAGCACCTGGAATGTCAGCCGCACATGGCGGCGGTCGAGCTTGCGGAAACCCGCTTGTCCATGGAACTACTGGTGCGCACCCGCACTCGGATCCGCTGCAATTGCATTGCCTACGCCACGCAGGAACAGAGAAACTGGCTCATCCGTCGGGTGGACGACATGCTGGAGCAATTGGGCATTTCAGTATAGCTCCGGGGCAGGCCCGCGGCCCGGTACCAGGATGGTAGAGGGGTGGAACGGTGTGACGCGTACGTTTTTGCCAATGCGAAACCCTCTCATGGACTGGGCCCGCACAGCGCTCATCATGGCAGGGGTGGTCATCGCGACCCTTTTCTTCAGTGTGCTGGCGATCGTCGTTTCTTTTTTCAGCCGCAGCGGCAACTCGGTTCACCGGGTGGGGCAGGTCTGGGGCCGCTGCCTTCTGGCGGTGAGCGGGATCGGGGTGTCTGTCACCGGCATCGAGCGTATCGACGCCGGACGCTCGTATATCTTCATGTCCAACCACCAGAGCAATTTCGATATCCCGGTGTTGCTGGGGCACCTGCCGGTGCAGTTCCGGTGGCTGGCAAAGGCCGAGCTGTTCAGAATTCCCATTTTCGGACGAGCCATGCGAGGGGCGGGCTACATCAGCATCAACCGTTCGGATCGTGCAGCCGCCTTCGAAAGCCTGCAGCAGGCGGCGGAAAAGATCCGGCAGGGGGTTTCGGTCCTTATTTTTCCGGAAGGCACCCGCAGCCTGGACGGGTCGCTCAAAGCTTTCAAGAAAGGCGGCTTTGTGACGGCCATCGGTGCAGGGGTGCCGATCGTGCCCGTGGCCGTCCGCGGGACCTACGACATCATGCCGAAACATGGCATGCTCATCCGTCCGCGGCAGGTCGCGGTGGATATCGGCGAGCCGATCGCCACGGAGGGGCTTGCCCTCGACTCCAAAGAAGCGCTCATGGACGGCGTGCGGAGCGCCATTTTGCAGGGGCTGGCGGCGTCTGAAGAGAGACGGTGATGCTGAGAATCATTGCGCTGGGAGGGCTCGGGGAAATCGGCTTGAACATGACGGTCTTCGAATCCGCCGATGCGAGGATCGTCGTGGACGCCGGCCTGATGTTTCCCGAGGACTACATGCTGGGAGTCGATTTCGTCATCCCAGACATGTCCTACCTCCGGCGGAACCCCTCCCGAACGCTGGGCGTTGTGCTGACGCATGCCCACGAAGACCACATCGGCGCGCTGCCTTACCTGCTGCGCGAGATCGACGCGCCGATCTTCGGCACGGCCTTCACCCTGGGGCTGGTGCGCCAGAAGCTGGAGGAGCTGGAGGTCGCCGCCCCCGGCGGCCTGCATGTGATTTCCTGCGACCAGCCGCTGGCGATAGGGCCCTTTACGCTCGATTTCATTCGGGTGGGCCACAGCGTGGTCGACGGCGTGGGGATTGCCATCGACACCCCCGAAGGCCTGGTGGTGCACACGGGCGATTTCAAGCTCAGCCGCACGGCCGACGGCAGCGGCACCGACGTACAAAAATTCTCCCGTTGCAGCGAGCGTGGGGTTTTGGCCCTGCTCTCGGATTCGACCAACATCGAGCGGGAGGGCGCCACCGTGCCGGACAGCCGGATCGCGGAAACCTTCACGCAGATCGTGGAGAAAAGCCCGGGGCGCATCATCGTGGCGCTGTTCGCCTCCAACATCGGCCGAATCCAGACCATCGTAGACATCGCCCGGCAGGCGGGTCGCAAGGTGATCATCAGCGGCCGCAGCATCGAGGCCAGCTCCGAGATCGCCAAGACGCTGGGGTATCTCACAGTGCCGCGGGACACCGATGTGAGCATCGACCTGCTGGAGAACTACCCGGGCGAGGACATCGTCATCATCACCACCGGCAGCCAGGGCGAGCCGATGTCGGCCCTGGCGCGCATGGCCTCCGGCACCCACAAGCAGATCAAGATCCAGCCGGGGGACACGGTCGTGCTGTCCTCCAAGTTCATACCCGGCAACGAGCGGGCAATCGGCAAGATCATCGACGACCTCTATCGCCGTGGCGCGGACGTCATCTACGAAAAGATATCCGACATCCACGTCTCCGGCCACGCCTTCCGCGACGAGCTCAAACAGATGATCCAGCTGACCCGGCCGCGGTATTTCATACCGGTCCATGGCGAATACCGGCACCTGGTCCTGCATGCGCGCCTGGCCCGGGAGATGGGGATCGATGAGGGCCGCATCCTCCTGGCGGAAAACGGCCAGGTGATCGAGTTTGAAAATGGCGCCGGCCGCATCGCCGGGAGCGTGGGCACCGGCCGTGTGCTGGTCGACGGCAAAGGCGTCGGCGATGTCGGCCGCGCGGTCCTGAAGGAGCGCCGCGTGCTCTCCGAAGAGGGGGTGGTCGCCGTGACGATGGCCCTCGATGAGGCGACCGGCATCATCATGTACGGGCCTGAGATCGTCTCCCGCGGGGTGGTGTTCGAGACCGCGACCGGTCACCTGCTGCAGGACGCGCACTGCGTCGTGCTGGAAGTGGTGGAGGAACTGCCGCCCGAGACCCCCGAGCGGGTCGCGCGGATGAGCAGCCGCATCCAGACCGCGCTGCGGCAGTATTTTTTCTACACGATCGGGCGTCGGCCCGTCATCTTGCCTTTTATCATGGAAGTTTAAAAAATAGTTTTAAGTTTTAGGTTTTAAGTTTTAAGCAATGATGGTGAAATGCTTTTTCTTAAAACTTAACACTTAAAACGTAAAACGGTTTGTCGTTATGCGTCGCGAAATCATCGGCATATTCATTTTTTTCTTCGTGATCTTCACCTTGATCAGCCTGCTGTCCTATCACCCGGCGGACCCGTCGATCCACAGCGCCGGTGCCGGCGGGCGTGTCCACAACCTGTTCGGCGTCGTGGGCGCCCATCTGGCGGGGCTTCTGATCGGGCTGGTCGGGATGGGGGCGTTCTGGGTCCCGCTGCTGCTGCTGCTCCTCAGCCTGCAGTTCTTCGGCGACCAACCCGGGCGTGTCATGGCCTGCACCCTGGCGGGCGGCGTCCTGCTGGTCCTCACTACGGCCAGTCTGCTGGCGGTCCACCAGGACCACTATCTCCTGTTCGAAAAGAAGTTCTCCAGCGGCGGGATGCTCGGCATTCCGATCCAGGCCTTCCTGGTCAAATACACCAACCCCGCCGGCGGCATCATTGTTCTCGTCGCGCTCTGGCTGGTCGGGTTCATCCTTGCTACGGGGTTTTCCTTGTTGGCTTTTTTTAGACGCTGCCATGGCTGGGCGGGGTCGGTGTACGACAGTCTGCTGACGGCCTACCTCAAGGGCAAGGAGCGGCGCGAACGCTCCCGGAAATTGCCCCAAGCCGACCACGAGAAGCTCAAGGCCAAGGCCAAGGAGATCAAGGTCGCCCCCGCCCTGCCGAAGCCCATCAAGATCGTGCCGCCGCCCAAGCAGGAAGTCTTCGAGTTCATGCAGACGGGCAAGGGCTTCCGCCTGCCGCCCATCAAACTGCTCGATGATCCAGACCCCAAGCCGGCCTCGCTTGACAGCGAGAGCCTGCGCATGCAGTCCAAACTGCTAGAGAAGAAACTCGAGGACTTCGGCGTCAACGGCCAAGTGGTGGCGGTCTCCCCCGGCCCGGTGGTCACCACCTACGAGTACGAGCCGGCGCCGGGGGTGAAGATCAACAAGGTTGCCAATCTCTCCGACGATCTCGCCCTCGCCCTGCGGGCGGCGAGCATCCGCATCGTGGCGCCGATTCCGGGGAAAGCCGCTATCGGTATCGAAGTGCCCAACGCCGTGCGGGAGATTGTGAAGTTCAAGGAGGTAGTGGCCTCCGTCGCTTTCGAGAAGTCCAAATCCAGGCTTACCATCTGCCTCGGCAAGGACATCGTCGGCAACCCGGTGGCGGCCGAGCTCGACAAGATGCCGCACCTGCTGATCGCGGGGGCTACCGGCGCCGGCAAGAGCGTTGCGCTGAACGGCATGATCTGCAGTTTGCTCTACAAGGCCCGCCCCGACGAGGTGAAGCTCATCATGGTGGACCCCAAGCGCATCGAGTTGTCCAACTACGACGGGATTCCCCACCTCATCACGCCGGTGGTCACGGACGCCAAGAAGGCCACCAACGCGCTCTACTGGGCGGTGCGGGAGATGGAGCGCCGCTATGAGAGGCTTTCCGAGCGCCGGGCCCGCAACATCAAGCAGTACAACCAGAAGATCGAAACGGAAAAACCGCCGGCCGCCGGCGGGGAGACGGAGAAGCTGCCTTATATCGTGATCATCATCGACGAGTTGGCGGACCTCATGATGGTGGCCTCGCGGGACGTGGAGGTGGCGCTCACCCGGCTGGCCCAGATGGCGCGGGCGGCGGGCATCCACCTGATCCTCGCCACGCAGCGGCCCTCGGTGGATGTGCTCACCGGCATCATCAAGGCGAACTTCCCCACGCGGCTGACCTTCCAGGTCTCCTCCAAGACCGACTCGCGCACCATCATCGACGCCAACGGCGCCGAGAACCTGCTGGGAAGCGGCGACATGCTCTTCCTGCCGCCCGGCACCGGAAAACTCCAGCGGATTCACGGCGCCTTCATCTCCGAGGGCGAGCTCACCCGCATCGTCGACTATCTGAAACAGCAGGAAAAACCGGATTACGATCAGGAGGTCACCGAGGCCCAACCGGCCGAGGCGTCCAACGGCGACGGGGACGACGACTACGACGAGCGCTACGACGAAGCGGTGGAGCTGGTTGTGCGCACCCGCCAGGCATCCATCTCGATGATTCAACGGCATCTGCGGATCGGATACAACCGTGCGGCGCGCATCATCGAGAAGATGGATCGCGAGGGCGTGGTGGGCCCCTCGGACGGGGTCAAGCCGCGCGAGGTGCTGGTGAGCAGTTTTGAAAGAAAGGACCCGAGCTCAAAGCTCAAGGCCTAAAGCGCAAAGGTGGAACCGTGACGAGCTCTCTTTTTTTAGCCCTGCGCTTTGACCCTGGAGCCTAAAGCTTTCTTATGCCGCCTGACCTCGATCTCATCCGGGCCACCAAGGGCTTTCTCACCGACGACGAGGGTCTGCACCTGTACCGGGTAGCCCTTGAAGCCGCGCACCTCGGGCCCTGCCTGGAAGTCGGGAGCTACTGCGGGAAGTCGACGGTTTGTATCGGCACGGCCTGCCGCGAGAGCGGCCAAGTGCTTTTTTCGATCGACCACCACGGGGGCTCGGAGGAACAGCAGCCCGGGGAAGAGTACTTCGACCCGGTGCTCTTCGATCCCACCGCGAGCCGGATCGACACGTTCCGGTTTTTTCAAGACACCCTGTCCCGCGCGGGGTTGCAGGGCACCGTGGTCCCCATCGTCTGCCGGTCCGAACTCGCCGCCCGCGCATGGGCCACGCCGCTGAGCTTCGTTTTCATCGACGGTGGTCATGCCCATGACACGGTGCTCACCGATTACCGCAGCTGGTCCCCGCATGTCATGCCCGGTGGTCTTCTCGTTTTTCACGATGTCTTCCCCGACCCATCCAAGGGCGGTCAGGCCCCGTATCAGGTTTGCCGCCAGGCCCTTGGTTCAGGCTGTTTTAAGAAACACTCCTCCATCCAAAGCGTGGCTGTGCTCCTGCGGGAATTCTAAGGGCTTTTTGCAATAGACCACGAGGCTCTTTCCAAGAATCGGGTTCAACAGCCGCTCGGCAAATCCGGTGATATGGGGTTTTTGCATCAGGTCCCATGTGAGGAACCGGTGGTAGAGGTTTACCGACCGCACATCCTTGCGTGCGGGCCCCGCCAGGCATTTCAGCCACCAGAACGGGGTGTGCAGGCTGTGGGCATGGTGCGCGCACCAGGCTCTCAGGCCGGCCTGTTCCAAGAGGGCGGTCAACGCTTTCTTCCGGTAAATGCGGATGTGGCCGCCGTCGGCCGGGGCATAATCGCGCGAGAGCGCCCAGCAGAGTCGTTCCGGCCCGTAGCGGGGGACGCTGACGACGGCATTGCCGCCCGGTCGCAGGACGCGCGCGATTTCAGCCGCCGCACGGTGGTGGTCGGGGACATGCTCCAGGACTTCGGCGCAGATGACAAGGTCGAATCGCCCGCCGGCGAAGGGCAGCCGCAGGCCGTCGGCCGCGCAGAAGGCCCATCGGCCGCCTCCATGCTCGCCCAGGCGGTCGTGCAGTTCGAGCCTGCGGCGCGCGGCGCCCAGCTCGGACTGCGCCGCGTCAACGCCGACGGCCACTGCACGGGGAATCCGATATGCCGCGGCCGTGTGCCGTCCGCTGCCGCAGCCGATGTCCAAGACCCGGCAGCCGGGTGCAAGCTTAAGCCGGTCGAAGTCGACGGTGAGCATCGATGGCCTCGCGGTAGACCGACACGGTGCGTTCGGCAGCCCGGCGCCAGGTGAAATTCAGGCTGACCCGCGCGCGGCCGCGTTGGCCGAGGACGCGGCCCTCATCCGGGTGATCCAGGATCCGTCGGATGGCGGCCGCGAGCGCGGTCGGGTCGGCCGGCGGGACGAGCAGGCCCGCCTCGCCCACGACCTCCGGCAGGGCGCCGCCGGTGGTGCTGATCACCGGGACCCCGCAGGCCATGGCCTCGCCGGCCGGCAGGCCGAAGCCCTCGTAAAGCGAAGGGACCACTGCCATGGCCGCACGGGCATAGTGGCGCACCAGCTCCTCGTTGCCGATGCGGCCGGTGAACTCGACCCTCGATCCGATTCCCAGTTCGCGCACCAGCCGTTCGACGGCACCGTTTTTTTTGGGTTCGCCGATCACCACCAGTTTGAAATGGTTGCGGGACCGGCTGATCTCGGCCACTGCGGCGAGCAGATGCGCGAGCCCCTTGAGCGGCGTGTCCGCGCTGTTGGTGGCGATGATTCGACCCGGCTCCCGGGCGATTCCGTGCAGGGGGCGGAAGAGGTCCGTGTCGATGCCGTTGGGAACCACCCGCAGGCGGTCGGCCGGTATGCCGAACTCGCGGGCGATGTCTCGGCGGGCGCTTTCCGAGACCGTAACGATGGACCTAAGGCGTTTCACCACGCGCTTCTGCATGCCGACGCAGGAGTGCCACCGCCACTGCTGCAGTTTTCTCCAGATACTGGTTTCGGCACGCACCGCCCAGCGCCGGTCCACGGTGATCGGGTGGTGAATCGTCGCCACGGTCGGCGCCCGTCGGCTCAGCGCCCAGATCCCGTAGGAGATACTCTGGTTGTCGTGCAGGACGTCGTAACCGGCCAGCCGCCGTTTCAGGTACCGCCAGGCCCGCAGGCCGAAGGTGAAGGGTTCGGGGAACCCCATGGTGGAGACCCCGATCCACTCGAGCAAATTTACGGGGTCGGAGAGCTCGCGGGCGGATGGCACGCGGAAGGGGTCGGCTGGGTTGTAGAGGTCCAGGCAGGGCAGGGCAATCAGGCGGACCCCGTCGGCAAGTCCCGGGTCCGGCGGCCCGGATACGACGTCCACGGTGTGCCCCAGGTCGCGCAGGGCCCGGCTGAGGTTTTTGACGTACACCCCCTGCCCGCCGCTGTGCGGGTTGCTGCGGTAACTCAGCATGCAGATTCTCAGGGATGGGTCGCCTGTGGGAGCGAGTCTCATGGTCTCTTTTTTATGCACGTTGAAGGAGCCTTATTTTAACCATTATTCCCCCGGGCATGCCGTCGGGTGATTGTGCGAGCGAATCCTTAACGGGCTTTGGCCGCCGCCGTCAAGCGCTAATTTGAGCCTTCGCACGGCGTTGTGATAGAGCTAAAGTTTTCCCCCCGGCGGCCGATACATTTCATGGCGGGGAAGGCCGGCACGGTCGGTCGGCACCTCGCTCAATGTCCTTCCCGGGGGGTCCATTCGCTTGAGCATACGTTCGTCTGAAACAGACAGCGTGATCGCGGATACTGAAAAGCTTGAACACCTTCTGATCGTCGATGACGAAGAGAGCATCCTGGGGGTGGTCGGCGAGTATTTCCGGCGAAGGGGCTACCACGTCCTCACGGCGCAAAGCGGCTCCGTGGCGCTGAGGATCCTCAAAGAGCAGGAGGTCGACTGCTGTTTCACCGACATCAACATGCCGGAGATGAACGGTCTTGACCTGGCCGAACGCATCCGCCAGCTGGACAGAACGCTGCCGGTCATCGTGATGACCGGTTATCCCTCTCTTGACAATTCCATCCGCACCTTGAAAAACGGGGTGGTCGACTTCCTGATCAAGCCGATCAACCTGAAGCACATGGAGCTGAGCCTGCGGCGCGTGATGCGCCAGCGGGCCCTCTTCATGGAAAACCTCCTGCTGAAAAGCGAGGTCAAGGGCAAGGAGCGGATCGAAACGCTCAACCGCGAGCTCCTGTCGAAGGTCGAAGAGTTGAACACCCTGAACCGGATCATGGGGCACTTCACCGCCACCGCATCTTCGGCGAATGTGTTCCAGCGGACTGTCGATATCGCACGGGAGGTGGTGCGCGCCGACCTCGCCTCGTTTTTCGTGATCACTTCATCCGCCGGCCAGCCCTACGAGATCGCCTCGGCCCGGACACCGCCGGCCGGACCGGAGCCCTCCGTTGAGACATGTGCGGGTGAAATGAAGGCAAGGCCGATGCCGGCCGGTCCGGATGACGACCTGGGCCGATTGGTGGCGAGCGTGTCTGCGGACGGGCTGCCCCTGTTGGTGACTGCCGGTCCGGGTAACGGCGGCCGGTCGGGCCGGTTCCGTTCGCTCATGGCCGTTCCGGTTAAGATCCGGGAAAAGCTTTTCGGGGTGCTGACCGCGGCGACCCAGGCCGGCGGGAGGGTGTTCGCCGAACAAGATCTCTTTTATCTCGCCTTCACCACCCAGACGGCCGCCGGCACCATCGAAAACCTGGCGCTCTACGAGAATCTCTACGAGAACCTGTTCGCCACCCTTTACGGGTTCGTCAACGCCCTGGAGGCCCGGGATCTCTACACGCGGCAGCACTCCAGCCGGGTCACCGAAATCGCCCTGGTTTTGGGCCGGGAGCTGGGGTGTTCCGCCGAGGAGTTGAACATCCTGAACTTTGCCGGGCCGCTGCACGACATCGGCAAGATCGGCATCCGCGACGACATCCTGCTCAAGCCCGGGCGCCTGTCGACGGAAGAGTTCGAGAAGATCAAGGAGCACCCCATCATCGGCGCGAACATGCTCAGCCAGCTCGGCCTCTGGGACCAGGAGCGCCGGATCATCCGCTGCCACCACGAGCGTTTCGACGGCGGCGGCTACCCTGATGGATTGCGGCGGGAGGAAATCCCGTTCCTGGCGCGCATCCTGTCCCTCGCCGACGCCTACGACGCCATGGCCTCCGACCGGGCCTACCGCAAACGCATGGAGCAGAGTCTGATCCTGAGCATCATCCAGGAAGGCTCCGGGACCCAGTTCGACCCCAGCATCGTCGGGGCATTCCAGAAAGCCTACCAAGAGGGCAAGATCACCCCTCCGGCCGGCATCGGCCCTGCGGCTTGACTTTTATAGCGGGCTCATTAGTTTTTAATCAGACGGGGCGGGTAATGAGGACCGGCGCCCATACGCTATTCGCTTCCGAAATCACAAAACCTGCCCTCTTGTGCAAAACTCAGAGAGAGGGGCTGCCATGATTCTACATTATGTGTTCATAGGCGTTTACATTGCGGCCATCGTGGGAATCGTCTTTGCCGTTATTTATGTATCCCATCAGAAGGCTGACTCTCACCACCGTCACGGCCATTGAAATTTTTCAGTGAGCAAGATCCCAGGGAAAATGGCCAACCTGCCGATTAAACCTTAGTGGACCGGTCTTACCATGGTCTGTTGACCACAAGCTGACGACACAGCCTGCCTATCTCTGCCCAGGGCCCGCTTTTTGAACTGGAAGAACCGCTTGAGGACGTCAAGTTGAGGCCGGGTATCAAGGGGGGGCCGGTTGTACCGCTGAAACATAGGGGCGCTGGCAACGTGAATCGCAAGCGGGTGCGGTCAATGTTTTCAACTGATGCCCTTTCCCGCACCCTTTGCGGTTTGAAACAAAACAGTGTATAAGTGAAGGGGCAACCGAGAAGGAAGTTCAATGCCGGCTCCGGCGTCGGCTCAGACGCCTTTGAACCGTTTAAAACGTTGTTTTACCGGCGGGACAAAATAAAACGGAGGCTGATTAAGCCCCCGTTTTCACGTTCTGATTTTGGTCGGGGCGAGTGGATTTGAACCACCGACCCCTTGAACCCCATTCAAGTGCGCTACCAGTCTGCGCCACGCCCCGACACAAAGTGAACATGTAACACCTCGCATCTCGCGTGTCAAGAAAGGATGAGAGGATGTGTGCCGCAGTTCCAGGCAGCGCGCGGGCTGCCCGAAAGAGGGCGCTCAAGCCGCCCCGGCTGGGCCCGGGCTCCGTCATCGGCATCGCCGCACCAGCGGGTCCCTTCGAGCCGGCAGCCCTCGGCAGGGGGGTGGATGTCCTGCGTGCAATGGACTTCGAGGTGGTTGTTCCCGATGATCTCTTCGCCGCAAATGGCTATCTGGCGGGGACCGATGCCCATCGGGCGGATGTATTGAACCGCCTCTTTTTTGATCCCGGCATCGACGCAATCATGTGCGCCCGCGGCGGCTACGGGTCGCTGCGGATCCTGCCCTTGCTCGACTACACCCGTCTGGCCGCTCAGCCCAAGGTTCTAATCGGCTTCAGCGACATCACGGCATTGCTGACGGCTGTGACATCCCGTTGCGGACTGATCACCTTCCACGGCCCGGTCGTTACGACCCTTGCCGACGCTTCTGAAAAAACCGTTGCGGGCCTGCTGGAGGCGGTCGCCTCCGGCCGGCCGCTGACGGTGCGTTCGGAGGGCGCAAGGGCCTTGAGGCCGGGGTCCGCATCCGGTCCGGTGTGCGGCGGGAATCTGACCACCCTGTGTCACCTGGTGGGAACACCTTTTGCACCGCGCTTGCGCAACCGCGTTGTTTTCCTGGAGGACCGCGGGGAAGCTCCCTACCGCATCGACCGCATGCTGGTGCACATGAGAGCCGCCGGATGCTTCGACGGAATCAAGGGCCTGGTGCTGGGATCGTTCGACGGCTGCGGGACCCCGGCAGAAATTCTGAAGATCGTTGAAGACGTCTTTCAGGAGGTGGAGTTTCCCATCTTGGCCGGAGTGGAATCCGGCCATACCGAGCCGAACCTGACGCTGCCGCTGGGAGCGCGCGCGGTGCTCGATGCCGCGCACCGGACGCTTGAATTCGAGTGCGCGACGGCGGGTTAGGGAAGGGCAGAAAAGTGCCTAAAGTGCCTAAAATTGAAAGAACGACCCCTCAAACACACTGAACATCGAGCTCAAAAAAACCCACCCCAGCCGCCCTCCGACGCCATGCCCGAAGTGGACCGACTCATGCGGAAGGCGGTGGGCGACGGCGTGTTCCCGGGGGCGGTGCTGCTGGTCGGACGCGGCGAGAACGTGCTTTTCCGCTCGGCATACGGCGTTGCCAACCGGTTCACCGGGGAGCCCATGACCCCGGACACGGTCTTCGATCTCGCCTCCCTTACCAAACCGCTGGCAACAACGCTCGCCGTCATGCGGCTTCACCAGCAGGGCCGGTTGGACGTGGGGCAGCTCCTGGCGTCTGTGCTGCCGGCGTTTAAGGGCAGCGACAAGGGCGGTGTCACGATCGCCCAACTTCTTTCGCACACATCGGGTTTGCCGGACTACCGGCCGTTTTACCTGGAGCTCGCCGCGTGGCCGGTCTCTGATCGCAAAAACGTGCTGCGCGCACGGCTGATGCAGGAGCCGCTGCTGTGCGCGCCGGGCGAGCGAATGCTTTACAGCGACCTGGATTTCATGATTTTGGAATGGGTCGTGGAGAACGTTTCCGGCCGGCGCCTGGACCGTTTTGTGGCCGAGGAAGTCCATGCCCCGCTGGGCGCGGCGGACGCGCTCTTTTTCATCGACCTTAACCTCTCGCGCCCGGCCGGCCGGTTTGCGGCCACAGAGCAATGCCCCTGGCGCGGGCGCCTGATCGAGGCTGAAGTTCACGACGAAAACGCCCATGCGCTTGGCGGGGTCGCCGGGCATGCGGGACTCTTCGGCACCGCGGAGGGGGTCCACCGCGCCCTGTCTGAACTGCTGAACGCCTACCACCGGGAGGAAGGCGGTCGGTTGTTTGATTGCCGCACGGTCCACCGGTTTTTCCAGCGGGTGCCCGGAACCGACAAGGCCCTCGGGTTCGACATGCCCGCCCCCGTCGCCCCTAGCTGTGGGCGGTTTTTTCCGTCCACCGGCATCGGCCACCTGGGTTTCACAGGCACCTCCTTCTGGGTGTACGTCGAGCAGTCGGTTTCCGTCATTCTGCTCACCAACCGGGTCCACCCCGACCGCGCCAATATCGCCATCCGGAGCTTCCGGCCGGTGATCCACGATGCGGTCATGGAAGCCGTCGGCCCGCGGGCGCACACGGCGGCGCAATAATTTTTTCTTGTGCTTCCCTGAAAATTTTGCTTATAATAACAGGATTGAATCAACGATTCGGCTATTCGCAACAGCCAAGAAATGAGGGTGCATGTCGTTTTTTGACAGGTTTCTGGGAGTGTTTTCGAATGATCTGGCGATCGATCTGGGGACGGCGAACACCCTGGTCTACGTCAAGGGGAAGGGAATCGTGCTGAGCGAGCCTTCGGTGGTGGCCGTAAGCACCAGTTCGCGCGCCAAGAGCCGGGTGCTGGCGGTCGGCATCGAGGCCAAAAAAATGCTTGGCAAAACCCCGGGCAGCATCGTGGCCATCCGGCCGATGCGCGACGGGGTCATCGCCGACTTCGAAGTCACCGAGGCCATGCTGCGGCATTTCATTCACAAAGTACACAACCGGCGGACCTTTGTCCGGCCGCGGATCATTATTGCCGTCCCCTCGGGCATCACCCAGGTGGAAAAACGAGCGGTGCGCGAGTCCGCGGAATCCGCCGGCGCTCGCGAGGTCTTTTTGATCGAGGAGCCCATGGCCGCTGCGATCGGCGCGGGCCTACCGATCACAGAGCCCATCTGCAACATGGTGGTCGACATCGGCGGCGGCACCACCGAAGTGGCCGTCATTTCGCTGAAAGGCATCGTCTACAGCCGGTCTGTGCGGGTGGCCGGCGACAAGATGGATGCCGCCATCATCCAATACATTAAGCGCAAATACAACCTGCTGATCGGCGAGCGCACCGCCGAGATCATCAAGACCACCATCGGCAATGCCTATCCGGACCCCCAGAACCTGGAAACCATTGAGGTCAAGGGCCGCGATCTCGCATCCGGCATCCCCAAGATCCTTTCCATCGATTCGGAAGAGATCCGCGTGGCTATTTCCGAGCAGATCGACGCCATCGTGGAGACGGTGAAGATCGCGCTGGAGCAGACGCCGCCGGAGCTTTCCGCGGACATCGTCGACCGTGGGATCATCCTCACGGGCGGCGGCGCCCTCCTCAAAAACCTGGACAAGCTGTTGCGTGAGGAGACCAACCTGCCGATCACCGTGGCCGAGCATCCGCTGGAAACCGTTGCGCTTGGCTCCGGGAAGGCACTGGACAATCTGGATCTTCTCAAGGAAATCGTCGTCCATTAGCGTCTATGTTCTCCAAGAAGACGGTTCTGATACTTGTCGGAATCCTCCTCGTAACGGTCAACGTCATCCTGCTGGCGATCACCACACGGCGGCCGCCTGGCACCGGGATCGGCCGCGTGATGATAGCCTTTGCCGCCCCGTTCCAGGGTCTCGCCACCCGGACCGCAAATGCGGTCGAGGGGGTGTGGCGGGACTATTTTTTTCTTGTGTCCGTTTCTCAGCAGAATCAAGCGCTCAAGCAGCAGCTGGCGCAGGCGGTGCAGGGCAACGTCCAAAGGCACGAACTCGAGCTGGAAAACAACCGGCTGAGGGAGCTTCTGGGGTTCAAACGGTCGCTGCCCGGGCCGGCGATCGCCGCGCAGATCATCGGCAAAGACCCCTCCGCCTGGTTTAAAACCGTCATCATCGACAAAGGCCAGGCGGACGGCGTGCAGCGGGGCCTGCCGGCCGTGACCTTCCACGGTGTGGTCGGGCAGATCGTGGAGTCCTCCAGCCACCAGTCGCGGCTGCTGCTGATCATCGACCGCAACAGCGCCGCCGATGCCCTGGTTCAACGCACGCGGGCCCGGGGCATCGTCAAGGGCACTTCACGCGACGAGTGCTACCTGGATTATGTGATGCACGAGGACGACGTGCGTGTCGGGGACCTGGTGGTCTCCTCCGGCTTCGACGGCGTTTTCCCCAAGGGACTCCTGATGGGCACCGTCACCACCGTTGATTTCCAGGGCTCCGATTTTTTCAAAGAGGTCCGGATCACCCCCGCGGTGGATTTCGAAAGGCTTGAGGAAGTGCTGATCATCTTGAAGCCGCAGCTGTCAGCGCCGCGGGTTTCGTCCGACCGCCGATGAGCTATTTCATTTACATCGTCAGCAGCCTGTGCCTGGTCACCCTGCAAACGGCGCTCATCCCGCGGCTGGGATTCGTGGGGCACTTCTTCGATCTGCTGTTGCCGTGGGTGATATACCTGGCAGCGTTTCGGCCGGTCCATGAGGCCCTGCCGTTTGTGATGTTCATGGGCGCCCTGATGGACAATCTCTCAGGGGGGCCTTTCGGGCTTTACCTGACCTCCTATGTGTGGCTTTATATCGCCGTGCGACTGGCCGCCACCGTCGTGCGGGCTGAAAACGCGATGGTGCTGGTCCTTGTCATCATCGCCGCCGTGGCGTCGCAGAACGGGCTTTTTTTCATGGTGATCGGCATGTCCGGTGCGGGTGGGCACACCACCGGGGAGATGATCCGGGTCGTCAGCGAACAGATCGGCTGGGTGCTGCTGACCGGGCCGTTGATCGCCCTGGGCATGCGGCAGGCGAAACGGCTCACGAGCCGGCGCGCGAGGAAGGTCCTCGAGAGCCGGGCGGCGACCCAAGCTGAATGACTATGGAGCGATTCGTCAAATCGGTAGACCACGACTGGTACAAACAGCGCATCGTCGGAATGATGCTCATCGTGCTGGCGGTTTTTGTCGTTCTGCTGATGCGACTGGTGTACCTGCAGGTGGTCGCGGGGGACGATTACTACCGCTTGTCCATGAACAACAGCATCCGGCTCCAGACGGTGGACCCGCCCCGGGGCCTGATCCTGGATCGCTACGGGACGAAGCTGGCGGAGAACCGGCCCTCCTTCGACGTCAGCTTTACTCCCAAGGACGCCGGGGATGTCAGCCGGGTGCTCAGCGAACTGGCGGTTTACCTGAACGTGCCGGTCGATGAGCTTCAGGGCAAAGTTAAAAACAGCCGGGGCTTGGCCGCATTCAGGCCGGTTCTTCTGAAACAGGACATCGGCCGGGATGTGCTGGCCGCGGTCGAAGCCCACAAGGTGGACATGCCCGGCGTGTCCGTTCAGGTGCGACTGCGCCGCAACTACCTCGATGGGCTGAACGCCTCCCACGTGATCGGCTATCTCGGCGAGGTCAATGTCGACGAGCTGAAAAGCGGCGACTACCCCAACCTGCGCGGCGGCGATTACATCGGCAAGTTCGGGGTGGAGCGCGCGCAGGAAGGTTTCCTGCGGGGCGAACCGGGAGGCCGGCAAGTGGAAGTCAACGCGAACGGCCAGATCATGCGGGTCCTGCAGACGGTCTCCCCCAAGCCCGGGCGCAACGTGCATCTGACCCTGGACCGCGAATTGCAGCAGCGGGCTGAGGGGCTCCTGGAGGGCGTCGCCGGTGCCGCCGTCGCCGTCGAACCGACGACCGGGCAGATCTTGGCGATGGCGAGCTCGCCTTCGTTCAATCAGAACGACTTCGTCAGCGGCATCGGAGCGGGAGTCTGGGAGTCGCTGGTATCAAACCCCTACCGCCCCCTTGAAAACAAGGCCATCCAGGGCGAATACCCGCCCGGATCCACCTTCAAGATCGTCACCGCGCTGGCCGGGCTGGAGGAGAAGGCCATCGACGAGACCACGACCTTCGACTGCGCCGGGTTTCTGCCGTTTGCCGGCCGGGATTACCGGTGCTGGAAAAAGGAAGGTCATGGCCGGATCGATGTCCGGCGGGCGCTGGCGGAATCCTGCGACGTCTTTTTTTACCGCACCGGCCTGCGCCTGGGCATCGATCGGCTGGCCTGGTACGCCAAGGCCTTCGGTCTGGGGGTGCGTTCCGGGGTGGCGCTGGACCAGGAGGCCCGCGGGCTGATCCCTTCCTCCGTCTGGAAGAAAAAGCGTTTCGGCGTCCCCTGGCAGGAAGGCGAGACCCTCTCGGTCTCCATCGGCCAAGGCTACGTCCTGGCGACGCCGCTGCAAATGGGCATGCTCATGGCGGCCGTCGCCAACGGCGGGGTTCGGTATCGCCCGAGCGTTCTGAGCCGGGTGGAAACGATGGAGGGTGATGTCGTCTTCCAGGCAGCGCCCCAGGAGATCGGCCGTTTGCCGATCAGCCCTCGCAACCTAAAGATCGTGCAGCAGGGCATCTGGGGGGCGGTGAACGGCGACCACGGGACGGCGCGCCGGGTGCACCTGAACGACATCGAGATCGCCGGAAAGACCGGCACCTCCCAGGTCGTGGGGCGCAAGGACAGCGGTGACGATTACACGCCGCCGCATCTTCGGCCGCATGCCTGGTTTGTCTGCTACGCACCCTTTGACGCCCCGAAAATAGCGATTGCCGTGGTGGTGGAAAACGGCGAACACGGCTCGAGCGCCGCCGGCCCGATCGCCCGGGAAATGGTAAAAACGTATCTGCGCAAATTGCCGAACAGCCGGAAGCTGGCCGACGACGGGGCGAAGGTCGTCGTGGGGGGGAGCGGGTAGGCGTTGATCGTGTATATCGCGTGGGAGCGTTGGCGCGTTGGGATGCGACCTGCATCCCACATCCTTTAAAGTCGTTAACGCGGGCTACGCGACACACGCGGCAACGTAACTGCTTTAAGCATAGGGCACGTATGTTCGACCGGCGATTAATTCACAACTTTGACTGGGGACTCCTCCTGGTGGTCTTGATGCTCGGCGGCATCGGGCTGACCACCGTCTACAGCGCGGTGACGGCCGATCCGCCCCCGGCGCCGCACAAGCTGCTCTTTTACAAGCAGATCATCTGGTTTTCGTTGGGGCTCATCGTCATGACGGCCGCATTCTCCTTCAACTATCGGCTGCTTGATCGCTGGGCCCATCCGATCTACATCGTCTGCGTCCTGTTGCTGCTGGGTGTCGTGGTTTTCGGCAAGCTGGCGGGGGGCTCCCGCCGCTGGCTGGTGCTCGGCCCGGTCCACCTTCAGCCTTCAGAGCTGATCAAGATCGCCGTCGTCCTGGTCCTGGCGAAGTGCTACTCCAAGGATGCCACCGCCCGCGGTTTCACCCTGCGGGATCTGCTGCGGCCGATCCTGTTGACCAGCCTGCCCTTTGGCCTGATCGTCATCCAGCCGGACCTCGGCACCGCTGCCCTCGTGGCGTTGATTGCGGTCACCCTAACGCTGTTCGTCAAGGTGGATCTGCGTTCGCTGATGCTCCTGCTCACCCCCGCTGCGGCCATGGTTCCGGTGGTCTGGTCGCTGCTCAAGGACTACCAGAAACAGCGCATCATGACCTTTCTGAACCCGGACCAGGACCCTCTGGGGGCGGGCTATCACATCATCCAGTCGAAAATCGCGATCGGCTCCGGCATGCTCACCGGAAAGGGGTATCTGCAGGGGACCCAGAATGCGCTTTCCTTTCTTCCCGAGGAACACACCGATTTCATCTTCTCGGTTCTCGCGGAGGAATGGGGTGCCGTCGGTTCGATCTGTCTGATCCTGCTTTTCCTGGTGCTGATCCTCTGGGGGCTCAACATCGCCCACCGCTGCCGGGACCCCTTCGGGATCCTCCTGGCCGTGGGCATCACCAGTCTGCTCGCCTGGCAGGTGGTCATCAACATCGGAATGACCATGGGCGTGATGCCTGTGGTGGGTGTGCCGCTGCCGCTGGTCAGCTACGGCGGATCTTCGACGCTCACGGTGGCCATCTGCATCGGGTTGCTGATGAACATAAGCATGCGCCGGTTCATGGTGGATTAACAGGCTGCTGAAAACAAGCATCGAGCCGTCGGCCAAGGCGCGCGGTGTCTTGGAAAGCCCGGCACATTCACTGATATGTGAGCATTTACAAATGCTGCGCAACGCCGGATCACGGTTTGAGGCGCCGTTTTTCAACAGCCTGATAAAAAAAACTTTGACAACCCCAAGAGGCGATGCTATAGACCCCGCATTTCCTGTTTTACCCCAGCAGCTGACAATCAGACCACGCAGTCTCCTTTACCTGGTGGAACGGAGGTTGATTTTATGGGCCCAACTGGTTTGCGCTGGAGTGTGTCTTGCGCAGCGGCGTTATTCGCAGGGATCTCGATCCTCTTGCCTGGCTGTCCTGCGCTCGCCGCCGGTGAAGGCGGCGGGGTGACGGTCGTTCCCGACTGGTCGTTCACCCTTCAAATCGCCAACTTTCTTTTCCTCATCTTCGCTTTGAACATCCTGCTCTATCGCCCCATCCGCCGGGTTCTCAAGGAACGCCGGGACAAATTCAAAGGCATGGAGTCCGCCATCCAACATGCCGCTCAGACCGTTCAGGAAAAAGAAGCGGCTTTCGCCAAGGCCATCAAGGATGCGCGTGCGCAGGGCTTGAAGGAGAAGGAGGGGCTTGTGCAGCAGGCCGAGGCGCAAGAGCGCAAGCTGATCGAGTCCATCAATGCCAAAGCCCAGGCCGACCTGGCGGAGATCCGCGAGAAGATCAAAGGCGACGCTGAACGCGCCCGGCAGTCCCTGCAGCAGGATGTCGGCAGCTTT
>Ga0075349_1000006_pt1 | contig 22791 bp, 20 predicted proteins | sample RushSE_TuleB_D1_FD_120066 | JGI IMG/M metagenome (GOLD analysis project Ga0075349, IMG submission 120066) | Natural and restored wetland microbial communities from the San Francisco Bay, California, USA, that impact long-term carbon... | ecosystem: Environmental > Terrestrial > Soil > Wetlands ... | reverse complement strand
CCTTCGTTGTGCTTCATCCAATGCTCCAGAAGTTTCAGCAGTTTTTCCTTGGGCGACAGCTCATCCCCGGCATCGTGGCGATCGTGCGAATGCGGTTCGTGGCGAGAGTGGTCATGGCTCATGTGTAAATCACGTTCACCGGCAGCGGCGGGTACTTCCATACGCCCGGCTTTGGCAGGATGTGCTGCTCGCCGACCGTGAGCCAATTGAGGTCCGGCTTGAGGTCGCGGAGCTTTCCGTCTTCGGGGAACCGGGCCTGGGAGGTCGGAGAATAGGTCGCCTGTACGATGCACACGCGCTCTTTGCCTTCCCGTGCCACCACGTAATACTTTTTGACCTTGTGGGGTGACAACCCGTTGACGGCGGCAACTTGCTCCAGATCGCCTTTAAGCAATTTCATCAACACCAGCTTGGAGACCCCGCGCTCGCAAATGCGGATCAAGGCCCGGGAGGCGCTGGTGCTCACGTAGACGGTGGTGATGCCGGGCACCCGCCGCAGGTATTGGGCGGCCACGATGGCCGCCGTCCGACGCCCGCCCGACATGAAAGGTTGGTTGTAGTATTCGAAGAGCTTCCGCTGCAGGTCCTCGGCGGTCTTCTCGCCCTTCTCGTAGAGGTCCTTGGAGATGTAGCGTAGGCTGCGGCCGAGATCCTCGGCGGCATCGCTGATCGGCCAGTCGATCCGCACGTGGTAATGCGAAAGATGGTAGCGGCTGCGGGTCGTGCTGACGGGGTCGCGTTGAATCATCAGTGCGTAATCCACCGGCAGCAGCGCCCGAATGAAATTCCGGAAATGGGCCGCCTCCAGGTACCTCGCCTGACGGTCGTGTTTGTCGATGGCGGGAGCGGCTTCCGACCGCATCAGGTTCATTTTGGTCGTTCGGTTTTCATCGAAGAACCGGATGTATTTCTTGTGTTGAACGGGGACCGAATCCTCGGCGAAAATAACCAGGAAAGTGTTGTGCAGGTCGTACTCCTGATCCGGGATCCGGGCCCGCGGCTTGAGTTCGCGTTTCTCCACAAAGGGATAGGGGGTCCCGTGGTTGATAAAATTTTGATAGGAATCGATCAGGGCATGTTGGGCGAGAAACTGGTCGAGGTCATCCCGCAGGAGTTCGTAATAGGAGCGCCTGAGTTTATTGGCGAGGCTGAGCTCTTCGCGATATTTCCAGAACGCCAATGGTATCTCCTTTTGGGATCGCCGGAGGCGGGGAGCCCCCTACGGACCGACAGGTTCTCGCAGGTGTTTCACCAGTCCGCCGGCTGTCACACTTTCCGCGTTATTATCCATACCACATGCTGGGGACTTGATAAAGAGGTGATTCCAGGATCTTAGGGCAAAGGCTCACAGGCCTTCTTCTTGCTGAGCCGTGCCATCCAACGATAAAGAGAGTCACGCGCCAGATACGCCGCAAGGGCGAATATCAGACACAGCACCGTGATGATGATGAAAAACATGTAGTTCTTGTCGAAAATGGATGCCCCCTGCAGACTGAGCGCCAGCGTACCGGGCAACCGGCCGACCGTTGAGATGACAAAAAACACGCGCGCGGGAAGCGAGGTCAGGCCGAGAAACATACACAGGTAATCCTTGGGGAACCCGGGAATAAGGAAAAAGATGAAGATGTAGAGGATCCCCTTGTATTGGACCATTTCGTTGTATTTTTCGTAGGTCTCGCAGCGCACCAGGCGGCGCACCACCCGCTCCCCTAAGAAATGGCCGATCCCGAAATTGATCATGGAGCCGATGACCAGGCCGACGGTCGAAAGCAGAAAACCGTTCAAGGCGCCGAACATGTAGCCGCCCAGGAACCCGGTCAGTTCGCCGGGGATGGGGGCGAACAGGACCTGTCCGACCTGCAGCCCGACGATCACGAGGGTGGCGGCCCAGCCGGCGGATCTGACCGTCTCCCGCATCCATTCACGGTCGGTCATCAGATCGTAGTAGGATAGAAACTTGTCCCACAGGCCGCTCTCCCAAAATCCAAAGATGACCAGGCAGGAGGCCAGAAAAATGACCGCCACGATAATGATGACCGTTCGGCCCAGTTTGGAATTCTTTTCCATGATCACTGTTGACAGCTTCTAATCTGCGTCAGATGGCCCTGAACGGGCAGCGCGCCGCAAACGGCCCCAGAGCCACCGCCGGCCGGATCCTTTGGGCTTGCGACCCTCGAGCGTTTTCTGCTGGGCCCAGCGTTCCAGAAACCCCACGCTGCCGGCCTGGTAGGCGCGTTTGAGCCGCTCTTCGTGAACGGCGAGCCCTTGCTCGCCGGCCACAGCGGCCCGCAGGCACTCGGTCTTGACGTCGCAATCGAGGCATTCCGGCGGTGTGTGCCGCAGGCCGTCGGGGCCCATGGGAAAAACCGTCTCCAACCGGGCGAAGCACTCCGGGGCTGCCTTTTTATCAAGATCGGCCATCTCTCAGGTCAACTTTAGAGGCGTTCTCATAACGGTTCAGGGCTCCCGCTGATGGGCCCCCCGTCAAATTCGGCGTTCATGCGGGCGATGTGCCCCTGATCCGCAAAGCTGAAATACCGGTTGTCGCCGATGATCACGTGCTCGTGAACCGAGATCCCCATGATCCGGCCGGCAAAAACCAGCTGCCGGGTGATGGCCCGGTCTTCAGCGGACGGCCGCGGTTCTCCGGACGGGTGGTTGTGGGCAAAAATGAGGGCGGCCGCATGGTGCTTAAGCGCCGCCCGGATCACTTCCCGCGGGTAGACGCTGCTGGCGGTGAGGGTGCCCTCGGAAAGCGTCTCCATGGTGATGACGCGGTTTTTCGAGTCCAGGAAAACGGCAACGAAGCATTCCCGCGTCTTATCCCGTAGCGTATGATTCAAATATGCGAACAGATCACCGGAATTGCAAATAGCGTCTTTGCCCACCACCTTCTTCGCGAGAAACCGCTTCGCCACCGCCTTGATCAGCATGATGCCCAACATGTTTTTCGGACCGATGCCCGCCACCTCCTGCAGTTCGCCGGAATCGGCTTCCAAGACTCCCTGGAGGGTCTTGAATTTTTCCATCGCCCGCTTGGCAGCGTCCTTGCAGTCCTTGCGGGGAGTGGCCAGGGTGAGCAGCAGCTCGACCACCTCGTAGTCGAGGAATCCGTCCAGCCCGCCCGTCAGGAACCGCTCCCGCAGGCGCCCGCGATGTCCCTCCCCTTTGTGGTGCGTCCGTTCCGCCATCTTTAAAACCCGTTGATTTTTTCCCGCCACCGGCGGGAAAAAATCAACGATGAAATTGGTCTTTCGGCTTCGCCATCAGTCGTCGTCCAACTCCGGCTTGAGGTCTCTCGTCATCAGCTGGTAGAGCGCCTCCCGCGGCGGGAGATCCTCGTAAAGGATCCGGTACGTCTGATGGCAGATCGGCATCTCCACCCCCAGCCTGTTGGACAGATTGTACACCGACCGGGCGGTGCGGACGCCTTCGGCCACCATCCGCATCTCCCCCAATATGTCGCTCAGCTTCCGGCCGGCGGCGATCTGCCTTCCGAGCGTGTGGTTGCGGCTCAGATCCCCCGTGCAGGTGAGAATCAAGTCGCCGTACCCCGCCAGGCCGGTGAACGTCCGCGGGTCCGCGCCCAGGCGTTTGCCCAGGCGCCGGATCTCCGTCATCCCGCGCGTGATCAGAGCCGCCCGGGTGTTCAGTCCCAGACCGAGCCCGTCGATGATGCCGGCCGCGATGGCGATGACATTTTTGACCGAGCCGCCCAGTTCAACCCCGATCGTGTCTTGGCTGGTGTACACCCGGAAATACGGCGTCGCGAACACCTGCTGGACCATCTGCGCCAGCGCCTGGCTGCGCGAGGCCACCGTCACCACCGTGGGCAGCTTACGGGCCACCTCCACCGCGAAGCTCGGCCCGGACAGGACCGCCACACGGTCGTCGCCGAGCCCCAGGGTCTCCTTCAACACGCCCGTCATGGTGAGGTGGGTTTTGTTCTCGATGCCCTTTGAGGCCGATACCACCATTGTTCGCGCACCCAGGCGGCCGGCCATGCCGGCCGACGTTTCACGGATCACATGCGACGGCACCACGACCAGCAGCAGGTCTTTCCCGGCAATTGCCGACGCGAGGTCATTGAACGCCGTAAGGTTCGGCGACAACGTGATGCCGGGCAGAAAGACCCGGTTTTCACGGTGTGTGTTGATCTGCTCCGCGACTTCGGGTTCGAACACCCACAGGTGAACTGAGAAGCCCTTGGCAGCCAGCAGGCCGGCCAGGACGGTGCCCCAACTGCCGCCGCCGATCACCCCGATCCGGAAGGCGCCCGGAACGATATTCGCATCAGCCGGCATGATCCTCCCCCGCGTCGATCAACTTGTCGTCTTCGTCCTTTTCACCGAGGCGCGCAGCCCCCACCACGCGTTCGCCTACGTCCACCCCGATGAGCTTGACTCCCTGGGTGTTGCGGCTGATGACCGAAATCTCCTTGATCCGCGTGCGGATGACCTTGCCGATGTTGGTCATGAGCATGACGTCGTCCTCTTCGTCGACCACGAGGATCGCCACCACTTTGCCGTTGCGTTGGCTGGTCTTGATGGCGATGACGCCCTTGCCTCCGCGCTTGTGAACCGGGTACTCGTCGATGGAGGTTCGCTTGCCGAAGCCGTTCTCGCTGACGGCAAACAGGGTCTGCCCGTAGCTCAGCACTTCCATGCCGACGAGGTGATCCCCCTCGGCGAACTTCATGCCGCGCACGCCGCTCGCCACCCGGCCGGATGGGCGCACGTCGGATTCGTGAAAGCGGATGGCCTTGCCCTCGGCCGATCCCAGAAACACGTTCATGGTGCCGTCGCTGATGCGGGCGGCGATGAGCTCATCACCCTCCAGCAGGTTGATGGCGATGATGCCGCCGGCCCGCGGACGGCTGTAGGCCATGATGTCGGTTTTCTTCACGAGCCCTTTCCGGGTGGCCATCAGCACGAAGGAGCCCGGCGTGAATTCCGGCACCGCGAGCACGGTCGCCAGTTTTTCGTTTTCCGCCATGTTCAGCAGGTTGACGACGGCCTTGCCCATGCTCAAGCGGCTGGCCTGGGGGATGTCGTAGCACTTGCACCAGTAGACCTTGCCTAGGTTGGTGAAAAACAGGAACGTGTGGTGGGTGGACGCCACGAAGAGCCGCTCCACGAAGTCGTCCTCATGCGTGCCCATGGCGGTGAGCCCCTTGCCGCCCCGGCGCTGGCTGCGATAAAGGGTGATGGGGTTGCGCTTGATGTAGCCGCGGTTGGATATGGTCACGGCCATGTCCTCTTCCGCGATCATGTCCTCGATGGATATTTCCCGCGTCTCGTCGATGATCTCGGTCAGCCGCCGGTCGCCGTACTGCTCTTTGACCTGAGCCAGCTCGTCCTTGATGATCTGCAGCACCAGCCGCTCGCTTGCCAGGATCTCCTTGAAGCGCGCGATGTCCATGAGCACGCTCTTGTACTCCTCGACGATCTTGTTGCGTTCAAGCCCGGTCAGCCGCTGCAGCCGCATGTCCAGGATGGCCTGGGCCTGGATTTCCGAAAGGCCGAAGGTCGCTATGAGGCGCTCGCGGGCCTCGGCCGGCGACGCCGAGCTGCGGATCAGAGCCACCACTTCGTCCAGGTGGTCCAAGGCGATCTTGAGCCCCTCCAGGATGTGGGCCCGGGCCTCGGCTTTTGCCAGGTCGAAGCGGGTGCGCCGGATGACGATCTCCTTGCGGTGCAGGACGAAGTATTCCAGCATCTCCTTGAGGGTCAGAAGCTCCGGCCGGTTGTTGACGATGGCGAGAAAAATGATCCCGAAGGTGGTCTCCATCCGGGTGTGCTTGTACAGCTGGTTGATGATGACCGGGGCCAAGCCGTCCTTCTTGAGCCCCAGCGCGATGCGCATGCCCTCCCGGTCGGATTCATCCCGGACGTACTTGATGCCCTCGATCTGCTTGTCACGGACCAGCTCGGCGATCTTTTCGATCAGCTTGGCCTTGTTGACCTGATAGGGCAGCTCCGTGACGACAAGGGTCTCGGATTGGCTGCGCTTGTCTTTCTCCACGATCACCCGCGCCCGCACCCGGATGATGCCGCGCCCGGTGGCATACGCCTCGCGGATGCCGCCTTTCCCGTGAATAATGCCGCCCGTCGGGAAATCGGGGCCCGGGATGATGTTCATCAATTCAGCGCTGTCGATCTGCGGGCGGTCGATGAGGGCCTGCAGGGCGTCCACCACTTCGGTGAGGTTGTGCGGCGGGATGTTGGTCGCCATGCCGACGGCGATGCCGGCCGAGCCGTTGATGAGCAGGTTGGGAATCTTGGACGGCAGCACGACGGGCTCGGTCAGGGACTCGTCGTAGTTGGGCGTGAAGTCCACCGTCTCCTTGTCGAGATCCGCAACCATCTCGTGGGCCAGGCGCTGCATCCGGATTTCGGTGTACCGCATGGCCGCGGGCGGATCGCCGTCGACGGAGCCGAAGTTGCCCTGCCCGTCCACCAGCGGGTAGCGCATGGAAAAATCCTGCGCCATTCGCACGATGGTGTCGTAGACGGCTACGTCGCCGTGGGGATGATATTTACCGATCACATCGCCGACGATGCGGGCAGATTTCTTGTAGGCCTTGTTCCAGTCGTTTTTCAGCTCGCCCATGGCAAAGAGCACACGCCGGTGAACGGGCTTCAGCCCGTCGCGGACATCCGGCAGCGCCCGGCCGATGATCACGCTCATGGCGTAATCGAGGTAGGACTTCTTCATCTCCTTTTCAATGCTGACTTCGAGGGCCTTGTCCATTGACGTCATCTCTACTCCTGGAAAAACGCGGGTTGAAGATCATCCGGGCGGCAGCCGGGCGAGAACGCTCCGGTGTCATCCCTGAAGAAGCCGCCTGGGATGCTCGGGAAGGCATGCGCCTGCAATCTCATCAGGCGAATAAGGCGCGCCACGGCACCGGCGTTCCCGAAGGAACCACGGCCACCGTGGCGCGACGGAGTCAAGCGGTTCGCAGATGGAGTGCGTTAGCGGCTGACGAAGGCGCCGGCTGCCACCAACAGCATGACTTCGTAAATGAAAATCGCGGTCAACGAGCCGAACGCAGCGTACACGATGCCACCGCCGACAACGGCCGGAACAGCGCAGAACACCAAAATCCCAAGCTTGCGTGCCACATCCATGCCGAAACCCCCTCCCTTGGCCGATATTGCTCTTAACTATTAGCAATAACAGCAAATCAAGTAAAGAAAAAAGTTCATCGTCGTCGGGGATGACCCGACGCGATTCATCTCTCCACGATCATCGCCATGCCCATGCCGCCGCCGATGCACATGGTGATGAGACCGGTGCGGTACCCCTTGCGGCGCATGTGGTGCATGGCGGTCACCATCTGCCGGGCGCCGGTAGCGCCGATGGGGTGACCTAGCGAAATGCCGCTGCCGAGCTCGTTCGGCCGGTCGTTTTTTAGACCGAGCTCGCGCATGCATCCGATGGCCTGGGAGGCAAACGCCTCGTTCAGCTCTATCATGTCGATGTCGCCGAGGCCCATGCCGGCGGATTTCAGCGCCTGGCGCACGGCCGGAACCGGCCCCAAGCCCATGTAAGCGGGGTCGAGGCCGCCGGCGGCAAAGGCCTTGACCTTGACGAAAGGTGTGAGGCCGAGTTCGTTGGCCTTCTCGGCGCTCATGAGCAGCACGGCGGCAGCGCCGTCGTTGATCCCGGAGGCGTTGCCCGCGGTGACCGTACCGTCCGATTTGAAAGCCGGCCGCAGCTTGCCCATCTTCTCCATGTTGGTTTCCATGGGCCGTTCGTCGGTTTTGAAAACGATGTCTCCCTTGCGGTCCTTGATCACAACCGGGGCGATCTCGTCCGTGAACAGCCCGCCCTTGATGGCTGCCATCGCGCGAGTGTGGCTCAACACCCCCAGCTCGTCCTGCTCGGTGCGGCTGATCTTGTAGAGGGAGGCGATGTTCTCGGCCGTGACCCCCATGTGGTAGCCGTAGAAAATCTCGTACAGGCCGTCGAACACCATGAGATCCTGGACTTCCCCCTTGCCGGTCAGCTCCATGCGGTAGCCCCAGCGCGCCTTGGCCATGGCCATCGGCGCCAGGCTCATGTTCTCCATGCCGCCGGCCACCACCACGTCCGCCTGCCCGGTCATGATCGCCGAGGCGCCCAGGGCAATGGCCTTCAGGCCGGAGCCGCAGACCTTGTTGATCGTCAGGGCGGGCGTCTCCTTGGACAAGCCCGCGCGAATCGTCGCCTGCCGTGCGGGGTTCTGCCCCTGGCCGGCCTGCAGCACGTTGCCCATGATCACCTCGTCCACGGCGACCGGCGCGGCGGTGCCGCCCCAATCGGCCGCTTTTTTCTCGAGGTCGATCAGCCCCTGGTCCTTGAGCGCGTCCGGTGCAGCGGCTTTCATCGCCTGGCTGGGAGCCGGTTTGAGATTGGCGCGTTTGAGCGTTTCCTTGATGACCAAGGCGGCCAGGTCGATCGCAGGGACATCCTTCAATCCGCCGCCGAACCCGCCGATCGCCGTTCGCGCACCGCTGACAATCACAGCCTCTTTCATGACTGAAACCTCCTCCGTTAGAAATTGATCCGCATTTTCCGATCCAGCACCACCACAGCCTGAAAGATGAAAAGATTTTTGTATACCACGAGCCGCTCGGCCGGGTCAATCAAGAGTCAGGGTTTCCGAGCCGGCGGCGGGCCTTCTTCAGAGGTCTTCCGGCGCAGCTGTCGCCAGCGATCCAGCCGCTCGGACACGGTCTTTTCGTAGCCTCGGTCCGTCGGGTGGTAGAACACCCGCCCTTTCAGTTCATCCGGAAGGTAGTCCTGGGGAGCGTAAGCCTCTCTGAAATCGTGCGCATACCGGTAGCCCCGGCCATAGCCCAAGCCCTTCATGAGCGCCGTCGGCGCGTTGCGGATGTGAAGCGGCACGGGCAGCGAGCCTTTTTCCGCCACCGCCTCCTGAACCTGGCCATAAGCGGTATAAATGCTGTTGCTCTTCGGTGCGGTGGCGAGGTAGACGGCCGCCTGGGCCAGGGCGAGTTCTCCCTCGGGATGACCGAGGAAGCGAAACGCCTGCATGGCCTCCATGGCGACCCCGAGCGCCGATGGATCGGCGTTGCCGATGTCCTCGGAGGCAAAGCGCACCATGCGACGGGCGATGAAAAAGGGGTCCTCGCCCGCCTCCAGCATGCGCGCAAGCCAGTAGAGCGCGGCATCCGGGTCGCTGCCCCGCAGGCTTTTGTGCAGCGCCGAGATCAGGTTGTAATGCGCTTCGCCGGACTTGTCGTAGACCAGTGCTTTTTTCTGCAGCGCCTGCTCCATGACGGCCCGCGTGATGAGCGGCCGGGAGCCCGGTCGGGAAGCCTCCGGCGGCCGCGCCAGGGAGGCGGCGACCTCCAGGCTGTTCAACGCCGCGCGGCCATCGCCGTCGGCGACACGCACGAGCAACGCCAGCGCCTCCGGATCCAACTGGATCCCCGGCTTGCCGAGGCCCCGCTCCTCATCACCAAGGGCCTGGGCCACGATGGCGGCGATGTCCTCCTCGGTGAGCCGGTTCAGGGTCACCACCCGGCAGCGGGACAGCAGGGGCGCGATGACTTCGAAGGAGGGGTTTTCGGTGGTAGCGCCGATCAGGGTGATCAGCCCGCTCTCCACATGGTGCAGAAAGGCGTCCTGCTGGGCCTTGTTGAAACGGTGGATTTCGTCGACGAACAGGACCGTGCGCCGCCGGTGGAGCCGCTGCTGCTCGCGGGCCTCCTCGATCACGGCTCGGATTTCCTTGACGCCGGAGAGCACGGCCGAGAAGTGCACGAAGTGCGAGCGTGTCTCGCCGGCGATGATGCGCGCCAGGGTCGTCTTGCCGCAGCCCGGCGGGCCCCAGAGGATCATGGAAAAGACGCGGTCCTGCTCGGCCGCCAGCCGGATCAACGAGCCTGCCCCCACCAAATGCTGCTGGCCGATGAACTCCACCAGGCGGCGGGGCCGCATGCGCTCGGCCAGGGGCCGGCCGGCAGCGGCTTCTCGATCAGCGTGATGCTCAAAAATGTCCATGGGTCAAGTCAGGACTGAAAACTGTTCGGCAAGCAAGCGCATGGATGCGGCTATAACTCAACCCTCATGCCTGACTCCTCCAACCTCCCGCCCGCCCCTCAGTCTCTTTTCTCCCTGCGCTCCCGCTGCCTGAAAAGCAACCGGATCGGCGTCTGGTCGAGCCCGGTCTGTTCGCGCAACTGGTTCACCAGGTAACGTTTGTAGGAAAAGTGCACCGCCTCGGGGTGGTTCACGAAAAACACGACCGTGGGCGGTTGGGTCGTCACCTGGGTGGCGTAGTAGAACTTCACCGGGCGGCCGCGATGCAGCGGGGGCGCATTCCGCTCGAGCGCCACCTCGAGCAGGCGGTTCAGCTCACCGGTGGCGATGCGCTGACGGTACTGGGCATAAACCTCATCCACCAGCTCGAAAACCCGGTTCACCCGCCGGCCGGTGCGGGCGGACACGGTCAGCGCCGGCGCAAAGCTCAGGAACTTGGCCTGAATCCTCAGCTCCTCCATCATCTTTTTCTCGGAGACTCCGTTTTTCTCAGCCAGGTCCCACTTGTTGAGCACGAGCACGACCCCGCAGGCGCGCTCAAACGCATACCCGGCGATGGAGATGTCCTGGTCCGTGATGCCCTCCCCGGCGTCCAGGACGATCAGGGCGACATCGCAGCGCTCAAGGCTGCGCAGGGCCTTGATCACCGAAAACTTCTCCAGCTTTTGGTGAACTTTTCCCTTGCGGCGGATGCCGGCCGTGTCGATCATCAGGTAGGACGTTTCCCCGCGGCGACAGACGGTGTCGATCGCATCCCGCGTCGTGCCGGGGGTGGAACTCACCACCAGGCGGTCCTGCCCCAGGAAGCGGTTGATCAGGGAAGATTTGCCCACGTTCGGCCGGCCGACGACGGCCAGGCCGATTATGTCGGAGGCCCCCTGCCCCACCGCCTCCTCGGCGGGCCGGGGCAGGGCCTTTACGAGGTCGTCGAGAAAATCGCTCACGCCGTAGCGGTGCTCGGCCGACACCGGGTAAAGCGGCTCGACTCCCAAGCGGTAGAAGTCCTCCAAGCGGGCTTCATGTTCAAGGCCGTCGATCTTGTTCACCAAGTAGAACACCGGCTTGCGGATGCCCCGCAGGGTGTCGAGCAGTTCGCGGTCGTAGGGCGACAGTCCGGCCTTCCCGTCCAGAACGAGCAGAACGACGTCCGCTTCTTCAACGGCCTGAGAAATTTGAAAACGAATTTCCTTGGAAAACTCGTCATCATCGGCGAACCCGCCGGTGTCGACCACCATGAACCCGACCTCGTTCCAGGAGGCACGGCCGTAGTGCCGGTCCCTCGTCACCCCGGGGGTATCGTCCACCAGGGCATCTCGAGTCCGGGTGAGGCGGTTGAACAGGGTCGATTTGCCGACGTTGGGCCGGCCGAGTATCGCGACGATAGGGGTCATTTAGTCCTTTAGGAGCAATATTCCATTTGAGGCTGTTCGGTGTTTGGTCCGAGCGCTCTGTAACCGAAGCCTCCAACAGTCTCAGCCCGGAGTCTGACAGGCATCTTAGCTTAATTTGAACCGTTTAAACAGTGGGTGTTGTTTTAGAGACCCCCTCATGAAAAAGCAAGCGTTGCGGTGACGCCGGCCGAAGCGCCGCTCAATGAAGAATCTGGCTTAAAAACAGGCGGGTGCGGTCGCGCTGCGGGTTCTCAAACAGTTCCTCGGGTGTGTTGTCTTCAACGATCCGCCCGTCGTCCATAAAAAATACCCGGTGGGCGACCCTGCGGGCGAACCCCATTTCGTGGGTCACCACGATCATGGTCATGCCCTCCCCGGCCAGATCGATCATGACATCCAGAACCTCCTTGCTCATCTCCGGGTCCAGTGCGGACGTGGGCTCATCGAACAGCATGACCTTGGGCCCCATGCACAGGCTGCGGGCGATGGCCGCCCGCTGCTGTTGGCCGCCGGAGAGCTGCCCCGGGTGCTTCTTGGCCTGATCGGCGATACGGACCTTCTCGAGATAGGCCATGGCCAGTTCCTCGGCCTGCCGCCGCGGCATGTTGCGCACCCACACCGGCCCCAAGGTCAGGTTGTCGAGCACGGTCAGATGGGGGAAGAGGTTGAAGCTCTGGAACACCATCCCGACCTCGGCCCGGATTTTTTCGATGCTGCGCGTTTCACTCTCGAGTTCGATGCAGTCCACGATGATGGTGCCTTGCTGATGCTCCTCCAAGCGGTTGATGCAGCGGATGAGCGTGGACTTGCCCGAGCCGGAAGGACCGCAGATGACGATCCGCTCTTGCTTGTCGACGCTCAGATGGATCCCTTTAAGGACATGCAAATCCCCATACCACTTGTGCACGTCCCGCAAAGTGATCATCGGCTCCGGCGGGTGCGGGCAATCGGTGCGATCCGGCGAGGGCATGGCTGCTTTTACCAGAGTCAGGCGATGCCTGGCAAGGGAGCAGGCCGGGTAGAAACGTTTTTCAATTGACAGCGCCGGACACACCTCCTATAAAATTCGCATCAAAAGGGGGGTCGCCATGCTTGACTACGCGGATACGGTATTGTTGATCGTCGACATCCAGGAGAAACTGGTGCGGGCGATACACGCCCGCGAGGACCTGATCCTAAAGGCGCAGCAACTGGTTCAAGGCGCCCGGGCACTCAACGTTCCGATCCTGTGCACCGAGCAGAACCCGAAAGGCCTGGGGCCGACCGTTCCGGAAATCGCCGCCGCCATGCCGGGGGTTCAACCGATCAGCAAGTTCAGTTTCGGCTGCGGCGCCTGTGAAGGCTTTGTGCGCGCCCTGCAGGCCGCCGGCCGGCGCAACGTGCTTGTGGCTGGAATCGAGACCCACGTGTGCGTCTATCAGACCGCTCGGGAATTGCTCGAAAAGGGCTATCACGTGGAAGTGGCGGCCGACGCCTGTTCCTCGCGGACGCCCCAGAACAAGCAGATCGGCCTCGATAAAATGCGGGATGCGGGCGCAGCGATCACCAGCGTTGAAACGGCCTTGTTTGAGCTTTTGAAAGTCGCTGAAGGCCCGGTGTTCAAGGAAATCCTGAAGATTGTCAAATAAATGGCGACCTGCGGCGCAACCATCCGGTATCTTGGGAAAAGCGCATGACGGATCATCGGGTTCTCATCATCGGCGGGGGCATCGGCGGGCTGACGGCCGCAAGGGCCCTGCCACATTTCGGAATCCGGGTTGACCTGGTCGAGCGCAACCCGTTTTTAGGAGGCCATGCCGCCCGGCTCTCTTGCAAGGCGACGGACCGCTGTGTCAAATGCGGCGCCTGCCTCGTGTCGGCGGCCGCCACCGCCGTGGAGTCCGACCCGCGCATCACGGTCCACACGAACAGCCGCGTGGAAGCCGCCCGGACGCCGTCGAAGCGTTTTTCGTTCGCGATCCACCGGCATTCCGCCCAGGCGGCCTCGACCCCCTGCGCACTCACCATCGATCCCGCCGAAACTCCGGTCGCCGGCGAAGCCGACGCCGTCGTTATGACTACCGGCTTCGGGGTGTTCGACCCAAAGGACAAAGCCTACGGCCACGGCGTCTTCCCGAACGTGATCACCAACCTGGAACTCGAGGACATGCTGCGCTCCGGCGGCACGGCCGTAAAACCGTCGGACGGCACCTCCCCCCGCCGCGTGGCATTCATTCAGTGCGTGGGCAGCCGGGATGCCAAGCTCGGCCACCTGTGGTGCTCAACGTTCTGCTGCGGGGCGGCGCTGCGCGCGGCGCGCAAGATCAAGGCCGGCCGGCCGGACGCCGACATCACCGTCTTTTTCATCGACATCCAGACCTTCGGCCGTGACTTCGAGTCCTTCTATCGCCAATGCCGGCAGGAAATGCGATTTGTACGCGCCATCCCCGGGGATGCGTTCCAGGTCGCCGACGGCGGAATTCGGCTGGCATACATCGAAGACGGATCGCGGCGGAGCATCGAGGATGTCTTCGATCTGGTAGTTCTGTCCACCGGCATGCGGCCCCCCGCTGACTTGCCGGCAACTGCCGTTCGCCTCGGGCTGCCGCTCACCCCCTTCGGCTTTGCGGCCTCGGCCGCCGAACCGGGGGTATTTGCCGCCGGTGCCGTCCGGGGGCCGATGACCATTGCTCAAACGATCGCCGATGCCCGGCACGCCGCCGGGCAGGTTCTGGCGTTTCTCGGCTATTTCGAACAGCTGCCGCAACAGGCCTTTGATCCAGGCGGTGCCTTGAGCCGGGGCGCGATCATCCCCCGGCGCGAATGACACCCGGCATCCGATTTTTCCTCAGGTAGCGCGGGTTCAGGGCCCAGGAAAGGAGCAGTTGGCGGGATCTGGTCGCAATAGGCTCGGTTCATCCGTGCGGAGGTAGCCTGAAGATTACGACGCCTGCCGTAGGGCTTTCCCCGAACCTCGAACCCTGAGCCTTAGACCTGGGAAATTGCATTGCACAAGGTAGGATGATGACAGCCCAACAGATCTGCGTTTTCGGGAACACCGCCTGCGCCTGGGATATCGCCGCCCGGCTGCGGCGAGCAGGCCTGTCGGTCGCCCTCGCGGCCCCGGGCGAGGCATGCACCCCCCCGGAGACCTTCCGCCTGGAACCCGGGACGCCGCCCATCGAAACCCTATCCGGTGTGCAACTCGCCTCCTGCCGGGGGGGCCCGGGCCATTTCGACCTCATTTTCTCCGGCAAGAATACTACCAAAAAGCTCACCGCTGCGGCGCTGGTCGTCGCAGGGGCCGATGAGCGCCGGCCGAACTTCGCACACTACACGCTTGAAAGGGGGCCGGCCGTCTTATCGCTGTCGGATCTCCACAAACAGGAATGCCGGCCGCCTGCGAGCGGAACGGCCTGGAGGCAGGTGGTGTTTCTGAGCGGGCTCGCCACCGAGAGCCACCCCCTCATCGCCGGCGAGGTCATGGCCGCAGCCCTTGGACTTCAAACCGAGGCGGGGGCGCAGTGCTACGTTCTCACCGGCAACCTGAAAGTGGCCGCAGAGGGGCTCGAAGCCCTCGCCCGCGAGGCCAGGGCCGCCGGCGTGCTGTTTTGCAAATTTGCGAACACCGTCCCCGGCTTCATCGCAGAGGAGGGCGGCCGCGTGCGGATCCGCTTCGTGGACGAGCCCACGGGGGAGGAGTTCACCCTGACGCCGGATCTTGTCGTTGTGGACGAGACCGTCCGGCCATCGGGTGAATCCACCGTGCTGGGCCGCCTGCTTGGTCTTGAGTCGGACCCGGCCGGCTTCATTCAAGCGGAAAATGTTCACCGCCTGCCGACGTCCACCAACCGGCGGGGAGTCGTCGTGGCCGGCCCGGCGCGGGCCTTCGGCCTTGACCCGGCCGTGGAGGCATCCAACGCCGTTCTCGACGTCTTGAAATCGCTTTCGGCCGGCACCGCCGCGCCGCCCGCAGAGATCGAACCCGGCCGCTGCATCCGCTGCCTCACCTGTTTCCGGCTCTGCCCTTACAGCGCGGTGGCTTTGGATGAGCGCCCCCGGGTGGTTCCGGCCGCCTGCGAACGCTGCGGCATTTGCGCGGCCGAGTGCCCCCGGGAGGCGATCCGCATCCCGGGCCTGGAGCGAAGGGAACTGCACGCCCTTATCGCGTCGGAGCGATCGAACGGCACCGAGGGAGTTCCTCACATCGTCGTCTTTGCCTGCGCGCGCTCGGCGGGCCCGGCCACTCGCGCGGCCGTCGGCGCAGGCCACGGGTGGAACGCGTCCCTCAACCTGATCGAGGTGCCCTGCGCGGGCAGCCTGGCCGCTGAGGTGATCCTGTCCGCCTTCGGACACGGGGCCGACGGCGTGCTGGTCCTCACCTGTCATGAGGACAACTGCCACGCGCGCCATGGCAACCGCCTGGCACAGCGGCGGGTGGATCAGGCCGCAGCGTTTCTCGCCCAGGCCGGCATCGGCTCCGGCCGGCTCGCTTTAAAGACGCTGGCCGCCAACATGCCGACCGAGCTGGCCGCCATCGTAGCGGAATTCAGTCAAACCCTGACCGGCTCGCGCCGGGACGCCAAAACCACTTGATCCTGAAAAGGGAATTTGCAATGAAACCCCCTATAGATATGGCCGCCCTCAAACGCAGCAGCAACAGCCAGTGGCCGTTTTCACAGGATGTCTGCATGACCTGCGGCATCTGCGCCTGCTCCTGCCCCGTTTCGGGGGTGGACGGTTTCGACCCCCGCCAGGTCGTCCGCATGGCAGCCATGGGGCTGGAACACGCGCTGGTGGAATCCCGCTGGCCCTGGATCTGCACCATGTGCGGCAAATGTGAAAACGCCTGCCCCATGGAGGTCCGCATCGCCGACGTGGTGCGCCGCGTGCGTTCGCTCCGGGACCGGGACCGGGTGCCGGGCATCCTCCACAAGGGCCTGCAGGCCGCGCTGGAAACCGGCAACAACCTGCGCCTGCCGAAGGAGGATTATCTCTTCATCCTCGAGGACGTTGCCGGAGAAATCCGCGAAGAACCAGGATTCGAAGGCCTGCGGGTGGAGGTAGACAAGAAAGGCGCCCGGGTGTTGACCACCATCCACAACAAGCTCGTCAACACCCACACCGAAGACCTCAAACACTGGTGGAAGATCTTCCATGCGGCCGGGGAAAGCTGGACCGTCTCCTCCGAGAACTGGGAAGGCACGAGCTGGGGCTTTTTCACCGGCGACGACGAGGCCATGAAAACCATGGCCGGTCGGATTCTGCACCAAATGGAGGAACTGGAGATCGATACCCTGCTCTGGCCGGAGTGAGGGCACGCCTATCTGGCGACCCGGTCCGGGTTCGAAACGCACTTCCCCGAGGCACTGAAGAAATACCGATTTGTAACGGTCTTCGACCTGCTCATGGAATACATTCAGCAGGGTCGCATCAGGCTCGACCGCAAGCGCTTCCCGCAGCTGGCCACCTACCACGACCCGTGCAACTACGGCCGCAAGGCCCGGATGAAGTTCGGCCATGGGTTCTTCGAAGAGCCGCGCTGGATCCTGAGCCGGTGCATGGAGCACTGGGTGGATCTCTACCCCAACCGCATGAACCAGACTTGCTGCGGCGGGGGCGGCGGCACTCTCACCACCGGTTACAACGACGAGCGCGTTTTTTACGGCCGCAGGAAGATGGAACAGATCAAGGCCGCCGGTGCGGAGATGATCGTTGTGCCCTGCCACAGCTGCCACGGCCAGTTGGAGGGCATCAAGCAGCACTACGGGATGGCTGAGCTGGAAGTGAAATACCTGTGGGAGCTGGTGGCGGACACCCTGGTGCTGGAGAAATAATTCAGCGTTGAGACATACCCACAGGAGCGCGGATGACAACGACCCATCGGCCACCTGATTTATTCCATCGGAGACCGGGTCGTTCTCACGCTCGTCGAGCCCGGGACGCTGAAATTGGACTATTACGAACACAGAACAGGAGGGCCTTGAACCTATTAACAGGCCAATGCTTGTCCTTCAACTTCCAGCGCAAAGCTCCGCCCCCCAATCAAGATGGGCAGTCGGCCGGCCGCCGGCCGACTGCCAGCAGCAGCGACATCAGGCCGCCCGCAAGGATCATCCCGCCGACCACCAGAAACCCGGCGGAAAAGGAATGCAGGTCGCTCGACCAGCCGATCAATGCCGGGACCGCGCCGGCGCCGATCATGAACGCAAACGGCGTGGTCATGGACACCGCAATATTTCGCGCCCCGGCCGGGGCCATCAGGCTGATCGCAGCAAAGCCGGCCGGAAAAAAACACACCGCCAGCGCCGGTTGAAAGAACACCAGATACGGCAGCCAGCCCGTAGGCGCGACCCCCAAGATCATTGTCAGCATGCCGTTGAGCGCCAGAACGAGAACGATGGTGCGTTTGGGCCCGATGCGGTCCGTGAACCAGCCGCTGCCGAACGCCGCCAGGACCCCTGGAATCCTCGAGACGGCCAGCAGCGTGTTGGCGTAATCGCGCTCAAGGCCGTGAGTGCTCACCAGAAACAGCGGCAGCATGGTGTACAGACCCAGGCTGCCGCTGATGCCGAAACCGAACAGCAGGATCATCAGCCAGTAAGAGCGCCGGCCGGCCAGAGCGCCGATCGACCGGAGGTTGGGGGCCTCGCCGGCGAAAGCGCCGACCCGGTGGAACCGCATGAAAACGGCACCGGTCAGAATCGCTCCGATCCCCAGGACAGCCAAAACGGTCTGCCAGGACACCCGTGCGAGCATCGCTTCTGCAAAGAGCGGGGCCAGAACGAAAGCAGCGTTCGGCGCGACTTCGTGGATGGCGATCGCCTTGCCCCAGTGGCGCGGGCTCACAAACCCCGTGATGGCGGCAATGGCGGAGGGGAGGTAGAGACCCGTGCAAAGCCCTGTCAGAAAAAGACCGGCGCGGATCCCCCACAGGTGGTCGCTCGCGGCCGTCGTGAGCAGCGCCATGCCGGCGCAGGCGATGGACAACGCCATCGTGCGCCGGTGAGTGATCCGCGCGGAGACGAAACCCGATCCCATCAAAGCGATGAAATAGCCGACGGACAGGATGAAAAACAGCGACCCGGCTGCGGCGTGGGAGATGTGCAGATCCTTCTGGATGGCCGGCATCAACGGCGCCTGAACGATACGCGCCATGAAGTTCATGAAAAACATCAGGGTGAGCAGGCAAAGCGGCCCCAGGCTGGACCGGAAGTCGTCGCCGCCGATGAAAGCGCCGGCGGCGGCCGGCGACGCGGCGCTCATCGGCGAATCTCCGCCACAGGCCGCCTCCCGGCATGCGCCTGCGCCCCGACCTGAATGAGTTCGGCGGCGATGCTCACCGGGATTTCTTTGGGTGTGTGCGAGCCGATGTCCGGACCCCTCCTGCGTGACGAGACGCCTGGAGCCCGCCGCAGCGAGCCGCAAACCGCCCGTTCAAAAGCTCGGTCTGCCGTCACAGCTCGAAGGCCATGACGTCGATGATCAACGGCAGCCGCTTGAGTTCCTCCATGACCGGCTCCGGAATGGCATTGTCCGTTCGGAAGTAGATCATGGTCTTGTCGCCGTCCTCCTGCTGGCCGACCCGCATCTGGCTGATGTTGACCTTGTTGTTGCCGAGCAGGGTGCCGATGCTGCCGATGGCCCCGGGCTTGTCGTGATTGTGGATCAAGATGAACCGGCCGTGGGGCGGAAGCTCCAGACGGAAGTTTTCAATTTTCACCACCCGCGGGTACTTGCGGCCGAAGATGGTCCCGGCCACGCTGTGCCGGGCGCCGTTCACCACCGCCTTGACGGTCACGAGGTTGAGGTACTCATCGGACGGGGCCCGCGCCTCGGACACCTTGATCCCGCGCTCGCCGGCCATGACCTTGGCGTTCACGAAGTTCACGGTTTCCTGAACCATGGGGGTGAGGAACCCTTTCAGGATGGCGGTGGTCACCGGCGAGAGGTCCTGCTCGGGGAATTCCCCGGCGTACTCGATGCTGATCTCCCGCGCCGGGCCCTTGCAGATCTGCGCCAGCAGGCAGCCCATGCGCTCGCCCAGGGTCAGCAGCGGCCCGATCTTGGCCAGCAACTCGCCGCTCACCGCGGGCACGTTGACCGCGTTGATGATGGTGCCGGTCTTGAGGAAGGCCAAGATCTGTTCGGATACCTGGATGGCGACGTTGGTCTGAGCCTCGAGCGTTGAGGCCCCCAAGTGCGGCGTGCAGATCACCCGGTCGACCTCGAACAGGGCGCACGCGCCCGGCGGCTCCTGCTCGAACACGTCCAGCGCCGCGCCGGCGACTTTGCCGGAACGCAGGGCCTCGTTGAGATCGGCTTCGTTGACGATGCCGCCGCGGGCGCAGTTGATGATCATGACCCCGTCCTTCATCTTGTCGAAGGCTGCCCGGTTGAGCAGCCCGGCGGTGTCCTTCAGCTTGGGAACGTGCACCGTGATGTAGTCCGAGCGCCGGTAGAGCTCGTCCAGCGAGACGGCCTCGTAGCCCGCCTTTTCAATCGCGTCGGCCGTCACAAAGGGGTCGTGAACGATGACCTGCATCTTGAGCCCACGGCCGCGGTCGGCAACGATGGACCCGATCTTGCCGAAGCCGATGATGCCCAGCACCTTGTTGAAGATCTCGCGGCCCTGGAGCTTTTTCTTTTCCCAGATCCCGGCCTTCATGGATGACGTGCCCCAGGGGATGTTGCGGCTCAGGGCCATCATCATGGCGATGGTGTGCTCGGCGGTCGTGACGACGTTTCCGGACGGCGTGTTCATCACGATGATGCCGCGCTTGGTGGCGGCCGGGATGTCGACGTTGTCAAGTCCGATGCCGGCCCGCCCCACCACCTTGAGCGAATGGGCGGCTTGCAGCAGATCCTCGGTCACCCGGGTGGCGCTGCGGATGATGAGCGCGTCGTAGTCGCCGATGATCGCCTTGAGCTCATCCGGTTTCAGCCCGGCCCGCACGTCGACGCTGATTCCAGGCTCTTTGCGCAGGATGTCGAGACCGACGTCCTCTAGGTTGTCGCTGACGAGTACTTTCATCTTCCGATCCCCCTTGACGGTTTTCAGGTTGCGTGTCGATGCCGGGCTGAAATGTCGGCTGCGGGCGCTCCCGTCGGTCGGCGGTTTTCATCCCTCGAATTACTTCTATTACCGTTACCAGATTGCCCCGCAAAACACAAAGCAGCTTCCGGGAATCCCGGATGCTGATGGGCGCGTGGATAGATCGGGAGCGTCGAATCACCTCTGAATGCGCTGTTTGGTTTGGGCGATAATCTCCACCAGAGAAGCGACCTTCGGCTTAGGGCGGGCATTCATCACGCGGGTGAACTGCTCCTCAGGCAGGTGTTCCTGGAGATACCGCACGATGTCGAATGTCTCCCACCAGCAGTCCACGACCTTGAGGCAGGGTTGCTCTAGCTCGCAGCGCATGCAGTAGCTGAAGTTGACGGGTCCCCCCAGACGCGGGCAGCGTCGCGATAGGGGGTTAACGCTGTGGGTCATTGGCGATCACCGAATCAAAACGTCTCGATTGCTGAACATACATCCTGAAAATCCTGTTGACCCTGTCGAGTAAATTCTCTCAAGCTTTATTATGCTGCTTTGTCTGCAGCTCCATCCTAACGGCTCTTCAGGATCTGCGGCTTGGGGTAGCTCTGCAAAATCTTTTCGGCTTCCTCGATGTCCTTGGCCGGGTATTCATAGTCCTTGAGCTCCCCAGCCAGGAATCTTTCATAGGAGCCGAGGTCGATCAGGCCGTGGCCGCTCCAGTTGAAGAGGATGACTTTTTCCTTGCCTTCTTCTTTGGCCTGACGCGCGAGGTCTACCACGCAGGCCAGGGCGTGGTTGGTCTCCGGTGCGGGAATGACGCCCTCGGTACGGGCGAGCAGCAGGCCGGCCTCGAAGGTTTCGACCTGGCCGTAGGACTTGGGTTCGAACAATCCCTCCACAACGAGCTGGCTGACCGTAGGCGCCATCCCGTGGTAGCGCAGGCCGCCGGCGTGCATCGGCGGCGGCATGAAAGTGTGTCCGAGGCTGTGCATGGGCAGCAGCGGGGTGTAGCCTGCCGTGTCGCCGTGGTCGTAGGCGAACGGCCCCTTGGTCAAGGTGGGACAGGCCGCGGGCTCGACCGGGTGAATGTCGATCCGCTTGCCGTTGATCTTGTCGTGCACGAATGGAAATGCGAGGCCGGCGAAGTTGCTGCCCCCGCCGGCGCAGCCGACGATAACATCCGGGTACTCGCCGATCTTCTCGAACTGCTTTTTGGCTTCGAGGCCGACGACGGTCTGGTGCAGCATGACGTGGTTCAGAACACTGCCGAGGGAGTAGCGCGTCTGACCGCTCGCGTCGGTCACGGCAGCCTCGACGGCTTCGCTGATGGCGATTCCCAGGCTGCCCGGAGTGTCCGGGTATTTTGCTAGAATGTCGCGGCCGGCCTTGGTCTCGCTGCTCGGGCTCGGGATGCACGTGGCGCCCCAGGTCTGCATCATGGTCTTGCGGTAGGGCTTCTGATCGAAACTGACACGGACCATGAAAACCTTGCACTCCAGGCCGAACTGGGAGCACGCGAAGGCCAGGGCACTGCCCCACTGGCCGGCGCCGGTTTCGGTGGTCAGGCGTTTTATGCCGAAAACCTTGTTGTAGTAAGCTTGCGGAACCGCCGTGTTCGGCTTGTGGCTTCCCGGGGGGCTCGCGCCCTCGTACTTATAGTAGATGCGCGCCGGGGTTCCGAGCGCTTTTTCAAGGGCGTAGGCGCGGATCAGCGGGGACGGCCGCCATATCGCATACACGTTGAGGACTTCTTCGGGAATGTCGATCCAGCGCTGCTGGCTCACTTCCTGCTCGATGAGGTTCATCGGGAAAACCGGGGCCAGCATGTCCGGGCTCACCGGCTTTCCATCGGGACCGAGAGGCGGGTTCATCTTGATGTCGGCCAGCACGTTATACCATTGACGCGGCATTTCATCTTCGGACAACAAAACCTTCTTCCTTTGCATAGATCCCTCCTCCTTGCTGATGGATTGGCGGTGTTTGCGAAAAAATCAAGGCGGACGGCCCACCTCGGATAGTTTCAGCTTGCAAGGCATCCAATTTACGAACTTAATTGAAGATTTTTCAGGTTTTATTCTGTATTATGTCAAGACGGGTTTAGTCAAGAAAAGAAAATGATGACGGTTCGCGAGGACATCCGACATGAGTGCCGACCAGCGTAAAACCAAAGCCGAGCTGATCGAAGAACTCAGACGCCTGCGCCGGCAGGCGGAAAAGGTGAAGGCGCTCAGGCAGCAGTTGAAAGACCTGCGGGCCGATTGCAGCGAGCTTCAGGTGCAATGTACTGAGCGGAATCGGACCCTTGAGGATGAATGCCGCCTG
>Ga0075349_1000004_pt1 | contig 24346 bp, 21 predicted proteins | sample RushSE_TuleB_D1_FD_120066 | JGI IMG/M metagenome (GOLD analysis project Ga0075349, IMG submission 120066) | Natural and restored wetland microbial communities from the San Francisco Bay, California, USA, that impact long-term carbon... | ecosystem: Environmental > Terrestrial > Soil > Wetlands ... | reverse complement strand
TCGTTCGGCATCGTGGCCGAGAAGAACAGCGTCTGCCGGTTCTTCGGCATGTGGCTCAGGATGCGCCGCACGTCGGGCAGGAAGCCCATGTCGCACATCTGGTCGGCCTCGTCCAGGACGAGTACTTCCACGCGGGACAGATCGATCGTGCCCCGCCGGATATGGTCCATCAGCCGGCCGGGGCAGGCCGCAACCATGTCCACCCCCCGACGCAGGGCGTTTAGCTGCGGTTGCATACCGACGCCGCCGTATACCGCGGCACTGCGGATGCGCGTGCTGCGCCCCATCCGGCCGATGGCCTGGTGGGTTTGTTCGGTCAACTCCCGTGTGGGTCCCAGGATCAGGGCGCGGACCTTGCCTTGGGGCCCTGGGAGCAGGCGCTGCAGGATCGGCAGCACAAAGGCCGCCGTCTTGCCGGTGCCCGTCTGGGCCAGGCCCATCACATCCCGGCCTTCCATGACCGGAGGGATGGCTTCACGCTGAATGGGGGTGGGTGTATCGTAGCCGAGCGCCTTCACGCCGGCGGTGATGGATGAATGCAAGTTGAACTGTTCAAAACTCATTAATGATTCTTCTTTCTTGATGAATAGGTGAATAAAAAAAGCCCATTGGATTCTGACAAAAATCCAATGGGCTTGTGACGACTGGATTTTTACCTTGCAAACGACAGGTGTTTCGGACACCTGTCTATCTTTATACGACAACGGGTTCGGATTGTCAATCACCATTCCGGACGTGCGTGAAAACCGAGGCGCCCTTGCCAAACAGCGCCGCAATGAATAACAGAGAGGTCACACGCAGATTCAACCCTGTCAAATCGAGGAGGCCACGCATGAACGTATTCATTACAGGCGCCACAGGATACATCGGCTTCAATGTCGCCATGGCCTATCGCCGGGCGGGCCATGCCGTATGGGGGCTCACACGCAGCGAAGAAAAAGCGCGGATTCTCTCCCGGCATGAAATCCGGCCGGTGGTCGGCAGCATGCAGAAGACCGAGGGCTGGGCAGCGGCGGCAAAGAACTGCTCTGTGTTGATCCATGCAGCGGTCGATTACCAGACCGATCCATTTGCTCTCGACAAGCAGACGGTGGAGTTCCTGCTGTCTCTCGCCCGACAGGGTTCACAGCCCAAGACGCTCATCTACACCAGCGGCGTTTGGGTTTATGGAAACACACAGGGAAAATTAGTCGACGAAACCTCCCCGTTAAATCCGCCCAACTTGGTAGCCCGGCGACCGGTCACCGAACAACTGGTGCTCAATGCGGCCGGCGTGCGCGGGCTCGTCATTCGCCCCGGTTGCGTCTACGGCTACCAGGGCGGGCTCACGGGCATGTGGTTCGCGGCCGCGGTCAAGGAGAAGGCGCTCACGGCCGTCGGCGACGGCAGCAACCGCTGGACGGTGGTCCATGCCGACGACCTCGCGGACGCCTACCTGCGCGCGGGGGAGAGCGGGTTGCAGGGCGAGGTGTTCAACATCACGGACCGCTCCCGCTGGAGCGTCGGCGAAATGTTGAATGCAGTGGCCCGGGTGACCGGATATGCCGGGAAAACAACGTTTATCCCCGTGGCCGAGGCGGCCAAGACCATGGGCGATTTTGCCGAATGCCTGGCCCTGGACCAGCACGCGGACAGCCGCAAAGCTGTGCGCCTTCTGAGTTGGCAGCCCAAACACGGAGGGTTTGTCGACGACGCCGAAACCTACTACCTGTCCTGGCAGGCGGCCCAATAAAGAAAGGGATCGTGGTCAGCGACCACCGATCCCTTTTTCTTTGGAATCATTCTCGTCAGCTCATCTTTTCGAACGTCGCCTGCGTTTCATTTCCTCTTGGGCGTCGACGCAGTCGCAGTGCCCGTCCAGGGAAACGCAGTAGTGCATGCAGCGGTCCCCTGTTGAGGATTTCTTGAAAAATTTGCAGCCCTGCTGGTCGATCACGCACGGCCCCGCCCCACAGCGTGACATGAAACCAACAACGCAGCAGTTGCCGCCGCCGCACCTTTCCGCCGGGTCTTCAAAACGTTCGAAGTGCGTATTCTTGCCGCAACGATCCTGAGTGCTCATGGGTGCAATTCTATGGTATACCGAAACCGCAAAGAGGTTCTGCCGCGGGTCGGATGAAAAACGGTTGCTTGCTCACGCAGATAACCTCCGGTCAGCACACCGGTCTGTTTGGATCCACATTTGTCTCAGAAGGCAAGAACCGGATTGACCCCTATGTTGCAAGGTAATCGCCTGCGCCGCCGCTGTCAAAAAACCGGGCTGAAACGGAGATGCTTTTGCGGGGAATTGAGCAGGAGTGAGGAATCGGGTTGGCGAAACCACGGTCACGCCGGAATCTCGTGGCTCAGGCAATGCAGGGTTCCCAACCCCCAAATCAGGTCCACGGCGTGGATCCCAATCACTTCACGCCCCTTGAACAGCTCCGATAGAATCCCCAGGGCCTTGTAGTCGTTCGGGTCGTTGAACGTGGGGACAAGCACGCACCCGTTGGTGATCAGGAAATTGACATAGCTGGCCGGAAGCCTGAGGTCCTCAAAATCGATCCGGCCCGGCATGGGAATGGGCACAACCTGCAGCTTGCTGTTATCCTCCAGCCGGGCATGCTTAAGTCTTTCGAGATTGGCCCGCAGCCGTTTGTGATTGATATCGCTTCTGTTCTCCTCCACGCAGGCGACTACGGTCGTGCGGTTCACAAAACGGCAGATGTCGTCGACGTGCCCGTGGGTGTCGTCGCCGTCGATGCCCGCGCCCAGCCAGATCACGTTGCGGATGCCGAGGAACTCGCTGAAGACCGACTCGTAGTCCTTCTTGGAAAAACCCGGGTTGCGCACCTGGGTTTCGGCATCCAGCAAGCATTCTTCGGTCGTGATCAGCGTTCCGGACCCATTGATTTCTATGGCGCCGCCTTCAAGTACGACCGGCTTCTCATTACAGCGCACCTGCGTCAGAGGAAGCTTCAGGTCAGCGGCCACTGCCGATGGGATCTTTGCGTCCAGGCGATGGTTCGGGTACTTGGCCCAGCCGTTGAAACGGAATTGCAGGGCTTCGCGCATGCCATCGCTGCGTTTTACGACGACAGGGCCGGAGTCGCGCATCCAGCTGCGGTTGGTGTTGAGGATGATGCAGCGGACGTTGTCTGCATCGGCATGGGCCTGCTTGAGCATGGCGGTCACGCGGTCGCGCTGCTCCCGGGATTTCACCACCAGCAGAACGGTTTCATGCGCCGCCACTTTCCGGATAATCTCAACGAACGCCCATTTGACGGCGTCATACTTGCCCGGCCAGTCCTTGCCGTCATGCGGAAACGCCAGGAGGGTGGCCTGGTGGTTTTCCCACTCCGCCGGCAAGCGCCGGGTGAATGTGTGCGTCGCTGATATCAATCCAGATACCGTTTCAGGATGTCGCCGTAGGCATCGATTCGGCGGTCCCGCAGGAAAGGCCAATTCCGCCGCACGTCTTCCATCTGATCCAAGTCAACCACTACCACCAGGACCTCCTCTTTGTCCGTCGATGCCCGGGCAATGATTTCGCCCTGCGGGCCGGCGACAAACGACGACCCCCAGAACTCCAATCCGGGGTGGTCCTTCTCGGGCTGCTCGAACCCGACGCGGTTGACGGCCGCCACGTAGATGCCGTTGGCGACGGCATGCCCGCGCTGAACAGTCATCCAGGCGTCATGCTGCCGGGCGCCGTGTTCTTCTTTCTCATGCGGGTGCCAGCCGATCGCCGTGGGGTAGAACAGCACGTGGGCACCGTGCAGGGCCGTGATGCGGGCAGCCTCGGGATACCACTGGTCCCAGCAGATGAGGGTTCCGATTTTCCCGAACGCCGTGGGGGCCGCCTTGAACCCGAGATCCCCCGGAGTGAAGTAGAACTTCTCGTAAAAGCCAGGGTCGTCCGGAATGTGCATCTTGCGGTAGAGCCCGGCCTGGCTGCCGTCGGAATCGATGATGTAGGCACTGTTGTGGTAAACGCCTGCAGCGCGCTTCTCGAAAAACGGCACGATGATGACGGCCCCCAACTCTTTCGCCACAGCGCTGAAAGCGCTATACGACGCTTGGTGCAGAGGTTCGGCCAGGTCGAAATACCGCGTGTCTTCCTTCTGGCAGAAGTAAACCGAGCGGTAGAGCTCGGGCAGGCAGATCACCTGCCCGCCCTGCCGGACGGCCTTCCGCACCCAGGTGAGGCTCTTTTCCAGGTTTTTCTCAGGGCTGCCGTTCAGCGCTATCTGAACCAGCGCAATGTTGAATTTATTGATCATGTCCGAACCCTACCATTATCTCCGACGGGAAAAGCAAGATTGCCCAAGGGCAGTCGATTTCGGCAACCTGACTCGCTATTCTGCACAAATTCTCCAACATGATCAATAGGGTCTTTACGATTCGACGGCGGCTTTCATGTTCGCCAAGTGCTCGCCGCCCGACTTGAGAATGACCGCCTCGATGAGCTGCTGCGCAGTGAGCTCTCCGCCGGCCAAGGCAAGGTGTCCGGAGCGATCCAGCTCGGAGTCCGTCAGCCCGGCCACGTAGTCAACAAGCGCCGCGCCGTTTCGGCGGAGGACTTCCAGGACGTCTTTCCGCGTGCACTCAGCGTGCTGGCGGGCATGCGCGTTGGCCATCTCAACCAACTGGTCCATCGTGAGCTCCGGCAGTTTCTCGCCGTTCACCATCATACGGGCCAGGCCGAGGGCCTCGAAATGGCCGGCCCCGATGTGGCGGGCGGTCACTCCCACCGCCCACTCCTCCGTCGCACACATTTTTTTCCAATTCTTGTCTGAACAACCTTCGACGAACGTGATCACATCCTCGCTGAACGCCCGCAGGCGTTCCGCTAAATTCTTTGCTCTCCGGCTCATGGGCACCTCCCGCACGCATTTCATAGTTTGCAACGCATTGAAGCAGACCTTGGTCCGGCTTACCAATTCGAAATTTTCTTGCCCGCACCTCAACGATCGTCGCCGTCTCTTAATACCGACGCCTGTATAGTTAGGCCTGTATGAGGGCGAATCAAGATAGGAATCTGAATGCAGGAGTCCGGGTCATTCGGCCAGTTTCTTGGAATACACATGAATGTCGCACCGGCGCTGCCATCCCGATTGCTCCCAAAACAACTCTCCGAAGGGGTTGGACTGAAAGACGAAGGCATGGCATTTGCGGATACCGATCTGCTGCAAAGCGGAAAGCGTTGCCTTGAGCAAAGCGCGGCCGACGCCGTTTCGCCTGGATTCGGCTGCGACCGCGAGGTGATGGATGTAGCCGCGGCGGCCGTCGGTGCCGCAAAGAATGGTGCCGATGAGGTTTTCGCAGGATACAGCGATGCGGCTCAAGCCCGGGTTCCGGGATAAAAACTCGCGGAGTCGGTCCGGGCGGTCGGCTTCGCTCAGCCCGATGCCCTCGGTCTGCCGCCACAGCCGAAGCGCCGCATCCGTGTCTCCGGCAGCGAATTCTCGAATCTCGAAAGTGGTCATGGCGCGGTCCTATGCGTCTGTTGCTCTAACGAAAAGCTGCCCCGGAACGATTTGCCTTGACATCGAATCGGCCGTGGGCGTAGGCTTTCAAGTGAAGGGCATCCCCTTGGTGTTCTTGGCCAGGCGCACCGTAACCATCGATTCCCTGCTCCAGCGTTATGCCGCCACTTGCGTCCGGCCTCGCTGCCGCACCGACCATCCGGCTCTGACTCTTCTACATAGGAGCCCGGGATATGGGACAGAACGCCAACAACCTCGAAGTCTTTTACAACACCTTCCGCGAAGTCAGCAAGGTGGTGCACTCCAGCACCGACCTGAAAGAGGTTCTGGACCTGGTGGTCTGGAAGGCCACCGAGGCGCTAAACGCCAAGGGCGCCATCCTGCGCATCCTGAATCTGGACACCGAAAAGCTGGAGCTGAGCGCCGCCTACAACCTGAGCGACGCCTTCCTGTCCAAGGGCCTTGTCAGCCAGAAGAACCTGATCACGGACTTGTATCGACAAAGCCGAGTGATCGTCATCCTGGACATCCACCACGACCCTCGCATTCACTACCCCCAGGAGGCTGAACGGGAGGGGGTCCGGATGGTATTGGACACTTCCCTGAGTTTCCGGAACCACATCGCCGGCATTCTCCGAATTTATTTCGCCGAGGCGAGGGCTGTCTCGGACGAGGAGCGCGACTTTCTGGTTTCCCTGGCCGACCAGTGCGCTCTTGCGATCGAAAAAAACCGCCTCATCGAAGCCCAGAAATCCAAGTACGACCTGCTGGCTCTGCAGACGGAAAAGCTCTCGGCTCTTGGACGCATGGCTGCCGGAATCGCGCATGAAATCAACAATCCTCTGGCCGGGATTCTGCTCTTCAGCTCGAACCTCTTCAAGAAAGTTCCGGACGAAGGCCCCTTGAAAGAAGGATTGGGGATCATCATGCGGGAGACGCAGCGCTGCAAGTTCATCATCCAGGAACTGCTGGAATTCGCCCGCGACAAGGAGCCGCGCAAAACCTCGGCCAACATTACCACCATCATCCAAAAATCCCTCAACATTTTGGAAAACGAGTTCCGCCTGCGGCACATCCGAATCGAAAAGGATTTTGCCCCCGACCTGCAAGACAGCTGCGTCGACGCCAACCAGCTGGAGCAAGTGTTCGTAAACCTGCTGCTCAACGCCGCCCAAGCCATCGACGACAACGGCACGATCACCATCCGCTCCCGCATGAACTCGGCCCGCCGCGAGATCGCGGTGGATGTCATCGACACCGGCTGCGGGATCCCGGCCGAACACCTGGGCCAGATCTTCGAGCCGTTTTTCTCGACCAAGAAAAACGGCTCCGGACTGGGTTTGGCGGTCAGCTTCGGAATCATCAAAAACCACCAAGGCCGGCTGGAAGTTTTCAGCCGGCCGGGCCAAGGAGCTCACTTTACCGTAGCCCTGCCCTTGACCCAGGACAAAGCTTGACCGGAGCTTGATGATGGTGCCGCCCGCCTCCATTCTGATCATCGACGACGAACCGGCCGTCTGCGCCGGCTGCCGGCTGGTGCTGAGCGACCAGGGGCACACCGTGGACGCGGTGCACGACGGCCGCAGCGGTCTCGAATTGCTCGAGAAGAGCCGCTACGAGTTGGCCCTGTTGGACATGAAGCTGCCGGACATTGACGGGATTCAGGTCCTCGAGGTCATCCACCGCGAAACCCCCAGGGTAAGCGTGGTGGTGATGACCGGCTACTCCTCGGTACCGGACGCCGTAAAGGCCATGAAACTGGGCGCCTTCGACTACCTGTCAAAGCCCTTCTCGGATGAGGAGCTCGTGCTGACCGTGGAGAAGGCTCTCAAGACCCGGAGGCTGACCGAGGAAAACCTGGCTCTGCGCAAGCAGCTGTACGCCAAGTTCGATTTCAGCAACATCGTCGGGGAAGACCCGAAAATGCTGCGCATCTTCGAGGAGATCCGCAAGGCCGCACCCACCGAGACCATCATCCTGCTCGAGGGCGAGAGCGGCACCGGCAAGGAGCTGTTCGCCAAGGCCGTTCACGCCCACAGCCACCGCGCTGACAGGCAGTTTGTCGTAGCCGACTGCAGCACCTTTTCCCCCTCGCTGCTGGAAAGCGAGCTGTTCGGGCACGTCAAGGGTGCGTTCACCGGCGCGACTCACGACAAGCCCGGCATTTTCGAGGTGGCCGACGGCGGGACGCTGTTCCTGGACGAAGTGGCCAACTTGACGATGGACGTGCAGGCCAAGCTGCTGCGGGTGATGGAATCCCCGGAGTACCGGCCGGTCGGTGCGAGTCTGCCGCGCCGGGCCGACATCCGCATCGTGGCCGCCACCAACCAGAACTTGAAGTCGCTCGCCGATGAGGGCAAATTTCGCGACGACCTGTTCTACCGGCTGAGCGTCCTGCCTATTTATATCCCCCCGCTGCGCGAACGGCGCGAGGACATCCCCAAGCTGGCCTATCACTTCCTGCGTATCTACTGCCGGGAGATGGGCCGGCGGATCCAGGGCTTCAGCGACGAGGCGCTGGAAGCCCTGATCAACCATGACTGGCCGGGCAACGTGAGGCAGCTCAAAAACGTGGTGGAGCGGCTGGTCATCATGGCGGACGAGGCCGTCCTGGATTATCACCACTTGGTTGACAACCTGCACGTCAGCCGGGGGGCGACCCCCGGCCGGGTCCCCGGCACGCTGAACGAGCTGCGGGCGCTGAAGAAACGCATCATCGCAGAGCACTACGGCCGGAAGGAAAAGGCCTTTCTGCTGAAGGCCCTCGCCGCAGCCGGCGGGAACATCAGCGAGGCGGCCAAGTCCGTCGGGATGCAACGGCCTAATTTCTCCACCATGCTGAAACGGCACGGCATCTCCACCGGCCGGGGAGTTCCTGCCGACGCTGCGGATGAACCGCGCTAATCGGCGTTCCGTCGGCCATACGCACATAACCACCTGAAACCAATACTAAAATCGGTTGGTCCCGCTCGCCGGCGTATGGCTTTCGATACGTTTTCGGCTCGAGGATTTCTTCTCCCCATTCCACTCCCTGGCTCCAACAAGCTGATATTAAACACTATTCTATGGCAATCAAAAGCCATCTCCCCGCGGCACGCCGATTGCTTAAGTGCAGGGCAGGACCGCTCAAACAGGAGGATCGACCATGCTTACCCTTCATGAAGCCATAAGCCGACAGCAGCCGTTCCCGCCCAGCATTCTCGTGATGGAGGATGAGATGAGCGTGGCCAAGGGCCTTGAGATCGTCCTCAGCGAAGAGGGCTACGCCGTGGACCTGGCCATAACCGGGCGCGATGCCCTGGATCGCTTCTCGCAGAAGGAGTTCGACCTGCTGGTAGCGGACCTGCGGTTGCCCGACATCGACGGCCTGGACGTCATCCGCCACGTAAAGTCGCAGCGGCCCGAGACCGGCGTGGTGGTTATCACCGGCTACGCCAGCGTCTCCTCCGCGGTGGATGCGATGAAGCTGGGTACGTTCGACTACCTGCCCAAGCCCTTTACCGAGGATGAAATCAAAACCGCCGTGGACGGTGCGCTCAAGGGCCAGAAATCGGCTCGCACCGAAGAGGTCATCCAAAAGGTCGAAAAGAGCGAGGAAGACAAGCTCATCCAGAAGCGCGAGGTCGTCGCGGTCCTGGACCGCACCCGGCGGGACGAGGCCTTCTGGAAGGCGCTCATGGAGCGGGGCTCCGAAGTCCTGGAGGGCTACCGGCTGACTGCCGAGGCCAAGGCGGCGATCGTCTCCGGCGATCTGCAGTGGATCCAGGAACACATCGGGACGCTTTCGGAAGAGCAGCTCCGGTTCATCCACAAGCGGCTGGAGCGGGAAGCCTGGTAGGCCGGGCCGCTGCGTCGCCACAGGGAGGCACACACATGAACCCGGTACAGGAAGCCGTCCGCACGGCAGAGGAACCATGGCCGCAGATCCTTCTTTTGGAGGACGAGGCCAGCGTGGCCAAGGGCCTTCAGATGATCTTGGGCGAAGAGGGCTACGGCGCCGTCGACTTGGCCATGACCGGCCGGGGCGCGCTTGACACCTTCCGCCGGAAGGAGGTCGACCTGCTCATCGCCGATCTGCGTCTTCCCGACATCGACGGCTTGGAGGTGATCAAGCAGGTAAAGCACGACCGGCCGGACACCAGTGTCATCGTGATCACCGGCTATTCCACAGTGAACTCGGCGGTCACGGCCATGAAGCTCGGCGCCGCTGATTATCTCTCCAAACCGTTCAGCGAGGATGAGTTCGTCTCGGCGGTCAAGGGCGCCCTCGTCCCGAAGAAGGGGCCCCCGGCAGAGGCCGTCCGTTCAATGCCTGCGCTGGAGCCGCGTGCTGCGCCGCTCGAACCGGACCTACACCTGATACGCGAGGACCAAGCCCGGATCGACGGCCTCGTGGCGGAGTTGCAGGGGAAATTTGCCGGAACGCCCGATGAGGTGATCCCCATGCTGCAGATGGTTCAGGGCCGCCTGGGGTATCTTCCGGAAAACGCGCTTGAGGAAATTGCCCGGCTGACCGGCCGTCCGGCCGCTGCTATCTTCGGGACCGCCACCTTCTACGAGCAGTTCCGCCTGGCGCCCGTCGGGCGCCACATCATCCGCGTCTGCCGCGGCACGGCCTGCCACGTCAAGGGCTCCGACCGCATTCTGCAGGAAATCCAACACCGATTCGAACTTTCACCCGGAGAAACCTCCCCGAACCGGCAGTTTACTCTCGAAACCGTGGCCTGCTTCGGTTCCTGCGCCATCGCACCGGTCGTGGTGGTGGACGGTTCGGTCAAGGGCCGCATGAACCCGGCAACCACCTGTGAAAGTCTCGCCAAAGTCCGAGAGCAGGAGGGCGAAACGGGCCCGGAGCTGCCCGAGACGAATTAGGGGGGCCTTATGGACTACGCATCGCTGAAAGCCAAGGCTGAACGCGGATGGGCGTGGCTGGAAAACCTGCCGCAGCCGCTGGTCATCATCGGCATGGGAACCTGCGGCCGCGCCTCGGGCGCGGGCGAGGTCCTGGCTGCCGCCAGGAAGACGTTGAAATCGACCCGCGTCCTGGCCCGCATCATGGAGGTCGGATGCATCGGCATGTGCTACGCCGAGCCCCTCATGGGCGTCCGCAAGCCGGGCAGGCCGACGATCTACTACAGCGGGCTCACGCCGGAAAAAACCGAGATGATTCTCACCCGCTATTTGTGCCAGGACGACCCCTGCCGGCGCTGGGCGGAGTTCAGCTGCGGCAGCGGTGAGATCGACACCATTCCGCCCATAGAACGGCACCCGATGATGCGCCCCCAGGTTCGCATTGCCCTGCGCAACTGCGGGCACATCGACCCGACCAACATCGATCACTACATCGCCCGCGGCGGCTACAGCGGCCTTAAGCGCGCCCTGGACATGCCGGCGGAAGCCGTGATCAAGGAAATCACGGATTCCGGGCTACGCGGCCGCGGCGGGGCGGGGTTTCCCACCGGTACGAAATGGTCCTTCGCCCGCCGGGCGCCCGGCCGCTCCAAATATCTGGTATGCAACGCGGACGAAGGCGACCCCGGCGCGTTTATGGACCGTGCGCTGCTGGAAGGCGATCCGCATGCGGTACTGGAAGGCATGCTCATCGCCGCCTATGCCATCGGCGCGGCCGAGGGCTACATCTACGCCCGCGCCGAGTACCCGCTGGCCATCGAGCGACTGGAAAAGGCCATCGCCGACATGCAGCGCTGCGGTCTGCTGGGCCAAGGGGTCCTGGGCAGCCGGTTCAAGTTCCGCATCGCGATCAAGCAGGGCGCAGGCGCTTTTGTCTGCGGCGAGGAAACCGCCTTGATGGCCTCGGTCCAGGGCGAGCGGGGGATGCCCCGGCCCCGGCCGCCGTTCCCCGCCCAGTCCGGCCTGTGGGGCGAGCCCACCACCATCAACAACGTGGAGACCCTCGGCAACGTCTCGGCCATTCTGCAGCGGGGAGCGGGATGGTATTCCCAGTACGGCACCGAGACCAGCAAGGGGACCAAGACCTTTTCGCTGGCCGGCAAGATCCGCCGCACCGGCCTGATCGAAGTGCCTTTAGGGATCAGCCTGGGCGACATCATTGAAGGCATCGGCGGCGGGGCCCCCAAGGGCAAGTCCCTCAAGGCGGTCCAGACCGGGGGCCCGTCCGGAGGCTGTATCCCGGCCGCCCGCTTCGACCTGCCGGCCGACTACGAATCCCTGGTGGCCGCGGGGTCCATCATGGGCTCCGGCGGGATGGTAGTCCTGGACCAGGACACCTGCATGGTGGACGTGGCCCGTTACTTCCTGAGCTTCACCCAGGCGGAATCCTGCGGCAAATGCATGCCCTGTCGCCTGGGCACGCGCCAGATGCTCGACATCCTCGAGGACATCTGCCACGGCCGCGGCCAACCGGAGGATCTCGAGCTTTTGTCTGACCTGAGCGAGACGGTCCAAAAGGGATCGCTGTGCGGTTTGGGCCAGACCGCGCCCAACCCCGTCCTTTCTACGCTGCGCTATTTCCGCGAGGAATACGAAAGCCATGTCCGGCATCGCAAGTGTGCGGCCGGCGTCTGTCGGGACCTCTTCCATTACGAAATCGACCCCGAACTGTGCACCGGCTGCCACCTGTGCGTCCGCGACTGCTCGACGGGGGCCGTTGCCGGGGAGAAAAAAGCGCCGCACGTCATTGACCAGAGCAAGTGCACCCGGTGCGGCATGTGCTACCAGTCCTGCAAGCAACAGGCGATCGCCATCTGCTGACGATCACGCCTGCGGAGGAAACCACCGTGAAAACGATCACACTCGCCATCGACCGCCGTACCATCAAGGTGCCCCCGGGTTCGACCGTGCTCCAGGCCGCCCGGGCAGCCGGCATCTATATCCCGACCCTCTGCGATGACCCGCACCTGAAGCCCTTCGGCGCCTGTCGGCTGTGCATCGTGCAGGTCGAGGGCATGCGGGGGCTGCCCACCTCGTGCACCACTCCGGTTGCGGACGGCATGGTGGTCGCCACCGAAAGCGAGCAGATCCGCCGCATCCGCCGCAACATTGCGGCGCTGGCCATCGCCAACCACCCCTACGACTGCCTGACCTGCTTCAAAAGCTCGGATTGCGAGCTCCTGGCGGTGGCGCGCTATCTCGGCGTGGACCCATCCGACGTCGGACGCCTGCGCCGCACGGTCACCTCAAAGCCCATCGACACCTCCAACCCCGCTTTTGCATTCGACCCCAACAAGTGCATCCTGTGCGGCAAGTGCGTGCGGGTTTGCCAAGAAATCCAGGGCCTGGGAGCGATCGACTTCGCCTCCCGGGGTTTTCACACACGCATCAGCACCTTCGGCGCGAAGCCCCTGGCCCAGTCTGTCTGCCAGACTTGCGGCGAGTGCGTGGAGCGCTGTCCCACCGGCGCCCTGGTGCCGCAGCAGTCCGCGGTGCCGCAGCGGGAGGTGACCACGGTGTGCCCGTTCTGCGGTGTGGGCTGCTCCATGAGCGTCGGGGTACGCGGCTGCCGCATCGTATCGGTCAAGGGCGACCGCAGCAGCCCGGTGAACCGGGGCGGCCTTTGCGTGAAGGGCCGTTTCGGCTTGGACTTCGTACACCACCCGGAGCGCCTAACCCGCCCGCTGATCCGCAGGGAAGGGGTCGCCAGGTCGCACACCAAGGGGGCGGTTGCGGAAATCTTTCGGGAGGCCGACTGGGATGAGGCCCTGGATCGCGTGGCGGCCGAGCTCAATCGCGCCCGCGAAACCGGGGGTGCACGGGCCCTCGGGGTGCTGAGCTCGGCCAAGTGCACGAACGAGGAAAACTACGTCGTGCAGAAGTTTGCCCGGGCGGTCCTGCGGACAAACAACGTCGACCACTGCGCCCGGCTGTGCCACTCCTCCACGGTGGTGGCCGCCCTGGCCGCCTTCGGCGACGGGGCCATGAGCAACAGCATCGATGACATCGGCTGCGCGGCCGCCCTGCTCGTGATCGGCTCCAACACCACCGAGTGCCACCCGATCATCGGCCGCCGCATCAAACAGAACGTTCGGCTGAACGGCTCACGGCTGATCGTCGCCGACCCCCGTCGCACCGAGCTGGCGGAAATGGCCGAGGTACACCTGTGCCACAGGCCCGGCACCGACGTGGCCCTTCTCAACGGCCTGATGCACATCATTCTCCGCGAGGGCCTGTTCGACGAAGCCTTCGCCGCGGACCGCTGCGAGGATTTCGATCCCTTCCGGCGTTCGCTCGACGACTATGACCCCCGGACGGTGGAGGCCCTCACCGGTGTCCCCGCAGATGCCATTGCCCGCAGCGCCCGTATCCTCGGCACGGCTGACACCCTGGTAGCCGTCTACGGGATGGGAATCACGCAGCACACCACGGGCACCGACAACGTCAAGGCCGTCGCCAACCTGCTTATGCTCACCGGCAACATGGGCCGGCCGGGCACCGGCTTTTCGCCCCTGCGGGGCCAGAACAACGTGCAGGGTGCCTGCGACATGGGTGCGCTGCCGAACGTCTTCCCGGGCTACCAGAAAGTGGCCGACGCCGAAGCCCGTGCGAAGTTCGCCCTGGCCTGGCGCACCGAGCTCAACCCCGAGCCGGGCCTGTCGCTGACGGAAATGGTGCAGGCCGCCGAGGAGAGGCGGCTGCAGGCGCTCTACGTGGTCGGCGAAAACCCGCTGATGAGCGAACCCAACCTGGGTCACGCCCGGCGGGCGTTCAGCAGACTCGGGTTTCTGGCCGTGCAGGACATATTTCCGACGGAGACGGCCTTGATGGCCGATGTGGTGCTGCCGGCCGCCTGCTTCGCGGAAAAAGACGGGACCTTCACCAGCACGGAGCGACGCATCCAGCGGGTGCACAGCGTGCTTCCGCCGCCGGGCGAGGCGCGGGAAGACTGGCGCATCGTGGCAGAGATCGCGACCCGTTGCGGCTACCCCATGGCCTACGCCTCCAGCGCTGCCATCATGGATGAAATCAAGTCGCTGGCGCCGATCTACGGCGGCATCCGCCACGTGCGCCTCGAACAAAGCGGCGGCATCCAATGGCCCTGCTGGGACGAAGGCCATCCCGGCACCCCGCGCCTGCACGAGGGGAGTTTTACCCGCGGCAGGGGCAAGTTCCACGTGGTGGAATTCCGCCCGCCGGCCGAAGAGCCGAGCGTTGAATACCCCATCGTGCTCACCACCGGCCGCGTGCTGGAGCACTGGCACACGGGCAGCATGAGCCGCCGCGCCCGCGTGCTGGAAACGCTCTCGCCGCGCAGCCGAATCGACGTCAACCCGGGGGATGCGGAGCGCAACGGTCTCGTCGAAGGCCGTCCGGTCCGAGTGGACTCCCGGCGCGGCAACATCAGGACCTTCGTTCACAGGGACCGACGAGTATCCCAGGGGCAGGCCTTCATGGCCTTCCACTGGCGGGAAGCCCCCGCCAACCTCCTGACGGGCCCGGCGTTCGACCCGTTGTCGAAAATACCGGAGTTTAAGGTGTCGGCCGTCAAGCTTGAGCCAAGCGAGGAACTTGAACCCGACAGCACTTGACAGACGGGTCCAGACGTTTGGCAGGGCGATAAAAAACACGGATATGGTTTTCTGCTCGGGCGGAACCGATCCGAAATAGAGATGTAACTAAAAAATAGGGCTCTCCTCTTGAGAGAGCCCTATTTTTGAACATATAAAAAAGCGAATGCTTTTTTATGCGCGCACTTCTTCCTTGACCGACACCGCGATCTTGAAGAGGATCGAGAGCACGAAGAAGCCCAGCGCGTAGACACCGATGGTGATGAGCCCCTCAAGCGGGGTCGGAATGTATTCGTTAATCTCGTGCAGGGGGTTCGGTACGAAACCGCCCGAGATCATACCCAGGCCTTTGTCGATCCAGCAGCCGAAAAACACGCACAGGCAGGCCGCGATGAGGGTCAGCTCGTTTTTGCGCGTGACCGGATTCACCAGCAGGATGATCCCGATGACCATCAGCGTCATCGATGCCCACATCCACGGCACATAGGCTCCGTGGCCGTGCAAGCCGACAAACAGGTACTTGAGATGGTCCATGTGCTCGGGGATCTGGCTGTAGAAGGCGACAAACACCTCGCATAGCAGGAAGAACACGTTGATGCAGATGGCGTAGGCCACCGTGACGGCGAGCGACTGGATCTGCTTCCAGCCCGGGTCGAAGTTGCTGACCCGGCGGATGACAAGGCAGAGCAGGATCAAGAGCGCCGGGCCCGAGGCGAACGCCGAGGACAGAAAGCGCGGGGCCAGGATGGCGGTCAGCCAGAAACCGCGGCCGGGCAGGCCGCAGTAAAGGTAGGCCGTGACCGTGTGGATGCTGACGGCCCAGGGGATCGAAATGTAGATCAGCGGTTTCAACCAGCTCTGGTAGTGCACCCCTTGCCGCTCCGCCTCGAGCACGTTCCAGCCGATGATCAGGTTCAGAAACAGGTAACCGTTCAGCACGACCGTGTCCCAGAACAGCACCGAGTTCGGCGAAGGGTAGAGCAGCACGTTCATGACCCGCATGGGCTGGCCGAGATCCACCAAGATGAAGGTGATGCACATAACCACCGAGGCGATCGCCAGAAACTCGCCCAAGATCGTCACCTTGCCGTAGGCCTTGTAGTCGTGCAGGTAATAGGGCAGCACCACCATGACGCCCCCGGCGGCCACCCCGACCAGAAAGGTGAAGTTCGCGATGTAGAATCCCCAGGACACATCCCGGTTCATGCCGGTGATGCCCAGGCCGAAGTCCAGCTGCTTCAGGTAGACCAGGAACCCGATTCCGGCCAGCCCCAGAAGGAGGACCATCCACCCATAGTACCGTTTCGATCCTTTTATGGCTAATTCAAGCATTCGTCACCTCACACGATATAGTAAACCGCCGGCTCGGTACCCAGGTTGACCTTGCGCCGAATGGTGAAGTTGGTTTGGATCAGCTTCCGCACCTCGGATCCCTCATCGAAGAGGTCCCCGAACTTGAGTTTGCCGCCCGAGGCCTCAACGCAGGCCGGCAGCTTGCCCTCGGCCAGGCGCTCGCTGCAGAAGTTGCATTTCTCGACGACACCCTTCATGCGGGTGGGGAACAGCTTGTTGGTCTCCTTGATGAAGGGCCGCGGGTCCCGGTAGTTGAAACTGCGCGCGCCGAAGGGGCAGGCCGCCATGCAGAACCGGCAGCCGATGCAGCGGTGAAAGTCCATCATCACGATGCCGTCGGAGGGCCGCTTGAAAGTGGCCTTGGTGGGGCAGGCCCGCACGCAGGGCGGGTTCTCGCAGTGGTTGCAGAGCACCAGGTACGGCCGGTGGGCGACCTCATCCGCAATAAACCGGAGCGAGGTTGTCCCGCTGAAGGCGTGCTGATACTCGGCCGCCCAAAGCCACTTGATCTCCCAGCGTTTGAAATCGATTTTGGGCACGTTGTGAATCGTATGGCAGGCCTCGACCAGCGGCTCGATGTCCGCCTCGGACTTGAACTTGCGCGTGTCGATCAACATGGCCCACTGCTTGGCCGTCAGGGCGCCCTTGGCGGGGCCGATCTTGGGCTCGGCCGCAGGCGGTCCGGCCGCCAGGGCATCGAGCACCGGCGGTGCTGCCAGAGCCGCGGCCGAAAGACCCAGTAGCTGAAGAATACGACGTCTGCTGGTATCCATCACGATTTCTCCTTCGAGGGTTCAACGTGGCAGTCCCAACAATACGGCCGGACGGATGCGTAGTTGTGGCACTTGTCGCAGAAATCCGCCTTGTTGGAATGGCAGTCCAGGCAGGTGTTGGAAAGGCTCATGACGAAATCCTTGCCCTTGGGGTTCGTGTAAATCCGGTTGCCTTCCCGGACCACCGTCTCCCGCCAGAGGTCGAGGATCTGCATGTGCTCCGCCCGCATGTACTCTTTGGAGAGCACGCACTCCTTGGCCGCCTTGGCCTTGTCCGTGAGCTTGACTTCGGGCGGCGGCACCGCCTTGCCCCGGTTGTACCAGAAGGGGAACAAGACGATCAGAAGAAAAACGATCAGTCCGGTGATAATCAGTTTCTTATCATTCATCGGCTTCACCCTCCGCTTGTGCCTTGAGTTCGTCGAGTTCTTCGCCCCTCAGGTTGGTGGTGCGTTCGTTCTGGCCGGGCATGTTCAGAGCGTTGGCCACCATTTCGTGCACGCCCGTGACCTGCACCCCCGGCACCCAGTAATCCACCAAAGTCGGCAAAACCGCCCGGTCGATGGCGCAGATGGTGGCAAGCGTGTTGACCCCGTACGTGTCGTGCACATGCTTGACGGCGTTGCCCCGCGGCAGCCCTCCCGCCAGGCGCAGCTCCATGTTCTCGCCGGCGTTCAGGCCCGACCCGCTGCCGCAGCAGAAGGTCTGCTCGCGGATGGTGTTCGGCGGCATTTCGTAGAAGTGGTTGCAGACGTTCTGGATAACGTAGCGCGGCTCGTCGAAAAGCCCCATGCCGCGCGCCGGGTTGCAGGAGTCGTGGTAGGTGGCCCTGATGTAGTCGTTGCGGCTTTTTTCCAAGTCGAGCTTGCCGTTGCGGATCAGATCCGCTGTGAACTCGGTGATGTGCACCATCTTGTTGGACTTGGCCTGCTCGAAGCGTGTCCCGGTGATCGGGTTCACCGGAACATCGAGGAAGTCCGCCGGCCCGTTCATGGTGTCCATGTACTGGTTTATCACCCGCCACATGTGGCCGCACTCGCCGCCCAGGATCCACTTCACCCCCAGGCGCTTGGCCTCGGCGTACATCTTGGAGTTCAGCCGCTTCATGGTCTCGTGCGAGGTGAAGAACCCGAAGTTGCCGCCTTCGGAAGCGTAGGTGCTCCAGGTGATGTCCAGCCCGTACTTTTCCTCCAGGTAGTGGAACAGCATGAGGTAGCCCATGGCCGTGTAGGTGCCCGGGTCGGCGAAAACGTCACCGGAGGGGGTGATGAACAGGATGTCGGCCCCCTTCTTCATGAACTTGGGCTTCACCCGCACTCCGGTTTTCTCCTCGATGTCGTCGACGAAGAAGTCCAGCATGTCCTTGAAGGCGTGCGGCTGGATGCCCAGGTGGTTGCCGTTCATGTAGCAGTTGGACACGGGGGTGGCGATCCAGTCGATGTTGAGCCCCAGCAGGTTGAGCAGCTCGCGGCCCATGATGGTGATCTCGGCAGTGTCGATGCCGTAGGGGCAAAACAGCGAGCAGCGCCGGCACTCCGAACACTGGAACAGGTAGTACCACCACTCCTTGAGCACATCGAGGCTCATGGGCCGGGCGCCGTTCAGCTTGCCCAGGAGCTTGCCCATGCGGCTGAAGTCGTTGCGGTAGATCGAGCGCAGGAGCTCGGCCCGCAGCACCGGCATGTTCTTGGGGTCTCCGGTGCCGATGAAGTAATGGCACTTGTCCGCGCAGGCGCCGCAGCGCACGCAGATGTCCATGAAGACCTTGAAGGACCGGAAACGCTCCAACCGTTCCTTGAACCCCTCGTGGATGATCTGCTGCCAGTTCTCCGGCAGCTTCCAGTCGTCATCCAGGGGATTCCACGGCCGGGCGTTGGGCAGCCCCAGGGTGGCCACGCTCTTGGGGTTGGAGGCATAGCAGTACATCCCCTTGCGGATCTCGACCGGGGTGTCCATCCAGTCGGTCCGGGGGGGCTGGTAGTTGAGCTGGTCCAGTACGTCTTGCGGTTTCGGTTTCGCTTCAGCCATGTCTTACTCCTTCTCTGCCGCTTGTTCCGCGGTGGCTTCGAGCGGCTTATCCACGGGCAGCCCGGCCTCGACCATTTTTTCTCGGAACTCCTCTTCGTACTCCTGATAGGTGTGAACGTGAACGGGATAGTTCCAAGGGTTGACGTGACGGTAGGCCCGGGTGTTGCCGAGCATGTTGCGCGTGGGGCTAAGGAAGATCCCGCCGAGGTGCATCAGCTTGCTGTAGGGGAAATAGGCAAGCAGGGTGCAAACGAAAAACAGGTGGATGTAAAAAATGGCGCCGATCCCTTCCGGAACGGTCGGGTGCAATGTCACCAGCCCCATGGTCAGCTGCTTGGCCGCGTTGATGTCGATCTTGGTGACGTAGCGCATCATGATGCCGGTGAAGGCGATGCCGAAGATCAGAATCAGCGGGAAGAAATCCGAGGCGAGCGAGATGTAGCGCACCGTGGGGATGACGATGCGGCGCACCGCCAGGTAAAGAACGGCGGCCAGCAGCACGATCCCGGACATGTACACGGCCGGAAGCCCGAACTGAAAGTTGGGATAAAGGACCTCGATCCGGAAGAAGCTGTCGATGGTCTCCAGCAGCTGGACGCACCAGGGCACCGGCTCCAGGAAAAATCGCGTGTGCCGCAGCAGCACCGTGAGAAACGCGTAGTGGAAGGCCAGCGCCCCCACCCACAGGAAGATTTCCAGCTGGTAGAAGAGCTTGCCTTCCTTGAGCTTCATGCGCGTGTTGCGGAAAAGCGAGCGGAAGGTCAGGACTTCGAAGACCATGCGCATGAACACACCGAATTTACTGGAAGGGTTGTCGAACTTTGCGTCCTGGATCCAATCGAAGGATTTCGCCTGGCCTCCGGTCGTGGGGATGGCGAAGGGCACGGCCGACCGCGACCAACCCAGCACCTTGCGCACAAAACCCACCACAAACACGAGCACGGCCAAGTAGGGTATGGCGACCCCGAAGAGCCACTGCAGGCCGATGGACACCCCCACCCAAGCGATCAGAAAAAGAACCAGCACGGCAATGAATGCGAACATGTACTTTTTGTTCATCGATCAACACCTCGCAGACAATCTGCGTTTCAGCGGCCGGCGCCGGCCCGCTGAAACGTCACGGAATGTGGTTGACCACAGCTCGTCAGGCATCCGGAACCTCTCCCGGATCCTTTGAAACCAAGCCGGCCCTTTCGAACGCCTTGAAGGTACGGTTGCGGGTTTCGTTGGCCTTGAGCTCATAGATCTTTTCCCGGCACGCCATGTAGATGTCGAAGGCGGCCAGGCCCATCTGGTCGATGCGCGTCTCGATCTCCAGGAACTGCCGGGTCATGCCGACATCCTGAAAATTTTTGCCGAACATATCGATAAGGATATTTTTCAAGACGAAGATGAAAGCGGTGGCGCGAGCGGGGGAGAGATTTTGCACGGCGCGGATCCGCATGATGGGATCCAAATACGTCGTGATGGTGCCGGCATCCATGCCCCCCACAAGCTGGTCGAACAGGCCTTCCACGCCCTTGAGGGTGTGGCTGCCGACGGGGTTGGCAAACTGGTCTTTCTGGCTTTTGATGAAGGCGGCAGTGTCCGGTGCGTAGGCGTGAATCGCGGAATCAAACCATTTGGAAATGATTGCGGAGCGTTGTTTGGTTATCAGGCTGACCAATCCCTCTGCCATATTGACGACGCTAGTCTGCCTCTTAGAATCGAATTTAACCCAGTAAACTTAAAGGTATTGATACGGCAAAATGATCAGGCGATGGACGAATTTTAATAGACGAGTTGATGCCCCATGTCAAGGGCAATCCCGCATATTGACTGGCGTCTAAATCCATATAGAATGAGCGGCACCATAAATATACGGCAGCCGCTAGCCCTTGCGCTGCAGAGGAGGACAGGATGTACTTCGAAAAGCCGGGAAAAGAGAACACGGAACGGGCCTTGGAGCTTGCCGCTGCGCGCGCCAGGCAGCTGGGGGTCACCGAAGCGGTGCTGGCCACATCGAAGGGCGACACGGCCTATCGGGCGATAGAAATTCTAAAAGGACTCCGGATCGTCGTGGTGACCTACCACTGCGGTTTCAAGGAGCCGTTCAAAAACGTGATGCCCGACGATGTGCGCGGCGAACTTCAACGCAAGGGGGTGACGGTGGTGACCGCCAGCCACGCGCTGTCCGGGATCGAGCGCTCGGTAGCCGCCCGGCACTCGGGGGTCTACCCCGTCCTGCTGATGGCCGACACCCTCAAGCTCTTCGGTCAGGGCACCAAGGTGGCGATAGAAGTTGCGGTCATGGCCGCGGATGCCGGGGCTCTTAGCGGGCAGGATATCGTCTCCATCGGCGGCTCCGGACGGGGGGCAGACACGGCCCTGGTACTCAAACCGGCCCACCAGAACAATTTTTTCGAACTGAGGGTTCGTGAAATCATCTGCAAACCGCGGGATTTTTAAGGTAGATCATGCAGGTGGTGTTTGGGGTTTTGTGTTTGGGGGTTGGGCCAATACCAAAGAACAGAACACCAACACTACACACCAAACACAAAACTCATAAACAGCCCATCACCGATGCTCGAAACCTTCTTCTTTTTCATTGGCGGCGTTCAGCCCAAGGTCAAGGTCCTGGACGAAAAGCCCAGGCGCTGCCCGCGCTGCGGCCTGAACCAGGCGCGCCTCAAACGCGTGGATCACTACCTGAGTGTTTTTTTCATCCCCGTGTTAAAGGTGAAAACCGGCGAGCCGATGCTCATCTGCGACCGTTGTGAAATCCCCGTGCGCGAGTCCGAATCCGCCCCCGCACCGGGGGTGGAAGCAACGAAAGCCTGCGGCTTCTGCCGGAAGAATTTCCCAGCCGAATATGCGTTTTGCCCCGTCTGCGGCCGCCGATTGTAGCAGCCTGCGACGGAGGGACCCGGATCGTTTTTGCGATGAACGACGCGAAGCCAGCTGCTCAGCTTATTCACCTTGAACGCCATGTGGTTCTCGTGGCACCTGAAATCCACTGGAACACGGGCAACATCGGCCGCACCTGCCTGGCGGCCAATGCCTGCCTGCACATAGTCAAACCGCTGGGATTTTCCCTGGAGAGCAAAGAGGTGAAGCGGGCAGGGCTCGACTACTGGGAGCAGGTGAACTTGCGGGTGTGGGACAGCTTCGATGCGCTGGCCGAGGAATTGACCACGCGGGACGCCGAGGTGGCGGTGTTCGCCAAGGCCGGGGCCCGGCCCTTCTGGTCCATGCCGACCATGCCCCGCCTGTTTCTGGTCTTCGGCTCTGAAACCAGAGGACTGCCCCGGGCCCTTCTCGAGCGCTACGCCGCATCCTCTTACCATATCCCCATAACGGACCGCACGCGCTCCTTGAATCTTTCCACCGCTGCCGGTATCGCCCTCTATGAGAGCCTGCGCCACAACCCGCCCCCGCATGCCTGGGGCGCAACTATGTAAAAAGCCCAATTCCGGACTTACGCTTCTTCTCTATCTCTCAATCGGGGCGGTGTGTGCTTCAAGATCGCCTCGTGGCGCAGGATTCGCTTGAGCCTTTCGATCAGCTTCAGCGGTTTTGACATGAGTCAAGAGTGTGATTACTTTTCATATAAAATTTATAATAATAATGGAATTTTGGCTGGACTGTTGAGGAGGAACGATGCGATTTGACCGATTTACAATTAAATCTCAAGAACTTATCCAAAAAGCGCAGTCGCAGGCGGCGCAGTACGGCAACCAGCAGATTGAGCCTGAGCACCTGTTGAGCGCCATGCTGGCCGACAGGGAGGGGGCCGCTGTCGCCATGCTGCGCAAGCTCGGAGTCGTGCCGGAGGCCATCGCCGCAGAGACGCTGCGGGTGGTCGAACGCCTGCCGAAAGTGAGCGGTGCGGGCCTGGGAGAGGCCTACATTTCCGGCCGGACCAAGGCCGTGCTGGAAGCGGCCTTTGCCGAGGCCACCCAAATGAAGGACGAGTACGTCAGCGTGGAGCACATCCTGCTGGCGATCATCGACGAGAAGGCGGGCGAGGCGGGAAGGCTTCTCACCCGGTCAGGCGTAACACGGGATGCGGTGTTCAAGGTAATGCAGGATATTCGCGGCACCCAGCGCATCACCGATCCGAACCCCGAAGAGAAGTACCAGGCCTTGCAGCGCTTCAGCCGCGACCTCACGGACCTGGCGCGCCTGGGCAAACTCGACCCCGTGATCGGCCGGGACGAGGAAATCCGCCGGGTGGTGCAGGTGCTCTCCCGGCGCACCAAGAACAACCCGGTATTGATCGGCGAGCCGGGGGTGGGCAAAACCGCCATCGTCGAGGGCCTGGCTCAGCGCATCGTGGCCGGCGACGTGTCGGAGACGCTTAAAAACCGGCGCTTGGTGGCGTTAGACATGGGCGCGCTCGTGGCGGGTGCCAAGTACCGCGGGGAGTTCGAGGACCGGCTGAAAGCCGTGCTGCGGGAGGTGGAAAGCGCCGAAGGTCAGATCATTCTCTTTATCGATGAGCTGCACACCGTGGTGGGCGCGGGCGCGGCCGAGGGCGCGATGGACGCTTCCAACATGCTCAAACCGGCACTTGCGCGCGGCCTGCTGCGGTGTGTCGGTGCCACCACCCTGAACGAGTACCGCAAGCACATCGAGAAGGATGCGGCCCTGGAACGGCGTTTCCAACCGGTCATGGTGCGCGAGCCGAGTGTGGCGGACACCATCTCCATTTTAAGGGGTCTCAAGGAAAAGTACGAAGTGCACCACGGGGTGCGCATCAAGGACTCTGCCATCGTGGCCGCGGCCACCCTGTCCCATCGCTACATCGCGGACCGTTTTCTGCCGGACAAGGCCATCGATCTGATCGACGAGTGCGCCTCCAAGCTGCGCATCGAGATCGACAGCATGCCGGCCGAAATCGACGAGATCCAACGCCGGATCACCCAAACCGAGATCGAGCGCCAGGCCCTCAAGAAGGAGAGCGACCAAGCCTCCAAGGAACGGCTCTCCCGACTGGACGACGAGCTCTCCGGGATGAATGCCGAGCTTGGCCGCATGAAGGCACACTGGCAGCGCGAGAAAGAGTTCATCCAGGTGATCCGCACGATCAAGGGCGAGCAGGAGCAGCTCAACTCGGAAGCCCAGCTCGCTGAACGCGAAGGCAATCTGGCGCGTGTCGCCGAGATCCGCTACGATGGGATGATCGCGCTGCAGAAAAAACTCGAAGAAGCCAACCGCCAACTCGCCGACCTTCAGAAGGCCAGCAAAATGCTGAAGGAGG
>Ga0075349_1000003_pt1 | contig 25138 bp, 23 predicted proteins | sample RushSE_TuleB_D1_FD_120066 | JGI IMG/M metagenome (GOLD analysis project Ga0075349, IMG submission 120066) | Natural and restored wetland microbial communities from the San Francisco Bay, California, USA, that impact long-term carbon... | ecosystem: Environmental > Terrestrial > Soil > Wetlands ... | reverse complement strand
GTGGACGGCACCGGGATGTGCGGCGGCTGCCGGGTGTCGGTGGGCGGCAAGACCCAGTTCGCCTGTGTCGACGGGCCCGAGTTCGACGGCCACAAAGTGGATTTCGACGAGCTGATGCTGCGGTTGCAGGCCTATTGCGAAGACGAAAAGATGTGCCACAACGAATTTTGCATGATGGAAGAGTCCTGGCAGAAATAAATAACCGTCCATAATGCCGGGCGGGTGTTTATTTATGCATAAAAGACACCGGACCCGTTAACAGGCCACTGAATGTGGAGGGAGTCAAATGACGGAAGCAGCGACCCCGAAAGACAAGAAACAGAAAAAAGGCAAAGTGCCGATGCCCGAGCAGGAGCCCAAGGTGCGGGCCCGAAACTTTCTCGAGGTCCCGACGGGATACACCCCGGAGATGGCCAAGGAGGAGGCGGCGCGTTGCCTGCAGTGCAAGAACCCGGGCTGCGTCGACGGCTGCCCGGTCGGTGTCGACATCCCCGGGTTCATCAAGCTTGCCAAGGAGGGTGATTTCACCCAGTCCATCCGCCACGTCTGGCAGCAGAACAGCCTGCCGGCTGTCTGCGGGCGGGTCTGCCCCCAGGAGATCCAGTGCGAGGGCAAGTGCATCCTGGCGAAGAAGGGCGATCCGGTGGCCATCGGCAACCTGGAACGGTTCGTGGCGGACTGGGAGCGGGCGAACGGCACGGGCGCACTGCCTCCCAAGGCGCCGGTCACCGGCAAAAAAGTGGCCGTGGTGGGCGCCGGCCCGGCCGGGCTGACCGTTGCCGGCGACCTGATCCAGAAGGGCCACGACGTCACCGTGTATGAAGCGTTTCACAAGCCGGGCGGAGTGCTTCTCTACGGCATCCCCGAGTTCAGGCTGCCCAAGGAAATCGTGGCCCAGGAGGTCAACTTCCTGGAACGCCTCGGCGTCAACGTGCAGTGCAATGCCGTTGTCGGCCGGACCGTATCCCTGGATGAGCTTTTCGAAGAGGGCTACCAGGCCATATTCCTGGGGCTGGGGGCCGGGCTTCCCAAGTTCATGAACATCCCCGGGGAAAACCTGGTTGGCATTCTCTCCGCGAACGAATACCTCACCCGGGCCAACCTGATGAAAGCCTACCTGTTCCCGAAGGTGGACACCCCGATCCCGCGGGGCAAGGACGTAGTGGTGCTCGGCGGCGGGAACGTGGCCATGGATTCGGCCCGCACGGCCCTGCGCCTGGGGGCGGACCGGGTGCGGCTTGTCTACCGGCGCTCGCGGGACGAGATGCCGGCGCGGGCCGCGGAAGCCCATCACGCCGAGGAGGAGGGCATCGAGTTTTTTCTGCTCACCAACCCGACCCGCTACATCGGCAACGAGAAAGGCCGCCTGACGGGCATGGAGTGCATCCAGATGGAGCTGGGCGAGCCGGACGCCTCCGGCCGCCGGCGGCCGGTTCCCTTGAAAGGCTCCGACTTCAAGCTTGAGTGCGACCTGTGCATCGTGGCCGTGGGCACCGGCGCGAACCCGCTGCTGACGAGCTCCACCCCCGACCTCAAGGTCAACAAGTGGGGCTACATTGAAGCGGACCCGAAGACCGGCAAGACCCTGAAGAAGGGGGTCTGGGCCGGGGGCGACATCGTGACGGGGTCGGCGACCGTGATCCTTGCCATGGGCGCCGGCCGCAACGCCGCCAACTCGATCCACGACTATCTCATGCGCGGCTGGTAGCCGGGAGACGACCGCCAGGGGCAGCTCAAAAGGAAAAAACCGGCGCCGGAGATGATACCGGCGCCGGTTTTTTCAATTTGCCCTGACCCAGCACAAGAAACCAGGCAAGAATAGTGCCGGTGGATTATACCGCTTGTTAGAATACTGTTCCGAAAAAGAGGATGGCAGCATAAGTGGTTGTAACAAAATAACGTCCGACTATCGGAACGTTATTTTGACAACCACCATAGAAAGGCAGGCGATCCAACCTGAGGTCCGGAAACGAGTTCCTCGCACATTTCAAACCCTATCCCCCGTTGAATGTCACACTTATCCGCTCGGTTTTCGTCAATAAATTAGTGTGTACATTTCAACTTCACTTGTGTTATTTAGGCCGCGCCGTTCACCGAACATCTATGTGGCTCTTTGGCTTGTGGTCTCATTCCCGCTTGCCCGGAGAGGGCCATTAAAAAGGTCTCAATCCGGACCCACGAGTCAACATTATCCAGGAGGGTCCATGTCGTTCAGCCTTTTTCCGAAATCACCCAAATTTTTCGATCTGTTCCGAGAGCAGAACCGCATCATCGTCGAGGCCGCCACACTGCTGAACACGATCGCCCAGGAATTCGAAAATACGGATGTGCGCTGCCAGATGATCAACCGCCTCGAATCCGAGGGCGATGTACTCAACCGGACCATTTCCCAACAGCTCTCGACCACCTTCATCACGCCGATCGACCGCGAGGACATTCACCAGATCAATTCCTCCCAGGAAACCATCCTCAACCACATCCAGGCCATATCGAACCGCATCGGGGTCTATGGTCTCACCCGCATCCGGTTTCCGGCCCAGCGCATGATTTTCAACATCAAGGACATGGTCGTCGCCATTGGGGTGATGCTCGGCATGCTGGGCAGCAAGACCGACGTCACGGAAACCGTGAAGCAGGCCAAGTTCATGAAGAAGGAGTGCGAAATGCTCCTGTTGAGCGGTCTGGGCGAGCTCTATGACAACCCCAGCCCGGATCCGGTTGAGATCATGGACATTATCAAGTGGACCCACGTTTACGACCGCATCGACAAGGCGTTCAACCGAGCCTGGCAGCTGGTCAAGGCCATCGAAGGGATCATGCTGAAAAATGCCTGAATCCATTCTCCTGCTGACGGTGGTCGTGGCGGTGGCGCTCATATTCGATTTCACCAACGGTGCTCACGACTCGGCCAACGCGATTGCTACGATCGTCTCCACCAAGGTGCTCTCCCCTCGGACGGCGGTGCTCATGGCCGCTGTGCTCAATTTGGTCGGGGCGTTCATCGGCATCAAGGTGGCTGCCACTATCGGGAGCGGCATCGTCCACGCCGAGATGGTCAAGGGGTGCCAGGCGCTGACCCTGGCGGCCCTGATGGGAGCCATTTTCTGGAACCTATTCACCTGGTACCTGGGCCTGCCGTCATCCTCATCGCATGCCCTCATCGGCGGGCTCATCGGCGCCGCCCTGGCTTACCGGGGGGTTGCCGCACTCAACGTCCTGTCCATCGCCGAGAAAATCCTGCTGCCCCTGGTGCTTTCGCCGCTGGCCGGGTTCCTGGCCGGCTATTTAATGATGCTGGCGCTCTCATGGGTATTCCGCGATTCCCATCCTGCGCGGGTGAACAAGGCGTTTCGCAAACTGCAGATCGTGTCGTCGGCGTTCATGGCCACAAGTCATGGCACCAACGACGCCCAGAAAACCATGGGCATCATCACTCTGGCGCTCTTTGCGGGGCATCACATTCCGGACATGATCGTGCCGGCCTGGGTCAAGGTGGCCTGCGCACTCGCAATGGCTTTCGGCACGGCCATAGGCGGATGGAAGATCGTCAAAACGATGGGGCACAGGATCTTCAAGCTCGAGGCTGTGCACGGTTTCTCCGCCGAGACCGCTGCCGCCGGGGTCATCTTTGCTGCATCAGCGCTCGGTGCGCCCATCAGCACCACCCACACGATTTCCACTTCAATCCTGGGGGTGGGTGCCTCCAAGCGCCTGTCGGCCGTGCGCTGGGGCATTGCCGGCAGCATGGTCACGGCCTGGGTCCTCACCATCCCCGCCGCTGCGGCCGTGGCGGCGGGTTGTTTCTTGCTGCTGGATTTGTTCGGATTGGCAGGGTAGGGTGAAACAAAAAGCTTCGGACGGGAAGCGTCCGCACTGCCCCTCTGCACCAGGCGGCCTTCCCCGGTTTTTGTCGCTGATCCCGCATACCGTATCGAAGATCTCTACCCGAAAAGTTCCACCCACCCCGTGAACCGTTCCACCTTGTCCTCACCATAGAGCCTGAGGCTTGCGACGATTTCAGCAATGGATTTCTCGCGGGGAGCATCACTGCCGTTTTTCGAGAAAAACTTGTCGGCGTAGCAGATGATCTGCTCCTCGATGGTGACGGGCCGCATGTCCCGCACTGGCAGGGGCAGGTTGAAGCACCGGATGTCCTCGGCGCTGATCCCGACCCCCACGTGGCGTTCACAGACCAGCCCGTGGCTTGGCATGCCGAGGGCGTCGAGGATGTCCCGGCCGAGGATGCCGTGCCGGACATACGGCTCGGCGCCGTGGCAGCCGATTCCCGGGCTGTCGGTAAGAAAGATCGCGATATCGTGGAGCATGGCGGCGTCCCGGATGAAGGCCAGGTCCGGCTTCAGATGCCCGACCCGGGCGGCGGCCTTTAACGACCTTTCAGCAACAAGCTCGCCATGTTCTCTCAGGATCCGGAAGGCCCTAGTGGAGGGGTCGTAATAGCGGGTAATGATATCGAGAGGGCGCATGGATCCGTTGCCGCTGCCGACGCTCAGGCCGCCTTGGTATCCCGGGCAAGCAGCACCCCCTCGATGAAGCGATCGATGCCGCCGTCGAGCACCTCGTTCACGTTTCCGATCTCGAGTCCGATGCGGTGGTCCTTCACCATCTGGTAGGGCTGCAGCACGTAGGAGCGGATTTGACTGCCCCAGGCAATGTCCTCCTTGCTGTCGTGTATCTCCTGGAGCTTTTCGTCTTGTTTTTGTTTTTCCCGCTGGTGCAACCGTGCTCGCAGGACTTTCATGGCCAGTTCCTTGTTGCGGTACTGGGATTTCTCCTGCTGGCACTGCACCACGATGCCGGACGGCAGGTGGGTGATGCGCACGGCGCTGCTCGTCTTGTTGACATGCTGGCCGCCGGAGCCGCTGGCGCGAAAAACGTCGATGCGCAGGTCCTTCTCCTCGATGTCCACCACGATCTCGTTTTCGAGCTCGGGATAGACAAAGACCGAGGCAAAGGAGGTGTGCCGTTTGCCGCTGGCATTGAAAGGCGAGATCCGCACCAGGCGGTGAACGCCGCCCTCGGATTTGAGATAGCCGTAGGCGTTTTCACCGGAGGCGGTGAACGTGGCGCTCTTGATGCCGGCCTCCTCGCCGGGCTGGTAGTCGATCAACTCGAGCTTGTAGCCCTTGCGCTCCACCCAACGGGAGTACATGCGATAGAGCATGTCCGCCCAGTCCTGGGCCTCGGTGCCGCCGGCGCCGGCATTGATGGAAACGATCGCGTTTTTTCCGTCGTCCTCGCCATCCAGCATCAGCTCGAGTGCGAAGCGGTCCGCTTGCTGCATAAGGCTCGCGGCTTGGCGGGCGAGATCGGTGAGGGTCGCCTCGTCGGACTCTTCGACCGCCATCTCATAAAGGCCTTGGGTGTCCTCGATCTCTGATGCAAGCCCCTTGAAACGCTCTAAGCGATTGCTCAGGACGGTGCGCTCCTTGAAAACGGTTTTCGCCTCGTCGGGCTTGTTCCAGAAGCCTTCCTTGGCGACGAGGGCCTCGATTTCAGCCAGCCGTTTCTCCATGTCCCCCAGGTCAAAGACAACCTCGGATTTTATCGAGTTTGGCGGCAGCATCCTTCAAGGCTTGTTTGATTTCGTAAGACATGCTGAGTTCCCTCCTGTCATCCATGATTGCATCGGAATGCGGGGCATTTTTTCTGCGCCCGTCCTGAGTGTCACAATTCAATCATCATAATTATAGTAACATAATCATCAAAAAGGCGGTCCGTTATCCCGCGTGCCAATTTTTCAGGCCTTTCGGTTCTGACGGCGGGCCCACAGCCATGCCCCGATCGTGGCCACCAGCGAAATGCCTAAACATGCGGCGCCGAACACATCTCCGATCCGGGTGTAAACGGTCTCCGTATCCAACAGCGGCAGCTCCTGCACGACCGCTGCTTCTTCCATCAACGGTGTCGAATCAATCACCCGGCCTGCCGGGTCGACGAACCCGCTGATGCCGGTGTTGGCCGCCCGCGCCAGGGCGCGCCGGTTCTCCACCGCCCTGAGCACCGCCAGCGAGAAATGCTGATAGGGGCCGGCCGTCGTGCCGTACCAGGCATCGTTGGTGATCGTTATCAGAAGTCCCGCGCCGTTTTGAACCATGGCCCGCGCCAGCGCCGGGAAGATGATTTCATAGCAGATCTGGATCCCCAGTTTGCGGCCCTGCATGTCCAGGGTTCGGCCTTTGATGCCCGGTTTGAAATCACCGACGTGCTCTACAATTTTGCCGAGGAATGGCAGATATTCCTTGAACGGCGTATATTCACCATAAGGCACCAGATGGGCCTTGTCGTATTTGCCCAGCACCTCGCCGCCGGGTCCGACCAGATAGGCACTGTTGAAGTAATCCGCCTGCTTGCCCCGCAGTTCGAAAGAGGGCGCTCCGATCAGAAAGTGGGCACCGGCTTCCGTGACCGCCTGCATGACCTTTCGGGTCGGCGGCACTTCCGCCAGGAAGTAAAACGGAGCGGCCGATTCCGGCCACACGATCAGCTCGGGCTTTTGCGCCCGGGTGGAAAGCGACAGTCGGGTATACGTATCAATCGTCTTGGTCTGGAACGCCCGGTCCCATTTCTGGGACTGCTCGATGTTGCCCTGGATGACCGCAACCCGCATCTTGGGGGCCTGCGCTATGAGCCTATCGACCTGAGCGATGCGCAGGTCTCCGTAAATCCAGGCCGCGACGACCGATAACGCTGCCGCCGTGATGCTTGCAAGGACCAAGCGCAGCTTCACCGGCTGCCCCCGCCAGGATTGCCCCGAGACCGCAAGGACCCCCAGGAGCAGAGCGGCGTTGGCCAATGCGATCACACCGGATAGGCCATACACTCCTAATATATCCGACAGTTGAATCAGATGCAATTGCTCATATTGGGAATATCCCAACAGTTCCCAGGGAAACCCGGTGAATAGAAATGAACGCAGAAATTCGGTGCCGACCCAGAAGAGTGGGAAAAAGAAGATAATGCGCGCAGGTGTCCGGCCGACCACGCTGATCCCGTATATGGCCGGTGCGATAAACACCAAACTCAGAACGGCAGCAAACAGGAAGAGGATGCCGATGCTGAGAATGAGCGGGAGGTGGCCGTATGTGACCATCGTCGGCACCAGCCAATAAAGCAGCGACACGAAGTGGGCCAGACCGAACACCATCCCCCGGCGAAAGGCTTCGCCCGGGCTAACGTCTTTCAGCACCCACAGCAGCGGCACAAGCGCCACCCATGCCAGCCAGTGCAGGTCGATCTTGGGGAAAGACGCCGTCAGCAGCAGCCCGCTGAGGATTGCAATGCCTGTGGTTTTAAGTTCGATTTTCAGCCAGGTGTTCATAAAAAAACCCCGATGCAACGGGGTGCCATGTGTTAGCGTCGAATGCCGTCGGAGATGATGAATCTATTCTGTGGAAAACGGGTTGATCTGTCAACAGGATTTATCACCACCATGAGTTGTGCGTTTGAGGGCATTGACACACAACATGTTCCGGTCTATACTGATTCCAACCGGTGCAGCATAGGCTTGGTGCCCCCAAACGTGCGAGTGGTTCATGGAAGATTTCAAGCAAGTTCTGCTCGACAGGTTGGTTAAAAAGGGAGCCGATCCCTCGAGTCTCGGCAACATCCTCAAAGCCTTGTCCAAGATTCTTTCCGAGGATCCCGGGGTCGATCCCGGTGCAGCCAACGAAAGGCTGCACTATCTGGGGTGGCAGGAAGTTCAGGTCGACTACCACATTCTTCAGCTGGCATTGGCCTGCTTTGAGCTCCAAACCGGCACCGGCGCACCGTCCTTCGGCGAAGACCAACGCGCCCGCCAGGCCCTGCGGTTGCGGAATGTTGAGATTGCCCCCATCGCACTGAACGACCTCTGAATCGCATCTTTCGTTTTTTCTATTTCAGCCGCTTAACCCGTTCCGTGTTCTCTCTTGCCCGCCAGTTTCAGATTTCGTAGCACGCCACGATCTCACCGAAATAAAGGCTGTGGTAATCCTTTTCGGGATAAATGGGGTCGTAGTCCCGAGTGAGTCGTGCCGGGTCGATTGCGTTTTTATAGACGATTTTGCATTCGAAATGAACGCCCGGTGTCTGAATGATAGGCGAAAGGGTGTGCTTGCCGTCAGCGGTTTTGAGGCGGCAATCCCTGAATTTATCCACGTCACGGCCGGATTTGGTGCCGCAGAAAGCGAGCTCTTTCTTCATGTCGCCGGAAGGAACACTCACCGTGAAGTCGGCGGCCTTTTCAATTAGGCCGAAGGTGTAACGGGAGTCGCGCACCATCACCATCATGACCGGCTGGCGCCAAGCAATACCTAACGTGGCCCAGCCGACGGTCATGGTGTTAAGCCGGTCGCCTGCCCGGACGGACAAAAACGCTCCTTGCTGAATCTGTTTCATCAATTTTTCGTACACCGACATAAAATCAACGTCCCGCATGATCTAACCTCCTTTTGTAGGCAGGGGATGGCATGAATCGTTTTAACCCATTTGCGTGGCGGCCCAAAACCCGATCGCGGAAATCGTCGCCGAAAGCGCCACCCCCATAAGATGTCCACCACCACAATGGGAATCGGCCGCCCCTTCAGTTTTGAAAATCTATCTCGATGATAACACGCATTGCCTCGAGTTCAACTCGCTTTTGAAACGGGACTCACGGTCGACACGACCGTTTCTCTCAGAGGAAGCTTCCACCGATCTTGACTTTGTTCGTCCAAGCGTAGAATATTACCATGCTTAGGCAGACCCTGCCTTCGATGTCTTTGCGGGGCAGTTTGAGTGGTTTTGCAACGACGATTGTTGACTGCGGCTTTCAGATAAAACCGAATGAAAGGAAACAAGGGATGCCCAAGCCGATCATTGTCAAAATTGGCAAAGTTGAACTGAAGGGGGAGTTCAACGATACCCCTGCCGGCATGGCCATGGCGGAGTCTCTGCCTATCGAGTGCAAGTGGTCCCGCTGGGGGGAGGAGTATTATGGCAGCACCCAACCCACCTTCGGAACGTATCCGGGGCCGGTTACCGACCTCATGGATGTCGGGGATCTGGCCTATCACGCACCGAACGGCTGGTTCTGCCTTTTTTTCGGTCCTACCCCGGCCAGTCGCGGCAAAGAGCCGCGCGCCGCTGTGCCCGTTCTGAAAGTCGGCAGGGTTCAAGGCGACTGGGCGGCGGTCAAGGCCTTGAGCGAATCCGTGAAAGCCACGATCCAGGCGGCATGAAGATGTCGACCGGGCGGGCCGTCGCATGCTGCGAGCGGTCGCTGAGCGTTTCAAACCAGGCGCTCGGCAAAAGGGTTCTCCACAGGGCCAAGAGCAGAAGCTTTTGGCCCCTTAATTAAAGTCGACCAGATTTCCTCCCTCTCATCTATAAACATTTCCGCTGCAGTTCCAGTTCCCCTCACACTTCCACAAGCTTCAAAACCGCCGGTTGTTTGTAAACCTTTTCCGTTCGCCGGACATCTAACCAGTACAAAAAGAACCGGTTAATGGTGGAGGGCGGCCATGAAAAAGAATATGCTGAAATTGTTTATGGTTATCCTGGTGTTGACTCTGATCGGGGCAGGTGTTGCCTTTGCCGGCGGGTACAAGAATCACTCGAATTACTCTTACCAATCGGCCCATCGGGGTTACCAGAACGGTGGGGGGTATTACCATCAACCTCCATATTATCATCCCCGTCCTGGCTACTGGCACCCCAGGCCATATTACTATGGGCCCCCAGCTCGCTCTTACAACCACGGCAACTACTATTACAGGGGGTGTGATCGGTACGACGGGAGGTATAATTTCTCGGGGGCATACTCGGAGCCGGGTTTCGGGTTTGTCTTTGGCACGCGCGGCAGTTGGTGATATAGTTCCTGCTTGTGGAAAACAGAAAACCCATCGGAAGAGGGTCTGACGGGCCTTCTCCGGCGACAAACGGCCCTCGGAGCAGTGGCGGTGTGAGCTCGGTCAACTGCGCGCAGCCCCTGCCGCAAGATTCACCTGCGGCGGCGGACGAGATGGAACTTATCCGCCGCGCGCGGGGCAACGACCCGTGGGCCGCTGACCAGCTGGTTCGTCGCTACCAGAAAAAAGTCTACGGGATCGCCTTCCAGCTTTGCTGCTTCGACGCGGAGGAGGCCCGCGACACGGCCCAGGAAGCGCTGCTGCAGGTGTTTCGCAACCTCGGCCAATTCGAAGGACGGTCGCGTTTTTCCACCTGGCTGCACCGGATTGCCGTCAATGCCTGCCTGGATGCCCGCCGGCGTCGGCGGCGGTGGTTCCGAATGATCCTGCCGCGGCGGACCGAAAGGCGCGACGAGGGGGATCCCGAAGACCCTCTCGACAATATCCCGGCACCGGGTGATGGTATGGACCCGGTTTCAAGTCTCAGCAGCGCCGAGCTGAAACGGGATGTGATGGGTGCGTTGCGCGGGTTGTCGGAACATCAGCGGACGGTCTTTCAACTCAAGGTGCTTCAGGAAATGAGCATACCCGAAATAGCCGCGGTGACGGGCATGGCCGAGGGCACGGTCAAATCCCACCTGTTCCGGGCGACGCAGAGCGTCCGGGGACAGCTACGCCAATGGGTGGAGCGTTGAGCCGAAAGGAGAGGTGCCATGGAGAAGGCATGTCGTAATCAAAACGAAGCATTGATGCTGGATGTCCTGGGAGAGCTGCACGATTCCCGGATGCGCAGTGAGTGGGAGGGGCATCTCAGGGCTTGTGGCGGATGCCGCAGGGAGCGGGCCCGCATGCTTCAGTTGCTTGGGAAGGTGCGGGAGGCGGGGATGCCACCCGAGCTATCGGCGACCCAGGTCGATGCCATGGCCGGCGCGGTCGGCTGGCGGCTGAGGAACGAACGCCTGGCGCGGCCGCAAGAAACCAACCGACGCCGGCGGCTGATTCCGGCATTGGCAGCGGCCTGTGCGCTCCTGGTCGTGGTTGCGTTCGGATACCGTTTCAAGGACCGTTGGACGGGGCCTGAAGGGAGCGGCGAAATCTCTGCAGAGCTGCATGCGCAGGACCTCGACGTCATCAAACATCTTGACCTTTTGAAGGACATGGATACGATAGAGAAGCTGATTCACGTCGTCGATCTGCCATCGAACGGGCAGGCACCGGATCAGACTGCACCGGAAACCCAGGGGATGCATCGGGATGACATGGGGAAGGCATACGCCTAAAGGGGGAGGGGCCCGCTGTATGAGGCTGTTGACGTCGGCGGCAGTGCTGGCCATCGCCTTAACAGGGATCGCATTCGGCGCCGTTCGGCAAACCGGACAAGGGGTCGCTGGCGCGGCATCGGATGCAATCGGAATCGGGCAGCCTTCCTTCGAAACGGCTCTCTATTTGTCTCAAAACAAGGGGCGTCCAAACCCCAACTTCGACAACATGACGCCGGAAGAACGGACTCGCATGCAGCGTCAGTACAAGGAATGGCAGTCGCTTCCACCCGAGCAGCGCGATACCATGCGCCGGCGAATGGATGAATGGAACCGGATGCCGCCGCAGGATCGCGATCGTTATCAGCAGCGCTACCAGCAGTGGCAGCAGTTGTCGCCGGAAGAGCGCCGGAGGCTCGAAAACAATCTTCAGCGCTGGGACAACCTCTCCCCGCAGGAACGCGACTCGATCCGCCGGCGCTTCAATAAATAGTACTCACGGCTGCGGTTTTCGGCCGCTGCCTCACATCCTCACATCATCTTCTCCGCTTAGAAGTAAATAAAGAAGTAAAATTAACGCCTACCGGTCTCGCCAAATGTCTCCTCCGAATGCGCCCATCCTGGATATTTAAAAAGTTATCGTTTACTTACTAGAATCTCAATTGCCCGCCCGTCCCTTGTCCGAGCAGGCCATGGGCAAGGGTTTTTGGAAAAGATCCCGAAAGGCTGTTGCCGGGCAATACCGATGTAGCCGGATTGCTTCTGGGAAAAATACTTCCCATTTTTCTTCCTTGTTGCACGTTATGAGAGATCTAATTGAAATGATATGATAATACTTATAACAGCAATCCGGTTCAATGTCTGAATGTTACCAATGCCAGAATGGGTGAGCATTTTCGGGACACCAAATATTGTGTGATAATAATGCTTGACACACAATTTTTGCTTGTCTATAATCTTAATCATATCCATTTTGTGTGGTAACCATCTGACATCGATTGGAAAAACAACTTTTTCATCAGCTGGTGGCCGATCTGAGCGATTTCAGCCACCCCCGGGCATAGGGCACGCATTCGAGGCAGACCCTGCAATGCGGGGATCCCGAGAAAGCATGACTCTCTAAAGTCATCGAAGTACCAGGCATGAATCCGAGAAAGTTGCCGGTGCAACTTTTTAAAATATCGTTTTTAGGATGTTGGCAATTCGTTGCATCGCCTTGGACCACCGAGATGCGGAGAGGAGGCTGTGAGTGCCTGTTAACTTTTCCCCGGCGGAAATGAACGTGTTGTTGCTGTATGATTATAACCCGCAGTGGACGCCGAACGAAAAAGATGAAGTCGCCGAGGCCCATTCCCGCCTCACGGGTGCGCTCTCATCGGCAGGGTTTTCCATCGATCTGCTCCCGGTCGTCGATCAGCATTTTCCCCAGCGGCTGAGTTCATACGACTCCCAGGATTGTGTTCTGTTCAACTGGTGTGACGGCATCCCCGGGCTTCATCACAGCGAGTATCTGGTTGTTCGCCAACTCGAGCAACTGGGGTTCGTCTTCACGGGGTCAGGATCCGCCACATTGTCTCTCAGCTACGACAAGCACCAGGTCAAGAAAATCCTGGATCGAAGCGGTGTGCCGACCCCCCGCTGGCGTTTGTACAATTCCTCGAAAAGCAACGGCTGGCACGAGTTCCCGGCGATCGTCAAACCCGCCGTGGGGCACTGCAGCGAGTGGCTCACCTCCGAGTCTGTGGCCATGAACGAAAAGGAGCTGCACGACCGGATATCCTATCTGGTGGATGACATCGGGCTGCCGGCCCTGGTCGAAGACTTCATCGACGGCCGGGAATTCCACGTGTCGCTGTGGGGCAATGGCCGCGTTTCAATGCTGCCCCCGGCTGAAATGGATTTCTCGGCCTTCAGCGACGTGCACGACCGGCTGTGCACCTACGACGCCAAATTCAACCCCGGTTCGATTCACTACGAAAACATCCATACGGTCATTCCCTCTTCACTGAGCGATGCCGAACTTGCTGAATTGGAGCGGGTCTGCATGGCCGCATACAAGGCCATCGGATGCCGGGACTATGGCCGCATCGACCTGCGCCTGCGGGGCGGAGTGTTCTACGTGCTCGATATCAACCCCAACCCCGACATCAGCGAGGACGCCAGCATGGCCAGCGCTGCCGAGCACGCCGGCTATACTCATGGAGAGATGGCGGAATATCTCATCAAACTGGCCTCCAAGCGGCATCCGGTTTTCGGAAAAAAGGCCGCGCCCGAAGCCCACTGAGTCCGCCTCATGCCCGGTGATGCTTGTCGGACCCACTGCGGCGGGCACCCCGCTTCGCCAGTGCGTGAGATGCTGAACTTGGCATGTCAATTGCCGGAGTAATAATCTGTTGTTCGAAGCGCCTACCAAGGCAACGCGAATTTCGCGCGGCCGCGCGAGTCAAAAAGACCCCAGTGCGGCCCGATTCCGCCCGCCTCTGTTTTCCACGGTTCGTCGAACATCTCAAAAACGAAAACGCTGACGGTGTTCGACCGGGCGTAGCGGAACAAATCCCGGGTGAATTTTTTCTGGTTCTCAAGGCCGGGGGCGGCCGGGCCGTTGGGTGGGCCGGCGCTCGGCCAACCGGTTTCGCCGACGATGATCGATCTGCCGGTCTGTGAGTAGAGCTCGGTCAAGCGGCGATAGGACCCGTCCAGATTCGGATGGACGGCTTGCTCGACCGCTGCGGGGGCATAGAACGGATGGATGTTTACCATGAGCACGTCGCAGTGTTCCGCGACCCGGCGCCCCTGCGCGGCATGCTCCCTCACGGCGGCGACCATCGAAAGAGCCGATGTGACCCGGACGGTTTTCCGCGCGTCCGGATTCAACCCCCTTTTGACGTAGTTGATATCGTCTACCAGCTGTTCCACCGACACCGGCCGAGGGCACGCTTCGGGCTCGCCGGGGAGGCACTCATTGCCGACCACGATGCCGGCCACGTTGCGATACCGGTTGGCAAGCCGGATGGCCTCGTCCATTTGGGACCGCGTGCTGCGAAGGTTTCCGAGGTCATCGTGGTTAAGGCCGCAGACGTAGACCCCGACAAAAATCCGGAGCTCCGGGAAATGGCGTTGGGCCAGTGGGACAATGCGGTTGAGGCCGTTGTCCACGCCATAGGTGCGGACATGCCGAAACCCGGCAGCGGCTATGGTGCGGAGGTCTTCCACGATCTGCGCTTCGGGGATTTCAGCCGCCGCATCGGGCCGTTGGCCGTCCCTGTGAAACGGGCCGTAATTCACTCCGATGAAGGGCACCGGCGGCGGATCGTCCGCCGGGCAGTATGCGGGCCAGAGCCATACGGCGCAAACGCAGACCACGATCCACCAGGTGTTTGAAGGACTAACTTTCACGGCTCAACGGAGGCGCTTCCAGCGCATGGTGTAGCCCTGCCGGATGCCGAACCGGCCCGCAAAGCCGGCTTTCGCTTCGACCACATATTTTGCGGGTCCGGCCGAGGAATACAGTTGGTCCGACATGGGAGTTGTATATGCGGCAATATTTATGACCTTCCCACCCGCATCGACAAACATCATGTCAAGGGAACTTGGCGTGTTGCGCATCCAGAAGGTTTGGGGCTGCGCGGATTCGAAGATGAAGAGCATCCCGGCCATGTAATCCGGGAGGATCTTTCCCATGAGCCCGCGGGCGCGCGCTTCGGGGCTTTCGGCGATTTCCACCACCAGCGTCGCGGCAACGGAGCCGTCCGGCTTGACCATCTCCACGGCTCCGTCCGGGCGGATGACGGGCTCGGCTTCGGCAGGCGTCGGCCCAACGCCGGCCGGTCCTATTCCAAATGCGATGAAAACGACCATGGCTTTTACGATCCGTTCCACATGGGACCCGTTCATGCCGTTTCCCTCCGTTGGCCCTGTGCTTGTCTGCCGTTTGAGACCTATCCGGTCGGATGCTCCCGTGTCTATAGCATATCGCGCGGAAAAACAATCCGCGCCGCCGGCGTGTTTTTAGATTGACATGGCGCGGTTCATTTTTTAGGCTTTCGCTCGCAGCACAAGGGCCTGCGGATGAACCGCTGTTCGCATGCCCGGTCATTCCAAATTCGAATCGGGAGGGATTATGCACGTAACCTTTTACGGTGCGGTGCGGGAAGTCACCGGCTCGATGCATCTCATGACCACGGAGCGCGACCGCGTCCTGCTCGACTGCGGGCTTTTCCAGGGCCGCCGCCGGGAGACGGCTGAAAAGAACCGGGTGCTGCCCTTCGATGCCGGAATCCTCACCAACGTTTTGCTCTCTCACGCCCACATCGACCACTCCGGCCGCGTACCGGTGGTCACCAAGAACGGCTTTGCCGGTCGGATTCTCTGCACCCGGGCAACGAAGTCGGCCTGTGAGTACCTGCTGCCGGATTCGGCCAGCATCCAGGTGTCGGATGCCGATTACCTCAACTACAAGACCCTGCGCACGGCGCTCGCCCAGAAAAGCACTGTTCTTCAGGGAAAAAACGAAGCGGTACCGGACCTCGGTGAAATCAAGAGGCTGCTGAAAAAGGGCCGGCACGAGCTGAACGTCGAAACCATCAGCGACCTCATGGCCAAGCTGCGCCTCGAGGTCGTCAACCCCCTATACACCCTGCCGGATGCCGAGAAGTCATTGACGTATTTTGAACCTTATCCCTACCGGCAGACGGTCGACATCGGCAACCAGATGACCTGCACATTTTACGACGCCGGACACATCCTGGGGTCGGCCATCAGCATGGTCACGGCGCGGGAAAACGGACGGGCCCTGAGGGTTTGTTTTTCAGGCGACCTCGGCCGGTTCGACAAACCCATCATCAACGATCCCGAGCTTGTGTTCGCCGAAGCCGAGCGCGATGTGGACCTGCTCATCATGGAGAGCACCTACGGCGACCGGCTGCATGAACCCTTGACCGACCTGAAAGGCCAGCTGGCGAGCATGCTGGAGGAAACGCTGCGGCGGGGCGGCACGGTGCTGATCCCGGCCTTTGCGTTCGGCCGCACGCAGGTGCTGCTCTACGTGCTGCACGAGCTCTACAACGAAAAACGCCTGCCCCGCGTCCCGATTTACGTGGACAGCCCCCTGGCGGTCAACCTCACCAAGGTTTTCGCCGAGCACCCCGAGGTCTACGACCGGGAGACGCAGACCACTTTTCTGTCCAAGGGGCAGAACCCCTTTCTTTTCGACCAAGTCAGGCTGGTGCAATCGGTGGAGGAGTCCATGGCCCTCAACCGGGAGGACAAGCCGCAGATCATCATCGCCGCTTCGGGGATGTGCGAAGCCGGCCGCATCCTCCATCACCTGCGGTTCAAGATTCACAACGAACGCAACAGCATCCTGATCGTCGGCTACATGGCGCAGAACACCCTGGGGCGACGGATCGAGGAACTGGGCCTGGAGTATGAGAGATCCGGTAGAAGGGGCGAGGCCCCGCTCGTCAAGTTTTTGAACAAGGAGTATCCCCTCAAGGCGCACGTGGCCAAGATCGGCGGCTTCAGCGGTCATGCCGACAAGGCCGAGATGATGCGGTTCCTGAAACAAAGCAACCTGCGGGTCAAGAAAATCGCACTGGTCCACGGTGAGGAAGAGCAGGCGCTGCATTTTGCCGAGAGCCTCCAGAGTGAAGGCTACGCGGTGGTGGTGCCCCGCCGGGGAGAGACGATGCGGGTGGGATGAAGCTGCGGCTTAACTGCGCAGGCACAGAGGGTTCGGGGTTCAGGAGAGAAGCAGCTGCCCGAATTTGGTCGCCGCTGGCTCCGATCTTCCATGTGGGAAGATGGCGAAAACCATGGTGCATCCCCTCGTGGATTTTCTGACCCCTGAACCCTGAGCGCTAACGCTGCGGGGCCGTCAAAAGGAGAGGGCGGCCACAAATGAATCCTGGAAATCGGGGTGGGCCGCCAGGTCGAGCACCCGGGTGGCACGCGCCAGTTCCCGCGCTTGCGTGAAATAGTCTTCCCGCAGGAGCGCCAGGACGGCCCCGGCCCCGGCGGCGTTGCCCACCACCTCGATCGCAGCGGCTTCCATTTCGGGAAACAGGCCGAGTGTGAGCGCGTCCAGCCGGTTAATGAAGCTTCCAAAGGCCCCCGCCAGAAGGATCTTGCTCGGGCGGGGCATTCCGTTCTCACGGCAGAGCAGGTCGATCCCCGTGCGCAGGGCCCCCTTAGCCAGCTGCACGGCCCGCACGTCCGCCTGGGTCAGCGTGATGGCACGGCGGTTGCGGTGGCTTCCGGCCGGGACGATAACAAATTCGAGCACTCCGTTTTCCCCCGGCCGCAGGCAGGGCGAGCCGCAACCGGCGTTGAAGCTTCCGCTTCTGGACAGGATGCCGGCCCGCAGGAGCTCGGCGACGGTGGTGATGACTCCCGAGCCGCAGATTCCAGCCGCCGGCCTGGGGCGGCCCGGGTCGCGTTGAATGACGGTGTAGTCGAGGCATCGCGTGTCGCGGTTGAAGCGAACGGAGTCCACCGCACCGGAGGTCGCCTGCATCCCGTGTCGGATGGCGGCACCCTCGAAGGCCGGGCCCGTGGCGCAGGAGGTTGCCGCCGGACCTTTCCCCGATTGAAATATGATTTCGCCGTTCGTCCCCACGTCCACGAGCAGGGTCCCGGGCGGAGTTTCGATCAGGTTTGCGGCGATGGCCGCGCTGATGATGTCCGCCCCCAGGTACCCGCTGATCAGCGGCAGGGTGCGCAGCCGGGCGGAGGGGTTGAAGTGCAGGCCCACGCTACCGGCGGTGACGGTGCGGTCCCCGGAAAATTTGGGAGTGTAGGGAAAAACGCCGATGGACGAGGGGTCCTCGCCCAGCAGCAGATGGACCATGGTGCTGTTGCCGACTGCGACCATTTCACCCACTGCGGCCGGGTCGACGCCGGCGCGCCGACACAGGGCGGATGCCGCCCAGTCGATGGCGCTGACGGCCATGGTTTGCAGCCGGGGCAGGGTTTCAGGGTCGGTGCGCACGGCGCTGATCCGGCTGATGACGTCGTCCCCGAAGATGGCCTGCGGGTTGCGGGCGGAGGTGGACCCGATGATGGCCCGCGCGTGCAGATCGCACAAGTAAGCCGCAACCGTGGTGGTGCCCAGGTCGACGGCCAGCCCGCAGCAAGGCGATCCCTGAGGTGACGGTGCGGGCGGCAGGGTCTCCAGCTTCGACAGCAGCATGGGCAGCCCTTTTTGAACCACTTCCGGTGCGAGCAGGCTCTCCTCGGGTATTTCGACGGCGGCAGCTCCCATCACGCTGGTGCAGCAGGCGAGCCGGTAACCCTGCCCGGTTTGTTCCGCACCCAGGGTTTTGAGTTCGGCGTCCCCTGGCGTACTCAGGGCCTCCGGCGCAATGGCGGTGGCGCGGACCATGCACTTCCCGCAGCGCCCCCTGCCGCCGCAATCGGAACGCAGGAGAAAACCGGCCGCAACCAAGGCCTCCATGAGGCTGATTCCGTGCTTCACGCTGAGGACGCGGCCTTCGACGCGTATATTGATGTCAGGCTTGCTCATGATTTGCATAACGCTTTTTTCATATCTTATTTTCGCCAGGGGTACGAGACTTTTCCTTTTCGAACAACTGGGTGACGGGCAGGCTGCGCGACCGGACGAGGGCCTACGATCACACTTTCATCATTTGTGCCGCCATGGCCGGCGTCGCGGTGGTGCTGATGAGCTTGGTCAAGCCGATGCATCTTCCTCAATCTGAAATTGCATCCTTCTCGGATGTGCACTAAGATGGGCGCACTGCGAACATCCATGCCGGTGCATGGAGGACGCCGCCTGTCGATCCGATCAATCTATCCGCCCTGGAGGTTCAGAATGAGACGGTTGTTGCTGCTGTTGTCCCTGCTGGTGCTCATGCCCGCCGCGGCCTCGGCGCAGTCCGAGATGGTCACGGGGAAGGCGACCCCGCAGGAAGTCTGCCAAAAGGTGACTGAGGCCGCCCAGTTCCTGGCAAAATCCGGAGAAAAGGGTTTGAAGGAGTTTGAGAACCCGAGGGGCAGATTTGTCTGGAAGGACACCTACGTGTGGGTGACGGAGTGCGAGAAAAACTACTGCCTGCCGACCCCCAAAAGCCAGGACCTGGGCCTGAACCTGGCGCAGATGAAATGCAGCAAGACCGGCAAGTTATACATCCTGGGCCTCTGCGACGATGTGACGGACCACCCGGAAGGTGCCTGGGTGGAACACTGGCAGCCGAAGCCCGGGTTCGACAAGCCTCAGAGAAAAGTTAGCTTCATGATGCAGGTGCCGAAATCGCCCTACCAGGTGGTCGCCGATATTTTCGACGATGCGACGACGCTGGAGGAGCTGAACAAAATTTCCAAAAAAAAATAATCCGACCATGAGCCGCTTTTTATGCGTGGACATCGGAGCGGGCACCATGGATGTGCTCTGGTTCGACACCCAGGCGGTGCACCACTACAAGTCGGTAGTCGTGTCGCCGGTGCGGACGATTGCCGAGCGAGCCGCACGCCTGCCGGGGGACCTCGTCGTCACCGGCTGTGAGATGGGCGGCGGGCCGGTGACGGACGTCTTGCGCCGGCGGGCCGAGACGAACGAGGTCATCGCATCGCTATCGGCCGCAGCCACCCTGCACCACGACCCGGAGAAGGTGCGCGCCTGGGGCGTCACGGTCGTCGACGATGCAGAAGCGGAGAAGCTGCGAAAAAGAAAGCGCTATGCGCACCTGGTGCTGCAGGACGTGGAGGCCGACCGGCTGCAGCAGATCGTCGGGGGGTTCGGCGTCCCCTTCGAGTTCGATGCCGTGGCGGTCTGCGTGCAGGACCACGGTGTCCCGCCGCCGGGGGTATCGCACCTGGATTTCCGGCATCGGGTTTACCGGGAGCGACTTGACGCCCGGCCGCAGCCGCACGTTCTGATGTTCAACGCAAGCGAGGTCCCGGCATTTTTGAACCGCCTGAGGTCGGTGGCCGCCGTTGCGTTGCAACTGCCGGCGCGGGAGGCCTTTGTCATGGACAGCGGCATGGCCGCCATCGTGGGCGCCGCCCTCGACCCGAACGCCCCGAAGGACCGCCCTTTCATGGTGCTGGACGTTGCGACTTCCCACACCGTCTGTGCCGCCCTTACGGGGAATGAGCTGGCCGGCGTGGTCGAGTATCACACGAAGGACATCACCCGGGAACGGCTTGAAGGGTTGCTCGAGGGCCTGGCGGCTGGCACGCTGGACCACCGCCGGGCCCTGGCAGAAGGCGGCCACGGCGCCTACATCCGCACGGCAGTCGGCCCGGAGGCGCTCAAAACTATCATCGCTACCGGCCCCAAGCGCCGCCTGGTGGACGGGTCGCGCCTGCCAATGATCTGGGGCGCCCCTCTGGGCGACAACATGATGACCGGCTGTGTGGGACTGCTGGAGGCGCTGAGGACCCGCAAAGGGCTTTCCCGGCCGACCTACCTGTAAGAGGCCCAAACCAAAGAGTGCTTGCTTTATCCCGGCGGATTAAATATTGACGACATCGTGGTGGTAGCATCCTTCCGTAACTGCTTAATCGAATGGCATGCATTATCAGCGGATAACCCGACAACTTCTCAGAAAAGGAGGAAACGAAATGAATTCGGGAAAATGTGTCCCACGAACGGCTGGAGTGATTCTGATCGCTTCTCTCGTCGCCGCCCTGCTGCTCGGCACCGGATCGGCCGCCCCGTTGCTCGCTCAAGCCCCGCTCAAGGTGGCCGCTGTTTTTGAAACCCCCATCGAAGAGCCCTGGGTGAACCAGATCCATGTCGCCCTGCTGCGGGCGAAGAAAGAAATGGGGATTCAATACGACTGGTCCGAGAGCGTCAAATCGGCTGATTTTGCCCGGGTCATGCGGGAATATGCGGAGAAGGGCTACCAGCTGATCACGGGCGATGCCTTCGGCGCCGAACGGATCGCGCGCCGGGTGGCTGCGGACTATCCCAAGATCGCGTTCGTTTTCGGCTCCGGCATCGGCCCGGCAGAGCCCAATTTCGGGGTTTTCGATAATTGGATCCACGAGCCGGCCTATCTTTCCGGCATGATCGCCGGCAAGATGACCAAGAGCAACACCATCGGCGTGGTGGCGGCGATGCCCATTCCGGAAGTCAACCGCCTGGCCAACGCTTTTTACGCCGGCGCGAAGGAAACCAACCCGAAGGTCAAGTGCAAGTTCTCCTTCATCGGATCCTTCTTCGACCCGCCCAAGGCCAAGGAAGCCGCCCTAGCACAGATCGAATCCGGCGTGGACGTGATCTACGCCGAACGGTTCGGCGTCATCGAGGCCGCCAAGGAAAAGAAGATCCTGGCGATTTCCAACATGTCCGATCAGTCCTCCCTCGGCCCGGACACCGTTATCACGGGGCCGGTGTGGGACATGTGGCCGACGGTCAAATACATGGTCAGCCTGGTGAAAGCCGGTGTGTTTACCGCCCAGGATTTCGGCGGTTTTTCCTTCATGTCCAAGGGCGGTTCCTACTTGGCTCCGTATCACAAGTTTGACACCAAGCTCCCCGCGGATGTCAAGGAACTGGTGGCCAAGCGCCAGCAGGAGATCCTGGCCGGGACCTTCCGTGTGGACATCGACGAATCGATTCCCAAATCCCAATGAGGAAACGGTTGAATCACTCTTAAGGAGTTGAGTTTCCGATGGAGTCGCTTGCAAATCCCCCTTCGCCCCCTTTGCCATGGGGGGTTGGGGGAGATTTCGTTTCGCTACGGGATGCCGCCGCGCGTCGTAACCTGCTTCTTGTGGAGTCATTTATTCTCTCTGTGGGAGCGGCGTTCCAGCCGCGATGAGCAGACTTCAGCAAAGCAGCCTTGGCTGTGACGGCTGAATCGAGACTGAAAGCCTCTCCCAATCCTTGCCCTTCGCTGTTTGCAGGCCGGAAAGACCCGATATGGAAAGCCCACCACTGTTGGAGATGCGCGGCATCGCCAAACGCTTCGGCGACGTCCAAGCCAACGACGGTGTCGATTTGACCCTGAACGGTGGTGATATCCTGGGATTGCTCGGGGAAAACGGGGCCGGCAAAACCACCTTGATGAACATCCTGTTCGGGGTCTATGCCCCAGACAGGGGACGGATTGCCGTCGATGGCCGGACCGTGCGCATCCACAGCTCAGCGGATGCCCTGGCGCACGGGGTCGGGATGGTGCACCAGCACTTCCACCTGGTTCCCCGACACACGGTCATGGACAACCTGATGGTCGGCCAGTCCGGCCGCGGGTTGCGCCTGGACCGCGGCTTCGCCCTTGAGCGCATGGGCGAGATCGAACGGAGTTTCGGTCTGCGCCTGCCCCCGGACGTCCGGGTCGGCGACCTGACGATCGGCGAGCAGCAGCGTCTGGAGATCATGAAAGCCTTGATCCGAGGCGCGCGCATCCTGGTCCTCGACGAGCCCACGGCCGCCTTGACCCCCCAGGAAGCGGACGGGCTTTTCACCGCCCTGCGGGCGATGGCCGGCCGGGGTATGGGGGTTGTTTTCATCAGCCATAAACTGCACGAAATCATTGCGGTTACCACTCGGGTCGTGATTATGCAGCATGGACGTGTCGTCGCCGAAACGGCCAACGATGACACCGTCAGCAAAATGCGGCTGGCCGAATTGATGACCGGCCATGAAATCACACCGCCGTCCAAGGTGTCGACTACGCCCGGCGCGGTGAGGCTGCGCATTGATAACCTGCAGACCAGAGGTGGGGCGCGGCCCAGCTTGAAAGGCATCTGCTTGGAAGTTCGCGCGGGCGAAATCCTGGGTGTCGCCGGGGTCTCCGGCAACGGCCAGGCGGAGCTGGCCGATGTCATCGCCGGCGTGCTGCCCGTTTCGGGCGGCACCCTGGAGATCAACGGGAAGGTGGTTTCCCGGCTCACGCCGCGGGAGGTGCAGGCGTTGGGGGTGGGGCGAATCCCCGAGGACCGCATGGGAACCGGCCTGATCACTAGCCTGCCGTTGCGCAGCTGCATGGTGCTGCCGCGCATCCGGGAACGCCGGTTCAGCCGCTGCGGATTTCTGAAACACGGGGCGATCGGCCGCTTTGCCGACCAACAGATCCATAGTTTCGGGATCCAGTCCGCCGGCAACCGTGTGCGCACCGGCACCCTGTCCGGCGGGAATCTGCAGAAGGCGTTGCTGGCCCGCGAACTGGCCTGGGAGCCGACGCTGCTGCTGGCCGCCCAACCGACCCGCGGCCTGGATGTCGCCGCCGCCCGCTTCGTTCACCAGCGCTTTCTCGACCTGCGCGGCCGGGAAGGGGCAATGGTCCTGATCAGCGAGGACCTGGAAGAGATTTTTTCGTTGTCGGACCGCATCGCCGTCATGTTCGAGGGTCGCATCATGGATGTCCTGGACATTCATGATGCGACCGTGGCCAGGGTCGGCCTGCTGATGGCCGGGGTCCGGGAGGCGGCATGAACGGCTTCCGCCTCGAACCCCGGGCCCACAGCCCCTGGTGGCTGAATGTCCTCCTTCCGCTGGCGGCCGTCATAGCCACGCTGGTCCTGTGCAGCGGGCTCGTCGTACTGGCGGGGGCCAATGTTCTCACCGCCTACACGAAGCTTTTTCTGAGTTCCCTGAGCACCGCCTTCAGCCTGGTCGAAACCGTGGTCAAGGCCGCACCCCTCGTCTTTACAGGTCTGGCCGTGACCGTGGCCTTCCGTGCCAAGTTCTGGAACATCGGGGCGGAAGGCCAGCTCCTGGCGGGCGCCATGGCCGCAGCCTTCATCGGCGCCCGGGAGGGGCTGCCGGCCTGGAGCCTGGTCCCGCTGATGATCGCAGGCGGCGCTCTGGCCGGGTCGGTCTGGGCCCTGCTGCCGGCGATCCTGAAAACACGCTACAAGGTGGACGACGTCGTCACGACCCTGCTGCTGAACTTCGTCTTTTTTTACGGAATGATGGCCCTGCTGGACGGGCCCTGGAAGGACCCGTTGAGCGGGTACCCGGACTCGCCGGACATTCGCATGGAGGCGGAGTTCCCGATCCTGCTGCGGGCCACCCGCCTGCACCTGGGGGTGCTGCTGGCCGCGCTTGCGACCGCAGGGGTCTGGCTCATGCTGCGCCACACGACCCTGGGCTTTGAGATCGACGCCGTCGGCGAAAACCCGAACGCGGCCCGCTATGCCGGCATCAACATTGCGGCGGTGACCCTGCTTACCGCCGGCGTCTCCGGTGCGCTCGCGGGGCTTGCCGGCGTGGGGGAAGTGGCCGGCATTCATTTTCAGGTCATGGCCGGCCTGTCTCCGGGCTACGGTTACACCGGCATCGTCATCGCCATGCTCGCGCGCCTGAACCCCATCGGGGTGGTGCCGGCGGCGATATTTTTTGCGATCATCATCACCGGCGCCGAAGCCATGTCTCGGGCCACCGGCGTTCCGGTGTTCCTGGCCGACGTCATCCAGGGCATGTCCCTGATCACCATGCTGGCGGCCCTGATGCTGACCCAATACCGGATCCGCTGGAATCGACCCGAACATGAATGAAATCCTCGCACAGGTGTTTCAGGTGGGGTTTTTCGCGGCAGTGATCCGCATTGCCACGCCCCTGGTTTTCGGTACCCTGGGGGAGCTGTTCGCCGAGCGCGCCGGCGTCTTGAACCTGGGCATCGAGGGCATCATGATGTTGGCGGCCATGGCCGGTTTTTCTACCGCCTTTTTCACGGGCAGTCTCTGGCTGGGAATACTGGCCGCAGTGTTGACCGGGGTGGTTGCCGGGGCGCTGATGGGCCTGCTGACGGTCAGCCTCGGGCTCAGCCAGCACGTTTCCGGCATCGGGCTGACCCTGCTCTGCTCGGGCCTGTCGTTTTTCTTCTACCGGCTGATTTTCGGCCAGCCGTCCTCCCTGCCGAAAATCAAGCCCTTTGAACCCCTTGCGCTGCCCTGGCTTGCGGACATTCCGGCCATCGGCCCGATCCTCTTCAACCAGTTCGCCTTGGTCTACCTGGCGATGGCGGTCGTGCCGGCGGCGGCCTTCGTGCTCTACCGGACCCCGTGGGGCCTGGACCTGCG